>Ga0233377_1000021_pt1 | contig 155074 bp, 138 predicted proteins | sample ElkDunMinimDraft_6_FD_191540 | JGI IMG/M metagenome (GOLD analysis project Ga0233377, IMG submission 191540) | Fecal eukaryotic communites from dung pellets of Tule Elk in California, USA - Elk Dung E36 | ecosystem: Host-associated > Mammals > Digestive system > Large intestine > Fecal...
GCGCAACGCCTAACCAGACGCCCATCCGCCTTGGCGGCGGATGGGCTACCCCTGACCTGCTCCGCAGGGGTTCCGTTTCCTCCCCACGGCTAAAGCCGGGGGTTTCCACGGAAGGGTTTAGATGAATGCTGTCGCGGTGATCGTGGTGGACATGCTGAACCCCTACGACCACGAGGACGCCGGCGCGCTGCAGAAGAGCGTCGAGCAGATCGTGGAGCCTCTGGCGGAGTTGATGAGGCGTGCCCACCGGCATCGGGACGCCCAGCTGATAGTGGTCAACGACAACCACGGCGACTTCTCCGCCACGGCCGATGACCTGCGGCGTCGTGCCCTGGAGGGACGGCGCCCCGACCTGGTCGAGCCGGTGCTTCCCCCGGCCGACTGCGCCTTCATGCCCAAGGTGCGCCACAGCGCGTTCTTCGGTACGCCGCTGGAGTATCTGCTGCGCCGCGAGGAGATCGAGAACGTCGTGCTGGCCGGCCAGGTGACCGAGCAGTGCGTGCTCTACAGCGCCCTGGACGCCTACGTGCGTGACTTCTCCCTGCGGGTGGCCTCCGACTGCGTGGCCCACATCCATCCCGACCTCGCCGACGCGTCACTGCGGATGATGGAGCGCAACATGCGCGCCGAGCTCCTTCCCGCCGAGCGCTGCCTGGAGTGACGGGGTTCGCTTCCCGGCTCCAGCGCCCGCCGACCGCTGTCACCTGGGGTGACGAGGCTCGCCCTGAGCGCTCGTCACCCCTTCTCACCGCTTGTACGGCCGGGAGGTTAGCTCGGCAAAGATGAGGGCATCAGGGACGTACGGCACGGGTGTTCGATAAGTCAACATGCGGCCACGTGTCCGCAGACGGTCGCACCGGCGCCGGGCCCCACACATCCACCAGGCCGGGGAGTCCCGCGTCCTCGCGGGGAGACAGCCCCGGAGAACCTGACCGCCGGCCCGTCACCCACCCTTTCACCCGCAGCCCTTCGCCGATACGGGAGATCGTGATGCAGCTTCCCACGCCTCGGGGTCCCCTCACCGCCGCGCTCTTCGAAGAGCTGAGGCGCCCGCCCCACCCTTTCGACACACCGGCGGCATCGGCCGGGGCGCCTGCCCTCGATGACGAGGATCTCCAGCTGGCGCTCTTCACCTGCTACGAGCTGCACTACCGGGGCTTCGAGGAGGTGGACGAGGAATGGGAGTGGGAGCCGTCGCTGCTGACGGTGAGGAAGGTGCTGGAGCGACGACTGGAGGACGGCCTCGCGCGAGCCGTGCCGCGCCCACCGTGCCCGCCGGACATGCCCGTGCGGCGCGCCCTGGCCGAACTGGTGGCCGCCGACGACGGGCCCTCCCTGTCGGCCTTCCTCGCCAGGCGGGCCGACCTGGAGCAGTTCCGCGAGTTCGTCGCGCACCGGTCGATCTACCATCTCAAGGAGGCCGACCCGCACACCTGGGCGATCCCCCGGCTGGACGGCCTCCCCAAGGCGGCGCTGGTGGAGATCCAGGCGGACGAGTACGGCGGCGGCCGCGTCGAGAAGATGCATTCCGAACTGTTTCGGGCCACCATGCGCGGTCTGGGCCTGGACGACTCCTACGGCGCCTACCTCGACCGGGTTCCGGCGATCACCCTGGCGATCTCCAACACCATGTCGCTCTTCGGCCTCCACCGGCGCCATCTCGGGGCGCTGCTCGGTCACCTGGCGGCGTTCGAGATGACCTCCTCGGCTCCCAACCGCCGATACTCCACAGGACTGCGCAGGCTGGGCGGCGACGAGGTCGCGAGGCGCTTCTACGACGAGCACGTGCAGGCGGACGCCGTCCACGAGCAGATCGCCGCGCACGACATGTGCGGCGGTTTCGTCCGCCGGCATCCCTCGCGGGCCGGTGACGTCCTGTACGGAGCGGCCTGCGCCCTCACCCTGGATCGGCTCTTCGCCGAGCACGTCATGGATCGCTGGCAGTGCGGCGTCTCCTCACTGCGCGAGACGAACGTGATGGCGGAGAGCGACTGACGGCTCTCGACATGGACCCCGACATGGAGACGAATCGCGACATGGACTATGTGCTGCCGTTGCGCTGGAGTGACGACGCCGGTCTGGAGGAGCTGACCGCCTACCTGCGCCGGCTGTGTTTCAGCGTCCGCGTCATCGTCGTCGACGGCTCCCCCTCCGCGCTGTTCGCCCGGCACGCCGCCCGCTGGGAGGGCGTGGCGCTGCACGTACGACCCGACGGTGACCTCGACTTCGCCAACGGCAAGGTCAACGGGGTGATCACCGGACTGCGCCTCGCCCGCGCCGAACACGTGGTCATCGCCGACGACGACGTCCGCTACGGCGAGGACGAACTGGCCCGGATCGACGCCCTGCTGAAGAACGCCGACCTGGTCCGCCCGCAGAACCACTTCGACCCGATGCCCTGGCACGCCCGCTGGGACACCGCCCGCACCCTGCTCAACCGAGGTTTCGGCGCCGACTATCCCGGCACGTTCGGGGTGCGCCGCTCGACCTTCCTCGCGATGGGCGGCTACGACGGGAACGTACTGTTCGAAAACCTGGAACTGATCCGCACCGTCCGCGCCCACGGGGGCCGTGAGGATCGCCCGCTCGATCTCTACGTTCGCCGCCTGCCGCCCGATCCGCGCCACTTCTGGTCCCAGCGAGTTCGCCAGGCCTACGACGACCTCGCGCAACCGGCCCGCATGGCGTTCTTTCTCGCCATCGCACCCGCTCTCGCCGTCGCGCTGCTGCGACGGCGTCCCGGGCCCGCCCTGGCCGGGGCCGGATTGGCGGTGGGCCTGGCCGAGATCGGCCGCCGCCGCGCGGGCGGGTCACGGGTTTTTCCCTTCACCGCCGCACTGTTCGCCCCGGTTTGGCTGCTGGAACGGGCCGTCTGCAGCTGGCTCGCCCTCGCGACCCGATTCCTGCGCGGCGGCGTCTTCTACGCCGGGCGCCGGATACCGGCCGCCGCTCACCCGCCCCGCCTCCTTGGAGCGCGTGCTCAAAGGCGTGCTCAGGCGGGTGCTCAGACCGCCGCGTCCGGCTCGCTCGCGGCCCGGAAACCGGCCCGCTTGTGCGAGCCGTCGCAGAACGGTTTGGAAGCGGACAGGCCGCAGCGGCACAGCGCCACCGTCGCCCGGCCGAGCTCGATGACGTCCCCGTCCTGAGTGAGCAGGGTGAACGGCCCCCGGATCAGCAGCGGCCCGTCCTCACAGGAGGTCACTGTGACTGAATCATCCCCTTTTGAGCGCATATCGCCCTTTGCCCCTCATCCCTCGGAGGAAACGCCGGTTCGCCCCGGCCCGGCCCGCCGGCTCCGTGGCACGCCCGAAGCCGGCCAGGCCCTACCGGCCGATCACTAGCCGAGCGCCTTCTCCAGCTGGGTCTTCGTCATCTTCGAGCGCCCCTTGACGCCGCGGCGCTTGGCCTCGGCGTACAGCTGGTCCCGCGTCCGTCCGCCCGCACCCGAGTGTGAGCGCAGGCCACCGCGCCGCGAGGAGGAGATGTCCTGGGTCGAGGTACGGCTCGCGGTCCGCGACTCACCGGCTCTCGCCCGCTCCTTGTTCACCGTGCGGGCCGCGATCTCGGTCGCCCGCTTCTCGCTCACGCCGCGCTCGCGCGTGCTTTCCTTGATGTGCTCGTACTGCCGTTCCCTCTTGGGACTCGATCCCCGAGGCATGACGATCCCCTTTCCTCGATCCTTTCGTCGTTCGTGCCCTGTCCATGCCCCAGCGTTTTCCGGACATGCGGACACCGGCTGAATCCGGTCTACGACCACCGCCGCGGGTGACCGGACCAGGGATCTTCCAGGCGCGAGGGCCCCGTAGTGGCATGCCCCCTCACGATCTGCCGCTGTCGCGCAATCCGGCCAGGCCCCAGGCGAGGGCGATCCCCGCGTCGGAGAGTGCGACATGGCGCCAGCGGTCGTCGACCACTCCGAGCACCATGGCGGTGCCGGCGTGCACCAGGTCGATCACGGCGCCACCGACGAGCACCGACCGGCTGGGACGAAGGCCCGACCAGGCCGCCTGGCTCAGCTGCCTGGCACCCAGCAGGCGAGTGACGGTCCTCGTCCTGCGATTTCCTCTCCCCTCAAGGGCGCGGAGCACCTGCGAGGGCGCCAGCAGCAGTGCCAGGCCCCACCCCGCGCGTACGACCTCGATCGCCCGCACCGGCGGCATCCGGTCCTCGAACGACCCGCGCCGGGTCGTCCCCGTCACCTCGCGCCCGTGCGCCCGCGCCAGAGCGCCCAGCCTCGCCGCGAGGGCCGGGGCCGCCGCGAGCGATCCGTGATGCGGGGAGGCCCAGAGCGGAGGGCCGCGCGTTACGGCCCTGTCGTCGAAGGAGCCGTGCGCCCCCTCAAGCGCGACGGCATCGCCCCGGGCGGCGAAACGGCGGACGATGGCGCGGCCGATGCCCGCGCCGACTCCGCTGATCACTACGACGCGTCGTCCATCTCGCGTTGTCATGGTCGGCTCCCATCGTGCAGGGTCGACCTACCCTGACAAAAGCGACATAACACGCTAAAAGACTTAATGTTCTTGTGATCGACGTGCTCACCTGAGGCGGCGCGGCCGGAAATACGGCGTCACCCGCACGAAACGGCGAGGCCGGCGGCCGTGGGTGGTGACGACGAGCCGGAGTCCGTGCCCGTCTGCCCACGAGACCGCCGCCTCGCCCCAGGCGTTCCCGTCAGGTGACGTCGGCCGCGGTGGGGAAACGTTCCCAGACCCGGTGCTGCCCCAGCAGCCGGACGACCTCCCCGAGCACGCTGTCGCCGCTGTCGCCGACGAGCACGCCCGGTGCCGCGGTGTCGACCCCCGCGGCGGTGAGCGCCCGCTCGGCGTCTCCCCAGCCGCCGAGCGGCTTGGCGTGACGGAACGCCTCGCCGAGCATCAGCAGCACCCGCGGATCGATCCCCGCGGCGAGCGTGCCGCTACCGGCCTTGGCGTCCCGGGCACCGTAGGCGTCCTTGCCCGGCGCGGGCGCACCGGCCAGCAACAGTGCGTCGAACTCCACCGACCGGGCGGTGGCGAAGGTGCGCTGCACGGTGACGGGATCGGCTCCGTCCGCTCCGAGCACGCCACCCGCCGGGGCGATGACCAGCGGCACCATGCCGCCGTCCAGGATCGCCTCGCGAACGGCGCGCACCGCCTCCAGGCCGCTGTTCTCGCCGACGACGATGCCGATGACCCGGCCGGTGGTGGGCCAGGTCCGGCCGAGCTGGGAGAGCGCGGGGCTCGGCTCGACCGGGGTCAGCGGACCCGTCGGCTCCGGCACGGGGAGGCCCAGCCCCGCGGCCACCTGCGCGCACAGGTACGCGTCGATCTCGGCGAGCACCCGCAGAGTGCGCTCCTTGATCGCCTGCTCGTAGACCTTGCCGAGCTCGAAGGTGTACGCGGCGATGACGTGCTCGCGCTCGATCGGGGTAAGACTCAGCCAGAACTGGCGGGGCTGGCTGAAGTGGTCGGCGAACGACTCAGGAGCCTCGCGCACCTTCCGGCCCTCGACCTGCACCGGCCTCTCCACGTACCCGCCCTCCTGCTGTCCCGCGAAGAAGGGACAGCCACCGTCGAGGGAGTTGGGCTTGTAGGGGGCGACGCCGGCGTGCACCGCCGTCTGGTGCAGGCCGTCACGCAACATGTCGTTGACCGGGGCGTGCGGGCGGTTGATCGGGATCTGCGCGAAGTTGGGGCCGCCCAACCGGCTGATCTGGGTGTCCAGGTACGAGAACAGGCGCCCCGCGAGCAGCGGGTCGTCGGTGATGTCGATACCGGGTACCAGGTGGCCCGGGTGGAAGGCGACCTGCTCGGTCTCGGCGAAGTAGTTGGTCGGGTTGGCGTTGAGGGTGAGCAGGCCGATCGGCTGGACCGGCGCCAGCTCCTCAGGCACGATCTTCGTCGGATCCAGCAGGTCGATGCCCTCGAAGGTCTGCTCGGGGGTGTCGGGGAAGGCCTGGATGCCCAGCTCCCACTGCGGATAGGCGCCCGCCTCGATGGCGTCGGCCAGATCGCGCCGATGGAAGTCGGGGTCCATGCCGTTGACGATCTGGGCCTCCTCCCATACCAGTGAGTGCACCCCTGCCTTGGGCTTCCAGTGGAACTTCACCAGCGTCGTCTCCCCCTCGGCGTTGACGAGCCGGAAGGTGTGGACGCCGAAACCCTCCATCGTCCGGTAGGAGCGAGGGATGCCCCGGTCGGACATGTTCCAGATGGTGTGGTGAGTGGCCTCGGTGTGCAGGGACACGAAGTCCCAGAACGTGTCGTGCGCGCTCTGAGCCTGGGGGATCTCCCGGTCGGGATGCGGCTTGGCCGCGTGGATGACATCGGGAAACTTGATCGCGTCCTGGATGAAGAACACCGGGATGTTGTTGCCCACCAGGTCGAAGACGCCCTCGCCGGTGTAGAACTTCGTGGCGAATCCCCGCGTGTCGCGCACTGTGTCCGCCGACCCCCGTGACCCGAGGACGGTCGAGAAACGCACGAAGACCGGGGTCTCGACGCCCTCGGCGAGAAACGCCGCTTTCGTCACCGTCGAGGCGTTGCCATAGGCGCGGAAGACACCGTGCGCGGCGGCGCCGCGGGCGTGCACGACGCGCTCGGGAATGCGCTCGTGATCGAAGTGCATGATCTTCTCGCGCAGGTGGTGATCCTGCAGCAAAACCGGTCCGCGGGGACCGGCCTTGAGCGAGTGGTCGGTGTCCGCCAGCCGCAACCCCTGCGCCGTCGTCAGGTACTCGCCACCCTGCGCCCGCGCCGCAGGCGGCACATCGGTGGGTTGTCCGGTCGGGGTGAAGGCGTCGGGGCCGCTCTGGTCGGGCTTGGGCGGCAGAGGCGCCCGAGGCTCGGTCGGCTCATCCAACGACGGTGTCCCGCTGCTCGGCCGGCCGGGGATCACACCCGGCCCTCCACCGCCGGAAACGGTGTCAACCACCTTGTCGACGACCTTGTCGACCGTTTCCTTCATCGAATGAGACTTCTCCATCGTTCCCCCTTGAGATGTGGCGTCACCGTGCCGAGATCACGTCCGGTCCTCGGCGGGCCGATGCGCCGAGGCGCGATCGGACCGCCGAGCCGGCGACGGCGCCACGCAACGCCCTCTGCCCGGCACATGACCTGATCACGGTTACGGGATCCCGCCGTTCACGACGGGGAATCCCCGTTCCTGTCAGCTCCGCGACACGTGGGCGGGCACCGCTCGTCCGGACGCGTGCCGTACACGACGACCACACACTCCACGAACGGCGCTCCTTTCCACACGAGGTCAGGTCCCTACCCGCACTCTCGTGGGCAAACATCCGACCGCCACTCGCTCGTCACCGGTCATCTCGGGCCGCGCGACGGCTCCGGCCTCCAGGCGATGCGGGGCGAGCGTCCCGAACAGGTGGTCGGCCTGATCGCGGCCGCTCGGGACTCGTGACCGTGACACACCTCCCGTGGCCGCGCCGCCGTACCCGGCCGGTAAGCCCCGTGCTCAGCCGTTGTACGGGCTCGCCACGTCCAGGACCCAGACGACGCCGAAGCGGTCCTGGAGCATCCCGTACAGCGGAGCCCACTGCGCGGGCTCCAGCGGCCGCACGACGGTCGCCCCGACGGACAGTTCCCGCCAGTACTCGGTGATCTCCTCCGCGCTCTCGCCACGCACGGAGAGGAAGAACGAATTCTCACCTCGGTCCCACGGCGACCGCGAGGGCACGTCGTACGCCATCACGTGAAAGCCGTTGCCGGCCGCCACCTGTCCCCACATCACCTGATCCGCCTCGGCGGGGTCCTGCACGCTTCCCGCGTCCTTGTACGTCACGACGGCGAGGTCGCCGCCGAACACGGACCGGTAGAACTCCAGCGCCGCGCGGGCGTCGCCCCGGAAGTTCACATGCGCCACGGACTTGACGGACATACTCGACCTCTGATCTCTGCTCATCGTCTCCGGGTGCCATCAGGCGAGCCCGGCCTGGACCGTCGACCGCGAACTTGCTCGGCCGGGGACAACGGTCGCAGGGGAAGTGGCCAGGTTCTGTCCTCTTCTGCCCGTTCTCCCCACAGACTGGATGGCATGCCGAAAACCTCAGCGCGGCTGCTGGCGCTGCTCTCGCTGCTCCAGGCCCGCCGGGACTGGCCGGGAGCGCTGCTGGCCGAGCGGCTGGACGTCAGCCCCCGCACCGTACGCCGTGACGTGGACCGCCTGCGCGAGCTCGGCTACCCCATCACGGCCTTCAAGGGGCCTGATGGCGGGTACCGGCTCGACGCCGGCGCGAAGCTGCCCCCGTTGCTGTTCGACGACGAACAGGCCGTCGCCCTGGCCGTCGCCCTACGGCTCGCCACCACCGGCGGCACCGACATCGAGCAGGGCGCGGCGCGCGCCCTGCACACCATCCGCCAGGTCATGCCCGCACGACTGCACCACCGCATCGACACCCTCCAGGTCACGGCCGTCGAGCGGCCGAGGCTCCGGCCGGATCCGCGGATCGACAGCGGCGTGCTCATCGCGCTCAGCGCCGCCGTCCACGCCCGCGAGGAACTGCGCTTCGACTACGCGGCAGGAGCGGACGACGGCGACGCGCTCACACCGCCGCGCCACACACAACCCCACCACCTCGTCACCTGGGGCGGGCGCTGGTATCTCGTCGCCTGGGACCTCGCCCGCGAGAACTGGCGCACCTTCCGCGTCGACCGGATCACCCCGCGCGTCCCCACCGGGCCACGCTTCACACCGCGTGAACTGCCCGGGGGCACGGTGGCCGCCTTCGTGACCGCCAGATTCCAGGGCTCCGACACCTCCACCACCGACTGGCCGTGCCACGGCGAGGTGATCCTCGACCTGCCCGCCGCCACCGTGTCCCGCTACACCCGCGAAGGAATCGTCGAAGAACTCGGCCCCGACCGCTGCCGGCTCATCCTGGGATCATGGTCGTGGACCGCCCTGGCCTCCGCCATCGGCAGATTCGACGCCGACATCGAGGTCGTCGGCCCGGCCGACCTCAAGGACGCCTTCACCCGCCTCGCCCGCCGCTTCGCCGAAGCATGACACGACGACCGTCGGCACGGTCCCGCGGCGGGGGTGAGACCAGGGGATCACGGTCACTCATCCGACGGTGAGGACGAACCCGCTCGCCGGGCGGGTCGGGATCCGGCGCAGGGGGATGCCGAGGTCCTGGTCGGGGACGCGGTAGTCCAGCCTGGCCAGCCGGACGGCCAAGGCCCGCAGGAGGGCGACGGTGATCGGCTCGCCGGGGCAGCGGTGGCCGGTGCGCGGGTCGCCGCCACCTTGGGGGATGAGGTCGAAGGTGCCGATCTCCCGGCCGTCGAACCGCCGCGGGTCGAAGGCGTAGGGCTTCTTCCACAGCAGTGGGTCGTGGTTCTGCCCGTAGATGTCGAGCAGCACCAGCGAGCCGGCACCGATCGGCTCCCCCTGCCAGGACAGATCCCGCACGGCCCTGCCGCCGACGAAGGGGGCGAAGGGGTAGAAGCGGCGAACCTCCTGGGCGAACATCTCGGCGTAGGACCCCTCGCCGTCACCGTCGTCACGCAGGAGAGCGCGGTGCTCGGGCCAGCGGTGCAGGGCGTGGGCCGCGAACGTCACGTACCAGGTCACCGCCACGGTCGGGCGGATGACGTTGAGCAGTTCCACCGCCGCCACGCGCGGGTCGAGCAGCTCGCCGCCGGGGTCACGGTGGTGGGCGATCACGTCGGCCGCCGAGCCCTCCGGCACCGGGAGAGCGCCTCGGCGCACGTCCTCCACGAGATCGGCCAGCCATGCCTCACGGCGTCCTCTCGCCGCGCGTGCCCGCCAGTGTCGCGGCCCGACGGTGCCGAAACCGTCGACCAAGGCGACGAGGTCCGTGCTCACACTCTCCACGTCGGTGTCGTCCAGCGGGACGCCGGTCCACCGGCAGACGCCGCGGGTCAACACCTTGGCGACCTCGTCGAAGAGCACGACACGACGCCCGTCGGCCCACGAGGCCACCGCCTCGTCCCAGGCGGACACGGTGTGGTCGGTCAGGGCCGTGATGCCCAGATCGGTCATCAGCGTCGTGAACATCGCCTTGCGCAGGCGGTGGTCGGCGCCGTCGAGGGTGTGCACGGCGCCATGGCCGATCAGGGTGCTTTTCACCATCTCCGGCAGCGCCGTGTCGCGCCGCAGATGGTCCTCGTCGTAGAAGAACCGCGCAGCCTCCGGCCCGCACAGACCCATCACGCGCCGACCCATCAGCCGGGTGCGGACCACCCCGCCGGGGGTGCGGCGCCGCAGATTCGGCAGCCAGCCGTAACCTTCGAGCAGCAAAGACAGCGTGTCGTCGAGTTCAGGCATGGCCCTGTGCCTGCCCGCCTTCTCCGTGAGAAAACACGGTCGTCGGCCCAGCACCGGTGCCGGTGAGTGTGCGACGGCTTCGGTTTCCGCCGACTCGCTCCGCGTACGGCTCGCGTTCTCCACAGGCGCCGCCCACCGGCCTTCGTCGCTCTCCAGGGCGCGCCGAGGGCGGCCGGCCAGTGCAGTAGTTTAGAAGGACCAGGCCGAATCAGTTGTCACACGGTTGCTGCTCACCAGTTCGGAAGATCTCGGTACGCGACCCTCTGACCTGCTGCGTTCCAGGCCAGGGGCGGTCCCGCCTTACCCGTGAATCCCCGTGGTTCCCCCTTGGTGACCCTCCTGACGGGCACGCAACGGGCACGACGCGGTACGCCTACGGGACCGCCTCTGGCGGCTCGGTCCATCACTGTGTGCAGAAGAGCTACTAGGGTCTGTCCCTTCGATCATGAAAGCTGGACCCGGCCGGAGGCGTCTGCTCCCACCCATGCTCGACCGACCGGCGACATCTGTAGGGATCGTCTCCTGCGCTGATGAACAGTGCGGTCAGCATGGGTACGGCGTGGGCGAGTGCTTGGTGCGGCAAGGGGCCTGTGGCGACAAGTGATGCAAGTCCGTGGCCGATTGCCCAGCTCTGTGTTGCCAGTTCCAGTGGGGCAACGTCGTCACGGAAGCGGCCGGCTGTCTTGGCCCGTTCGACGGCCCGGACGAGGCAGTCCAGAGCTTCATCCGCAGCGTCGGCGTCTTCGAGTTCGAAACCCGCGTCGAACATGACGCGGTAGAGGTCGGGGTTCTCCAGGGCGTTGGACAGATAGGCGGCCCCCAGGGCGGCGAGGTCTTGCACCGGATCTGCGGACATCGAGACGGCTGCGAGTTTGGTTGCCAGGCGGGTGAAGCCTTCCTGTCGCAGCGCCTTCCACAGGCAGTCCATGCCGCCGAAGTAGGTGTAGACGGCCATCGTTGATACGCCGGTTCCAGCGACCAGCGTGCGGAGCGTGACGGGTTGCCGGGCTCGAAGCATCTGTGCAGCTCGGTCCAGTAGCAGGGAGCGGACCGCCGGATCTTTCGTCCTCGCCATGGCGCCAGAATACATAACATCGCTATGCTTTCGGGGGGCGTTGTTCTTACCCTTGACGCGAAGGAGGGGTCATGACCGTGATACTGGTCAATCCTGATGGATTGCCGAAGCCCGATGTCTACCGGCAGCTGTCGATCGCTACCGGATCGAAGCTGGTGTTCCTTGCGGGTCAGGTCGCCCGCGATGCCAATGGCCGACAGGTTGGCGAAGGAGATCTTGCCGCTCAGGTCGAACAGGCCTACCTCAATATCGGCACCGCTCTGGCCGAGATCGGCGGCTCCTTCGATGACGTGGCGAAGCTGACCATCTACGTCGTCGACTGGAGTCCCGAGAAGATGCCACTGCTAGGTGAGGGGGTGGGCCGGGCGGCGGCGAAACTGGGGGTTGACCCGGTCAAGCCGATCACACTGTTGGGCGTTGCGGCGCTGGGGGAGCCAGACCTCCTGGTCGAGGTCGAAGCCACTGCGGTAATCGATTAATTAGCCGTGTCTCCTCGATCAGGGAGCTCGTTGTTCTGGTCATGATGAGTCGGGGGATCTGACTGACGGCGAGTGGGCGGTGCTGGAGCCGCTACTGCCGGTGAGCAACAACCGGTGCGGCCGGTGGCGTGATCACCGGCAGATGATCAACGGGATCATTCACCGACTGGGCACCGGGGTGCAGTGGCGGGAATTGCCTGAGCGCTTCGGCCCGTGGAAGACCGTCCACAAACGGCATCTGCTGTGGTCGGCCGACGGCACCTGGGAGAGGCTCCTCCAGCACGTCCAGGCCGCCGCCGACGCCGAGGGCGACATCGACTGGAACATTAACGTCGACTCCACCATCACGCGCGCTCACCAGCACACCGCGGGCGCACCCAAGATCCCACCGCCCGCACCGCCGGGCCCCTTAAAAGGGGGCCACCGAAGATTGGTTCGACGACTGCTGGCCATGGTGGGCATGCGCGACCTGATGGAGGAGGTGGTGCGCCGGGCGAAGCCCTCGGCCACCGAAGCCGGCGTCCGTAAGGTAAACGGACTCTTCGAATGAGGCCGTTGCAGTACCCGTTGCAGCAAAACGCCCCGGAGCATGATCGCTCCGGGGCGTTTTCGCTGGTGGGGCTACCAGGACTTGAACCTGGGACCTCTTCCTTATCAGGGAAGCGCTCTAACCGTCTGAGCTATAGCCCCTCATCACACAGACGAACGGTCCCGTATCCGCTTGGCGGAGACGAACCCGTTCGCTCGAACAGGGAAAAGCTTACCCTGTTTCGGTACCTGCTCGCGCCATGTCCCCGCCCTCGAAAGAGGGCGGGGACACTCGGCAGGACGACTACTCGGCCTCGCTGAAGGTGACCTCCACGCCGCCGACCAGGTCGGAGGCGATGTTGTAGATCACAGCGCCGAGGGTGGCGAGAGCGGTGATGAGCACGACGTTCACCGCGCCGATCAGGGCGGTGTAGCCCAGGATGCGGACCGGCTCGAACCAGGCGGCGATGTCGACGCCGTTGGTCGCGTTGCCGTCGGCCGTCGTCAGCTGGGTGACCGTCTGGATGATGTTCTCGAACACCCCGAGACTGGACAGCACCATGTAGAGGGCCGCGACCGCGATGAACAGCACCACGAAGCAGACCAGCGACACGACGAAGCTGAACTTCATCGCCGACCACGGCTCGACCCTGCGCAGCACCAGGTGAGCCTTGCGGGGCGACCTCGGGCCGCCGACGTCCGCGGCCTTCCTGTCGGCCGCGTCAGCCGGAGCCTGGGGCGACGACAGGCTGCCGGGTGACCATGAGGCGCGGTTGTTCTGCTGTCCGGACTGCGGTCGGCCCTGCTGTCCGGACTGTCCGGACTGCGGCCGGCTCTGCTGCCCCGGTGGCGGGGCGGACGGGGAACGGCCCTGCTGTCCCCCGTGTGGGGGCGCGGACGAAGCGGAGGAGGAACGCCCCTGCTGTCCTCCCTGCGGCGGCGTGGACGACTGCGATGGTGGCGCGGACGGCGGTGGAGATCCGCTTGGACGGATCCGCACCGTGGTGTCGGCCTGCTTGCCGTCCTCTGTCGTGGTCACTTTTTGCCTGCCCTTGCGGTTGTCGGATACCGATCCATCGGTTTCCGGCGCGGGCACGCTACCGTTAACCGGAGACGAGGCCGCCTCGCCGTCTTTCTTTCCGGCGCCCCGGTCCGTCTTCTCTGTCGTCTGATCGCGTTTCGACGAGGAGACGGGGCGCGATCCCGGCTCATCTTGAGCACTCACGGATTCTCCCCTTCCCCGTTCTCACCGGTCTCCACCTGAGTCTCGGCGCCTTCCCCGGCCACCAGGTCCTCCCCGGTGTCCAGCGCCTCCGCATTGCGGGCCAGCGCCACGACGCTGTCCCCCTCCGCCAGATTCATCAGCCGAACCCCCATCGTCTGGCGGCCAGACTGCTTGATCTCCCCGGCACTCGTCCGGATAACCCCTCCGGCGGACGTGATGGCGAAAACCTCGTCCTCGGGTCTGACCATGACCGCGCCAACCAGCTTGCCACGCGAACTCACGATCTTGGCGGTCAGGACTCCCTTTCCGCCCCTTCCCTGAAGAGGGTACTGATCCACGGGAGTGCGCTTGGCGTATCCGCCCTCGGTCGCGACGAGAACGTTGTCGCCGTCGGCGATCCGGTTCATCGCGAGGAGTTCGTCCCCTTCGAGGAATCGCATGCCGATCACGCCGCTGGTCGCCCTGCCCATCGGGCGCATGGCCTCGTCGGAGGCCGTGAAGCGGATGGACTGGGCGCCGCGCGAGACGAGGAGGAGGTCGTCCTCCTCCGACACCAGCCTGGCAGCGATCACTTCATCATCTTCGCGCAAATTGATCGCGATGAGACCACCTGTGCGCGGCGAGTCGTACTCGGAAAGGCGCGTCTTCTTCACCAGGCCGCTGCGGGTGGCCAGCACGAGGTACGGGGCGACCTCGTAGTCGCGCAGGTCAAGGACCTCCATCACGACCTCGTCCGGCTGCATGGCGAGCAGGTTCGCCAGGTGCTGCCCGCGCGCGTCACGGCCGGAGTCGGGCAGCTCGTACGCCTTGACCCGGTAGACGCGGCCCTTGTTGGTGAAGAACAGCAGCCAGTGGTGCGTCGTGGTGACGAAGAAGTGGTCGACGATGTCGTCCTGGCGCAGCTGCGCGCCCCGCACGCCCTTGCCGCCGCGCTTCTGCGCCCGGTAAAGGTCGGTGTTGGTTCGCTTGGCGTAGCCACCGCGGGTGATCGTGACGACCATGTCCTCCTCTGCCAGGAGGTCCTCGATCGACATGTCGCCCTCGTAGGCGATGATCTCGGTCTTGCGGTCGTCGCCGTATCGCCCCGTGAGCTCCGTGAGCTCCTCCTGGACGATCGAGCGCTGCCGCTCGGGCGAGGCGAGGATCGCCTGGTACTCGATGATCTGCGCCATCAGCGCGTCGTGCTCGTCGGTGATCTGCTGGCGCTCCAGGGCGGCCAGCTTGCGCAGCTGCATGTCGAGGATGGCCTGCGCCTGGATGTCGTCGATCTCCAGCAGTGTCACCAGGCCACCCTGCGCCGCGGAGGCCGAGGGCGACCGGCGGATCAGGGCGATGACCTCGTCCATCCGCTCCAGAGCCTTGAGCAGCGCACGCAGGATGTGCGCCCGCTCCTCGGCCTTGCGCAGAAGGTATCGGGTCCTGCGGACCACGACGTCGATCTGGTGCGCCACGTAGTGGCGGACGAACTGGTCGAGCCTGAGCGTGCGCGGCACGCCGTCGACCAGGGCCAGCATGTTGGCGCCGAAGGTGGTCTGCAGCTGGGTGTGCTTGAAGAGGTTGTTCAGCACGACCTTGGCGACCGCGTCACGCTTGAGCACGATCACCAGACGCTGGCCCACCCGCGAGGAGCTCTCGTCGCGGACGTCGGCGATGCCGCTGATCCTGCCGTCCTTCACCGCCTCGGCGATGGTCAGCGCGAGGTTGTCCGGGTTGACCTGGTACGGCAGCTCGGTGACGACGAGGCACTGGCGGCCCTTGGCGTCCTCCTCGACCTCGACGATCGCCCGCATGGTGATCGAACCGCGGCCGGTGCGGTACGCCTCGTCGATGCCGCGCCGGCCCACGATCAGCGCGCCGGTGGGGAAGTCGGGCCCCTTGACGCGGGCGATCAGCGCTTCGAGGAGCTCCTCGTCGTCGGCGTCGGGATTCTGCAGGCACCAGACGATGCCGCTCGCCACCTCCCGCAGGTTGTGCGGCGGGATGTTGGTGGCCATGCCGACCGCGATGCCCGCCGCCCCGTTGACCAGCAGGTTGGGGAAGCGCGAGGGCAGGACGAGGGGCTCCTGGGAGCGCCCGTCGTAGTTGGGGACGACATCGACGGTGTCCTTGTCGATGTCGCGCAGCATCTCCATCGCGATGGGCGCGAGCTTGCACTCGGTGTAGCGCATCGCCGCCGGCGGGTCGTTGCCCGGAGAGCCGAAGTTGCCCTGCCCGTCGACCAGCGTGTAGCGCAGCGACCAGGGCTGCGCCATCCGCACCACGGTCGCGTAGATCGACGTGTCGCCGTGCGGGTGGTAGGAGCCCATGACGTCACCGACGACGCGGGAGCACTTGAAGTAGCCGCGGTCGGGCCGGTAGCCGCCGTCGTACATGGCGTACAGCACGCGGCGGTGCACCGGCTTGAGGCCGTCTCGGACGTCCGGCAGCGCGCGCGAGACGATGACCGACATCGCGTAGTCCATGTAGCTGCGCTGCATCTCGGACTGGATGTCGACCGGCTCGACGCGGTCGGTCGGAGGGCCGGGCGGAGTGTTGACTTCCGTCACAGGTCAGGATCCTTTTCTGGTACGGCTACCGCTACACGTCGAGGAAACGAACATCCCGGGCATTCCTAATGATGAAGGAGCGGCGGGCTTCGACGTCCTCACCCATGAGCACGCTGAACAGCTCGTCGGCCTGGGCCGCGTCGTCGAGGGTGACCTGGAGGAGAAGGCGGGTGTCGGGGTTCATGGTCGTCTCCCAGAGCTGGCTCGCGTTCATCTCGCCCAGTCCCTTGAAGCGCTGCACGTTGTCGCGCGGCCGGGGGTCGGGCTTGCCCGCGTCGATGCCGGCCTGGATGACCGCGTCACGCTCGCGGTCGGAGTAGGCGTAGGAGGCGTCATCGCCCTTCCGGTCCCACTTGATCTTGTAGAGGGGCGGCTGGGAGAGGTAGACGTGCCCGGCCTCGATCAGGGGCCGCATGAAACGGAACAGCAGGGTGAGCAGCAGCGTCGTGATGTGCTGGCCGTCGACGTCGGCGTCCGCCATCAGGATGAGCTTGTGGTAGCGGAGCTTGGTGATGTCGAACTCGTCGTGCACGCCCGTGCCCATGGCGGTGATCAGCGCCTGGACCTCGTTGTTCTGCAGGACCTTGTCGATCCGGGCCTTCTCGACGTTGAGGATCTTGCCTCGGATCGGGAGGATCGCCTGGAACTTGGAGTCACGGCCGCCCTTGGCCGAGCCACCCGCCGAGTCACCCTCGACGATGTACAGCTCGCACTTCTCCGGGTCGCTCCACTGGCAGTCGGCCAGCTTGCCCGGCAGCCCCGAGCCCGACTCCAGCAGCGACTTGCGCCGGGTCAGGTCGCGGGCCTGGCGTGCCGCGAGGCGGGCGCGGGAGGCCTGCAGGGACTTGGTGATGATGTCCTTGGCCTCGCCGGGGTTGCGCTCGAACCAGTCGCGCAGGTGGTCGTTGCAGGCCTTCTGCACGAACGACTTCGCCTCGGTGTTGCCCAGCTTCGTCTTGGTCTGTCCCTCGAACTGGGGTTCTGCCAGCTTCACCGAGATGATGGCGGTGAGCCCTTCGCGGATGTCCTCTCCCGCGAGGTTGTCGTCCTTGCCCTCCTTGAGGAACTTCTGCTCGCGCGCGTAGCGGTTGACGATGGACGTCAGCGCCGCGCGGAAGCCCTCCTCGTGGGTGCCGCCCTCGGCGGTGTTGATCGTGTTGGCGAAGGTGTAGACAGACTCGCTGTAGGAGTTGTTCCACTGCATCGCGATCTCGACGGCGATGCCCTCGCCATGCGCCTCGAAGTCGATCACCGAGAGGTGTGCCGGCTCCTTCTTGGAGTTGAGGTGCTTGACGAAGTCGGACAGACCACCCTCGTAGTGGTAGGTGACCTCCTTGGGCTCTCCCTCCTCTCCGTCGACGAACTCGGCGCGCTCGTCCCTGAGCGAGATCGTCAGGCCCTTGTTGAGGAAGGCCATCTCCTGGAAGCGGCGCGCGAGGGTCTCGAAGTGCCAGGTCGTGGTCTCGAAGATGCCCTCGTCGGCCCAGAAGGTGATCGAGGTGCCGGTCTCGTCGGTCTTCTCCCCCTTGGCCAGGGGCGCGGTGGGCCTGCTCTCGACATAACTCTGCCGCCAGTGGTGGCCGTCGGTGCGGATCTCCACCTCAAGCCTGCTCGACAGCGCGTTGACGACGGAGACACCCACGCCGTGCAGACCGCCGGAGACCGCGTACGACTTGTCGTCGAACTTGCCTCCCGCGTGCAGCACGGTGAGGACGACCTCGACCGCGGGACGGTTCTCGCCGGGGACGATGCCCACCGGGATGCCACGGCCGTTGTCGACGACCCGCACGCCGTTGTCGGCGAGCAGGGTGACCTCGATCCGGTCGGCGTGTCCGGCCAGGGCCTCGTCGACGGAGTTGTCGACGACCTCGTAGACGAGGTGGTGCAGGCCGCGCTCACCGGTCGAGCCGATATACATGCCGGGGCGCTTACGGACCGCCTCAAGCCCTTCGAGAACGGTGATTGAGCTAGCGTCGTAGGACAAGTGCGAAATCCTCCTGCCGCGGACACGCGGCAGGGAGACAAGATGTAGCCCCGCCGTGCCCGTCACCGTCGTGAATGCCCCGATGCGCTCACCCAGTGGAGCCGACATGCTCGCCGGGGTGCGACGCAAACGGACGTGTCCGGAATTCGTTTTCATTCTAGCGGCTCAGAACACATCATGTGGCATTGACGGCCTCTGGAATGGCCTGTCGCGCGACGATCATCGTCTTGGACATCCCCCTACACGGAGGGGGTTCGTCGCGCCAGAAGGGCCGCTGATCCGTTTTTCGGGTCCGTGTCAGCCGTACGTGTCGCCCGGGCCGCGGCTCCCGGTGACCCGCAGGCCGCCGCTGGAGCGGGGCCCGTTCCTGGGCCCGTGAACCTTTACCTTCTGTACCGTTCCGTCCCCCAGCTCCTCGTTCAGCCTCCTGACGAGCGTCCTGGCCAGGAGACGGACCTGGGTGGCCCAGGCGGTGGAGTCGGCGACCACCACGACCTCGCCGTCGGCGAAGGTATCCGGCTTGGTGTGGGCCGCCATGTCGGCGCCGACGATCTCGTGCCAGCGGCCGAAGACGCCGCCGATCGCGGCGGGCTGCTCCCAGCCCCGGTCGGACAGCAGGTCCGCGATCGCCCTGCCGAGGAGCTGTGGGTCACCGGCGTCCCTGCGCGCCCCCGACGCCCTGCGCCGCGGCTCCCGGCGGGGCAGCTGCCCTCGTCTGGCGGCGTCCGACTTGGCCTGGGCCAGCTTCTCCCTCGCCAGCGCGGCCCCCTTGGCGGCCGCGCTTCTCGCGGAACCGGCGGCCACCCCGTCCACACCCGTGTCCACACCCGTGCCTGCCGGATCCGCCTGGCCTCGCGATCCCGGGGCGGGCCCGGCCTCCCGGCTCTCGCCTCCCCGCTCCCGGCCCTCCCGTGCCGCCGCGCGCCTCCTCGGCTCCGGGGCCCGAGGTACGGGCACCGGGCCGCTCGCGCGCTCTCCGGCGTCATCGGACACGGACCACGCCCCCTTCGGTCACGTCGAAACGGCCCCCCGCCAGCTCCGCGGGCACGTCGTCGGACACCGCGGCGGTGATGAGGACCTGCTCGGCGGGGGCCACCATCTCGGCCAGACGGCGCCTGCGCCTGCTGTCCAGCTCGGCGAAGACGTCGTCGAGGATGAGGACCGGATCGCCGCCGTCGGCCCTGAGCAGGTCGTAGGCGGCCAGCCTGAGCGCGAGCGCGAACGACCACGACTCGCCGTGGCTGGCGTAGCCGCGCGCGGGCAACTCACCCAGGCCGAGGAACAGGTCGTCGCGGTGCGGGCCGACGAGGGTGACACCGCGTTCCAGCTCCGAGGATCGGACCTCCAGCAGGCCGGCTCGCAGCCGCTTCGCCAGCTCGGTGCGATCGGTCCCGGCGTCCGCGGACAGGGTGCCCCGGTATTCCAGCACCGCGGCGGCGGAATCCGGCGCGAGGGAGGCGTACGAGGCGGCGACGAGCGGGCGCAGCGTCTCGACCAGTTCCAGCCTGGCCGCGAGCAGCTCGGCGCCGTGCGTGGCCAGATGGGCGTCCCAGACCTCCAGGGTGCTCAGCGGATCCCCCGCCCCCGCCTCGGCGAACGCCGCGTCGCTCTCCGCCCGTCGCGGGCCCCTGCCCCGTCCCCGCCGGGCCTGCGCGGCGGTGCGCAGCAGGGCGCCGCGTTGCTTGAGCACCCGGTCGTAGTCGGCGCGCACCCCCGCGAACCTGGGCGTCCTGGCCACCAGGAGGTCGTCGAGGAACCGGCGCCGCTCGGAGGGATCGCCCTTGACCATGGCGAGGTCCTCGGGGGCGAACAGGACCGTGCGCAACAGGCCGACGATCTCGCGGGGACGGGGGACCGGGGAACGGTTCAGCCTGGCCCGGTTGGCCCTGCCCGGGTTGATCTCCAGCTCGATCAGCGCGCGCCGGTCGTCGCGCACCACCGAGGAGCGGACGACCGCCCGCGCCGCCCCCTGCCTGACCAGCGGCCCGTCGTTGGCGACCCGGTGACTGGCCTGCGTCGCCACGTAACCCAGCGCCTCGACGAGATTGGTCTTGCCCATGCCGTTGGGGCCGACGAAGGCCGTGACCCCCGGCTCCATGCCGAGGTCGACGTTTTCGTAGGACCGGAAGTCGGTGAGGGACAGATGGGCGACATGCACCCCAGGAAGATTAGTCGGCCCCGTCCGTCACCGCGGCCTCCCGTGCCCGTACGGCTCGCTTCCTGTGGAAAACGGCATGGCGCGAGCCGTGCGGAGGCGGTGGGCTATCCGGCCGTATCCGTCGGGGGCGTGACGTCGGCGCCGGGGGAGTCGGCGCCCTTCTCCGTCGCGCCCGCCTTGGAGGTGACCGCGTGACCGCCGAACTGGTTGCGCAGGGCCGCGACGACCTTCATCGCCGGCGAGTCGTCCTGGCGGGAGGCGAACCTGGCGTACAGGGCGGCGGTGATGACCGGCAGCGGGACCGCCAGCTCCACGGCGGCCTGCACCGCCCAGCGGCCCTCGCCCGAGTCCTGCGCGTAGCCCTCCAGCTCCGCCAGGGTCGGGTCCTCGTCGAGCGCGCGGACCATCAGGTCGAGCAGCCAGGAGCGGATGACCGTGCCCTGCCGCCAGCTCTTGAAGGAGCCGGCCGCGTCGGTCACGATGTCGGAGGCCTGAAGCAGCTCCCAGCCCTCGGCGAACGCCTGCATCATGCCGTACTCGATGCCGTTGTGGACCATCTTGGCGAAGTGGCCGGCGCCGACCGTGCCGGCGTGGACGAAACCGTCGTCCCCCTCGGGCTTGAGGGTCTCGAAGATCGGCATGACCCGCTCCACGTCGGCCTTGTCGCCGCCGACCATGAGCGCGTAGCCGTTCTGCAGCCCCCAGACGCCGCCGCTCACGCCGCAGTCGACGAAACCGACGCCCTTGGCGGAGAGCTCGGCGCCGTGCTTCTGGTCGTCGACGTAGTGCGAGTTGCCGCCGTCGACGAGGATGTCGCCGGGTGACAGCAGGTCGCCGAGCGCACCGATCGTCGCCCTGGTCGGCTCACCGGAGGGCACCATGACCCACACGGTGCGCGGCGCCTGGAGCCGCTCCACGAGCTCTTCCAGACCGGCGACGTCGCTGACCGCGGGATCACGGTCGTATCCGACGACGTCGTGGCCTCCTCGGCGCAGGCGCTCAGCCATGTTGCCGCCCATCTTGCCCAGCCCGACCATGCCGATCTGCATACGAGCGCCCCCTTCAAGGGTTTCGTCGTTCATCTACGCCAAGCGTGCCCGCGCAAGTCTTACCAGCTCGGCGTTTCCGCCGACAGGATCGCCCACAGGGCTGTGGAGAACATCCTCCAGTCCGATGCGCGTGGCGAGTCCAGCCTGCCCCGCCTCGTCCAGAAGAATCCAGGTCGGATCCCCCTCTCCGTGGAGCAGTCTCGGGCCGGGGACGCCGAGTTCGGCGAGGCGGTCCAGGACGGCACGCGCCCGCGGGACGGCGGTGTCCGCGGGACCACCGATGATCTCGACGAGCACCCGCGCGCACTCCAGGCCGGTCGCGGCGAGGGCGTCGGCGTCCTCCACCGACCAGACCCCCGCCTCCACGTCCACGCCGAGCCGCCGCAGGTCATGCCACAGGGCCTCGAATCCGGGCTCGGAGAGGTTCGCCGACGCGAAGTCCGGCAGCTCGCCCGGGGCGAGCCCGGCCCAGCCGCGGACGGCCTCGCGCCGCGCGTCCACATCCCAGCCGGTTATCCACAGCCCTGTGCTCACCCCGACGGGCAGGCCGGGGCACGCCTCACGCACGGCGCGCACGGCCGCCCCGATGTGCGCGGCGCTGAGCGACTCGCTGCCGACCTCGTCGCGCGGATGTATGTGAACCGCGTCCGCACCCGCCACACGAGCCTCACGGGCCGCCTCAGCGAGCTCCAGAGGGCTCAGGGGGAGGGCCGGGTGCTCGCCGGGCCTCCTGGCGCCGTTCAGGCACGCCTTGAGCCACGTGGCTCCCCCTGCGGTGCCGCCGGGCGTTCCGGCGTCCCCGTCCGTCGCCGTTCCGGCGCCCAGACCACCTTCCCCGCCGGTCTCCGGTGCCGCGGGGAGATCTGTCTTTCCGCCCGTCCCGGGGTCCGCGGGGAGGTCTCTCGCGCCGGCCCCTCGCTGGATCCTCATCAGGTGGGCGGCGTCAGCTGGACAGGCGGATGGGCATGATCAGGTAGCGGTAGTCGGGAACACCGCCGTCGTCCGCGGGCTTGCCTCCGGTGAGAATGGCGGGCTTGGTGGACGTGGTCATCTGCAGGCGGGCCACGTCGGAGTCGATCGCGCCGAGTCCCTCCAGCAGGAACTGGTGGTTGAAGGCGATGTTGATGTCGTCACCCTCGAAGTCGACGGGGAGCACCTCGACCGCCTGTGCCTCGTCCCCGCTGCCCGCCTCCAGGACGACCTCGTCGCCGCGGAAGGCCAGCCGGACGGGCGTGTTGCGCTCGGCGACCAGGGCCACGCGCTTGACGGCCTCGACGAAGGCGGCCGTGGGCAGCTCCGCGCGGGCGGAGAACTCCGTGGGCAGCAGCGAGCGGTATTTGGGGAACTCGGGGTCGAGCAGCCGTGTGGTGGTGCGGCGCCCCGCGCTGGAAAAACCGATCATGCCCTCGCCGGTGCCGCCGGAGGAGCTCAGCGCGATCTCCACCTCGGCTCCGGTGCCGCCCAGGGCCTTGGCCGTGTCGGCGAGGGTCCTGCCGGGGATCATCGCGATGGCCGAGAAGTCGGGCTGGCCCGGTTGCCACTTCAGCTCACGGACGGCGAGACGGTAGCGGTCGGTCGCCGCGAGCGTGACCGTGTCACCCTCGATCTCCACGCGTACGCCGGTGAGCATCGGCAGGGTGTCGTCCTTGCCGGCGGCCACGGCGACCTGGCCGACGGCCGAGGCGAACACGTCGCTGCCGATCCGGCCGGCGGCGGGGGGCATGGTGGGCAGGGAGGGATAGTCCTCCACAGGCATGGTGAGAAGGGTGAACCTGGCGCTGCCGCAGGTGACGACCGCCTTGGCGCCCTCCACCACGAAGTCCACAGGCTGCGCGGGAAGCGCCCTGGTGATCTCGGCGAGCAGCCTGCCCGAGACGAGCACCACGCCCGCCTCGCCGGTCTGCGGTTCGAGGGTCACCTCGGCGGAGACCTCGTAGTCGAAGCCCGACAGCTTGAGCTGCCCGCTCTCCGTGACCTCAAGACGCATACCGGCCAGCACCGGCACTGAGGGACGCGCGGGCAGGCTGCGCGCCGTCCATGCGACCGCCTCTGCGAGCACGTCTCGGTCGACCCGGAACATCACGTGGATCCGCCTCCTGTGTGTCGAGCGCCATCCGCTCGGTGCCTGGGGTTCAAGTGTTCACTGTCGCGCACCCGCGCTCCCTCGGAACCCCTCTTATGGCTCTTGGGTTTCCTAGTTAGAGATACAAGTGGCCTTCGTATTAGGGGCTGTGGATACTGTGGAAAGCCGTTGTTTCCGCAGGTCAAGTGCTGTTTTTTCATCCACCGGGGCTGTGGGCGACCGCTGTGGACAACTCTTGGGGCTGGGGAGAACCCCGGAGTACACACAGGCCGTCCCCAGATTCGGTGCCCTCTGTCCCCAAGTTTTCCACGAGGTTTCCCCAGGTTATCCACGGGGTAGGAGGTCGTTTTGTCCTTGTGGAAAACTCTCCCCACAGGGCGTCCCCAGGTTATCCACGAGTTGTCCCCAGGTTGTCCCCAGGTTCTCCCCAGAGTTGTCCACAGACGCCGAACAGCGTTCGGACCAGCGGGTTTCCAGATCATCATGATTTGACGCCTTTGAGCTCCCAAGGCCCTCGTGGACCGTTGATCCACAAGGTTTTCCACAGCCTGTGCATCACGAGGTGAAAAACCTCATCATCCATTGCGGGACTGCTGCTTGATCCGGGTCGTCAGCTCGTTGACCTGGTTGTAGATCGAGCGTCGCTCGGCCATCAGGGAGCGGATCTTCCGGTCGGCGTGCATGACCGTGGTGTGGTCGCGGCCGCCGAACTGCTGGCCGATCTTCGGCAGCGACATGTCGGTGAGCTCCCTGCACAGATACATGGCGATCTGGCGGGCGGTGACCAGGACGCGCGAGCGCGACCCGCCGCACAGGTCGTCGATCGACAGGCCGAAGTAGGCGGCGGTGGACGCCATGATCGTGGCGACCGTTATCTCGGAGCCGGCGTCCTCGGTGATCAGGTCCTTGAGCACGACCTCGGTGAGCTGCAGGTCGACCGACTGCCGGTTCAAACTCGCGAACGCGGTCACCCTGATCAGGGCGCCCTCCAGCTCGCGGATGTTGGTGGAGATGCGGCTCGCGATGTATTCGAGCACCTCGGGCGGCGCGGCCAGGCCCTCCTGGATCGCCTTCTTGCGCAGGATCGCGATCCGGGTCTCCAGCTCCGGCGGCTGGACGTCGGTGATCAGACCCCACTCGAACCGGTTGCGCAGCCGGTCTTCCAGCGTGACCAGCTGTTTCGGCGCCCGGTCGCTGGAGATGACGATCTGCTTGTTGGAGTTGTGCAGGGTGTTGAAGGTGTGGAAGAACTCCTCCTGCGTCTGCTCCTTGCCCTCCAGGAACTGGATGTCGTCCACCAGCAGGATGTCCACCGCCCGGTAGCGGCCCCGGAAGTTGTCGGCCTTGTGGTCGCGGATGGAGTTGATGAAGTCGTTGGTGAACTCCTCCGAGCTCACGTATCTCACCCGCGCGCCGTCGTACAGGCTCTGGGCGTAGTGGCCGATCGCGTGCAGCAGGTGGGTCTTGCCCAGGCCCGAGTCGCCGTAGATGAACAGGGGGTTGTACGCCTTGGCCGGCGCCTCGGCCACCGCGACCGCCGCCGCGTGCGCGAACCGGTTGCTGGAGCCGATGACGAAGGTCTCGAAGGTGTACTTCGGGTTCAGCCGGGCGGGCTCGCCCTGCGTCCGGCTCCCGCGCCCGTCCCATCTGTTCTGAACCCCTCCGGCGCCACCCGCGCCGGGCACGGGGGGCGCGCCGCGGTCGAAGGAGTCGGGCTCGGGCCGAGGCGGGGACGGCTGGGAGTTGTAACCGCGGCCGTATCCGGGGTTCTGCTCTCCCGGTGAGGAAGGGCTCTGCGAGGGCTCCGCGGGGTGGTACGGCTGCGGTGACTCCTCGCCCTGCTGGTACGGGTAGGGGAACGGCTGTGCCTGTGGATAGTCGGTGGACGGCTGCGAGGCCTGGTTGCCCCCCGGATAGGGGTGCTGTGGCCCGGAACCCCCGTGGTGCTTGCCCTGAGGGGGCTGTGCATAACTTTGCTGCGTCCCGCCAAGCTGTGTATAACCCTGCGGCTGTGCCTGGGGATAAGGGTCCTGGCGAGGGGTGAGCCCGGACTCGGGACCCGCCGCGCTGGGGTCGACCATGACCGCCACCCGCATCGGGCGGCCGAACTCCTGGGAAAGCGCCTGGCTGATAAGCGGACGAAGCTTATTTTCAAGGACATCTCTGGCGAAATCCGTGGGGGCGGCGAGGACCACGGTGTCGTTCATGAGGCCGAAAGGCCGGGTCATGTTGAGCCAGACCCGCTGCTGGGATGGGACGTTCTCGTTCAGGGAGTTCTCAAGAGCCCTCGCCCAGACAGCGCTGAGGTCCGTTTCGTCCATGCTCCGGCTCCCCTCCTCCCGACGCGGCCCCGCTTGGCCTACCGCGATCTGTTTATCCACAACGGTGGCCGCCGGGCGCACCGGATCTCGTCGTTGTCCACATGCCGGGAGTCCCGTGGCCCCTTCGTGGGCGCCATACGAAATCCACATCGAATCCACAGGCTGTGCACAGCCCGTTACCTGCGGTCCGACGCGTCCTCGCAGCGGAGAGAGGGTCTGGAAGGGCCGACACTAGCCCTGTCCACAGCTGTGTACAAGACGTTGTCCACAGCCTAGTGGCGTGCGGGAGGGACGGAGCGCACATCCTGTGGACGGCGAGGCGCCAGTGGATAACGTGCCTGTGGAAACGTGGATAACCTGTATCGGCGTGCTTCGGAAACAGCCTCTGGTTTGACCTGGGACACGCCTGACCCGTAACGTACGACGGTCGGCTTGTCACGCGGCGGCTATTTCGCATGCCCCGCATCCGGCAGGTCAGCCATTGTCGAGCGTCCCCATGTGCTGGGGATGCGTCTTGAGCCTGGAGCCCACTCGTGAGCAAGCGTACTTTCCAGCCGAACAACCGCCGTCGTGCGAAGACCCACGGCTTCCGGCTCCGCATGCGTACCCGCGCCGGCCGCGCCATTCTCGCCGCTCGCCGTCGCAAGGGCCGCGCCGAGCTCTCCGCCTGACGCATCCGTTGCGCCCGTTCGCCGGGCCAAGGCAGTAGCGCCTGTCGCCCACCGGCATCGCTGCCGGTGGGCTACAGGCATACCTGCCCAGGGTGAACAAGATCTCTCGTGCTGCCGTCAGGGTCCCGCATGCGCCGGGGCGACGAGTTCGCCGGCGCGATCAGGAGGGGAAGCCGAGCAGGCCGCCCCACCCTGGTCGCGCACCTTGGCATGCGCTCCGACAGGGATGATCCTCCCCTGGTGGGATTCGTGGTGAGCCGCGCCGTAGGAGGCGCGGTCATCAGGAATCGCGTCAAACGTCAGTTGAGACACCTCATGCGAGAACGTCTCCACCGGCTTCCGAGAGGTAGCCTGCTGGTGGTACGCGCCAATCCACCGGCCGCGTCCGCGCGAAGCGAGCGCATCGCCGCCGAACTCGACGTCGCGCTGGATCGTTTACTCAGGCGGCTGGAGCCCTCAGGGGCTCGCATGGATGGACGATGATGACGGCGCAGCAGACCGCTGGAATTTCTCCGGCTGCCAGGATCCTGATGGCTCCGATCCGGTTCTACCGGGCCTTCGTGAGCCCTCTGCTGGGTCCCCGTTGCCGCTTCCACCCCTCGTGCAGTGCCTACGGCCTCGAAGCCGTGGCCGTTCACGGCGCGCTGCGCGGCACATGGTTGACGATCCGGAGAATCGGGCGTTGCCACCCATTCCATCCCGGAGGCTTTGACCCGGTGCCCCCGCGCCCGGGCCGGTCCGACGAAACGCAAGGGAGCTAGCTCGGTGGAGCTGTCCTGGCTGAACTGGCTGTACACAGCCGTCGCCCAAGTAATCACCTGGATTCACGAGGGCTACAGCACCTTCATTCCGAGGAACAGCGGGCTCAACTGGGCGCTGACCATCATCACGCTCACCGTGCTGATGCGACTGCTGATCTTCCCGCTCTTCCTCAAGCAGATGCGCTCCTCGAAGAAGATGCAGGAGCTGGCGCCCAAGGTCCAGGAGATCCGCAAGCGGTACAAGAACGACAAGCAGCGCATGAACCAGGAGGTCATGGCGCTGTACCAGGGGCAGGGAGCCAACCCGCTGGGTGGCTGTCTGCCGATCCTGGCGCAGTTCCCGATCTTCATTTCGATGTTCACCGTGCTGCAGGCCATGGCCGCGGGCCAGGCCAAGTTCGGCATGACGCAGACCCTCGTCGACAGCGCACGGGCCGCGCACATCTTCGGCGCCCCCGTCCCCGCGACGTTCTTCACGAGCTCGGCCGACATCGTCCAGCTGGACGCCGACCCGATCATCACCAAGGTCGTGCTCGCGATCTTCGTGGCGATCAGCTCGCTGACGACCTTCCTCACCGTCCGGCAGAGCGTGACCCGCTCGATCGCCCAGATGCCGGACAACCCGATGGCGCAGCAGCAGAAGATCCTGATGTACGTCTCGCCGCTGTTCGCGATCTTCTCGCTGAACTTCCCCCTCGGACTGATCCTCTACTGGGTCACCACGAACGTCTGGACCCTCGGCCAGCAGCACTGGTTCTACAGCCGCAACCCCTCCCCGATGGTCGACGCCAAGGGCAACGTCACCACTCCCGCGCCCAAGCCGAGCCTGCTGAGCAAGGTCAAGAAGACCGCTCCCGAGCCTGAGGCGCCTCCGGCACCGGAGCCCAAGGTGATCCGGCAGCAGCCCACCCGCCAGCCCCGCAGTAAGCGGACCGGCAGTAAGAAGTCCTGACGTCTCATCCCGACAGCACGAAGGAGTGGCCGGACGTGACCGAGGCCGAGGCTGAGAAGGAGCCCGCGAAGGCGGTTCCCGATCTCGCCGCCCTGGAGCAGGAAGGCGAGATCGCGGCGGATTACGTCGAGGGTCTGCTCGACATCGCCGACATCGACGGTGACATCGACATGGATGTCGAAGGCGATCGCGCCGTGGTGTCGGTCGTTGATATCAAGGGCGGCGACCTGGTCGGCCCCAACGGTGAGGTGCTGGAGGCCATCCAGGAGCTCACCCGGCTCGCGGTCCACCGCCAGACGGGCGAGCGCTCACGCCTGATGCTCGACATCGGCGGCTACCGCGACCGCCGCAGGAGTGAGCTGAGCGAGCTCGGCTCCAAGATCGCGGCGGACGTCAAGCGGAACGGCGAGCCCAAGTCGCTGCAGCCGATGACCCCGTTCGAGCGGAAGATCGTGCATGACGCCGTCGCCGCGGCGGGCCTGCGAAGCGAGTCCGAGGGCGAGGAGCCCCGTCGTTTCGTGGTGGTTCTTCCCGCCTAGCGCTCCTTGGCGCGACGGTATGCGCTGACAGAGGCCGCCGCCCCCGGTTGTCCGGGGACGGTGGCCTTTCTCGTGACCCCACACCTCGACCCGAGGTGACGCTGTCGTCCGTTCTCGCGACTCCCCGCCCTGCCCCGTGGTGGCCGACGTCACCTTGTCCTCGCGGCCCCGTACCCCGGACCTGCGGCGGAGGTGTCGCCCGTTCTCGCGACTCCATGCCCCAACCAGTGGTGGCGGCGTCGCCCGTTCTCACGGCCCCGCACCTCAACCCGTGGTGGCGGCGTCACTCTATGGGGAGGCGGGCCATTAGCCTTGAGACCGGCCTGAGCCCGATTTTTCCGAGGGAAGAGTGAGCGTCGAGTGAGTGACCAGATCCCCGAACCGCCCGAGGTCGCGCGCGAGGTGTTCATCGGCGACGCCTGGGCGAGAGCAGAGGCCTTCGCGGAGCTGCTGGCCGGTCCCGGGGTGGTGCGCGGGCTGCTCGGTCCGCGGGAGGTACCACGCATCTGGGACCGCCACCTGCTCAACTGTGCGGTGATCGCCGAGGTCGTGCCCGCCGACGTACGCCTGGTCGACATCGGTTCCGGCGCCGGCCTGCCGGGCCTGGTCCTCGCGATCGTGCGACCCGACATCACCGTCACCCTCCTGGAGCCGCTCCTTCGCCGGACGGTGTTCCTGGAGGAGTGCGTCGAGTCGCTGAAACTCGACAACGTCGAGGTGTTGCGCGGCCGGGCCGAGGAGTTCGCGGGCAGGCGGGAGTTCGACATCGCCTCCGCCCGCGCGGTGGCGCCGCTCGATCGCCTGTTGAAATGGTCACTGCCCCTCCTGCGTGAGGGCGGTGAGTTGCTGGCCATGAAGGGCGAGCGGGCCGCGGAGGAGTTGGCGGACGCAGAGCCGCAATTACGGGCGAGCGGGGTGCAAACCGCCGAACTCGCATCGGTCGGGCGCGGTAAGGTCGAGCCGCCCGCAACTCTCATCCGGGTGGTCGCCGGTCGAGCTCCCGAGGGAGCGCGGAAGGCCTCTCGCCGGAAGGATCGTGCCTCGCGAGGCAGGTAAAAGCGCGAGGCCCCCAGATAAAACGAGCAAAGCGAGTACGAGGCCAGTGAAAGACCATTCGAGTGCGATCGCCAGCGCGAGGAGCGGTCTCGGCTGGCCCGAGGTTCCTGCCGTTTTGCCCCATGGACGGCTTTCCGGTCTGGGCTGGCCGGCATCGGCTCCCGGTGCCGTAGTCAGGCCGGTTGAAAGGAAGACGACCGTGACCCAGACCCCCCTTAACCCCGGCGACTCGCCGCTGGTACGAGAGGCACTCAGCTCAGTGGTTTCACGTGAAACATCGACCCAGAAGACCGCCACCGCTCCCGGAGGTTCCGCCGGGGGCCGGGATGGGGACTGGCCGCGCCCTGCCAAAACTCGGATTTTCACCGTCGCCAACCAGAAGGGCGGCGTCGGCAAGACCACCACGTCGGTCAATCTGGCGGCGGCGCTGTCCATGCACGGCCAGCGGGTGCTCGTGGTCGACCTCGACCCCCAGGGCAACGCCTCGACGGCCCTCGCCGTCGAGCATCGCGGTGACGTTCCGGACATGTACAAGGTGCTCGTCGAGGATCTGCCGCTCGCGGAGGTCGTGAAGGAGGTTCCGGACATGCCGGGCCTCTACTGCGCCCCCGCCACGATCGACCTCGCCGGAGCCGAGATCGAGCTGGTCTCCATGGTCGCCCGCGAGGCACGCCTGCAGCGTGCGCTGACCGCGTACGACGCCGTCGAGTTCGACTACATCCTCATTGACTGCCCTCCCTCGCTCGGACTGCTGACGGTCAACGCGCTGATGGCCGCGAACGAGCTGCTGATCCCCATCCAGTGCGAGTACTACGCGCTGGAAGGTCTCGGCCAGTTGCTGAGAAACGTGGATCTGGTCCGCGCACACCTGAACCCCACCCTCGACCTCTCCACCATCCTGATGACGATGTACGACGGACGCACCCGCCTCGCCTCCCAGGTCGCCGAGGAGGTCCGTTCCCACTTCGGCGCGACGGTGTTGAGCACGCTGATCCCCCGAAGCGTGCGCGTCTCCGAGGCGCCGAGTTACGGTCAGTCCGTCATGACGTACGACCCGGGTTCCAGCGGTGCGATGGCCTACATGGACGCCGCCCGCGAGATCGCTTATCGCGGTGCGGCCGTATGAGCGCCGGGAACCTCGTGGCCGTGGTCACGGGAATGTCAGTGAGTGCGACACCTTGAGCCTCGGGAGGGGCAAGTGAGCAAGCAGCCGAGAGGGCTGGGCAGAGGGCTGGGGGCGCTCATCCCCACGGGCCCGGTCGTCGTCACGGAGACACCCGCGTCGATGACCGCGACCATGGTCGCCCCGGAGCCGGTGACACCGGAGCGACCGGGTCCCGCCCCGGTCGCGGGCGCCTACTTCCTTGAGATCCCCGTCGACGACATCACCCCCAACCCACGCCAGCCGCGCGACATCTTCGACGAGGACGCCCTGAAGGAACTGGCGACCTCGATCGGCGAGGTCGGCCTGCTCCAGCCGATCGTGGTGCGCGCCACGGGTGAGGGACGCTACGAGCTGATCATGGGTGAGCGCCGCTGGCGCGCTTCCAGGCTCGCGGGGCTCTCCGAGATCCCCGCGATCGTGCGGGAGACCCAGGAGGACAAGCTCCTGCTCGACGCGCTCATCGAGAACCTCCAGCGCGAGCAGCTCAACGCCCTGGAGGAGGCGGCGGCCTACCAGCAGTTGCTCGATGACTTCGGCGCCACTCACGAGCAGCTCGCCGCCCGCATCGGCCGTTCCCGCTCGCACGTGACCAACACGGTGCGCCTGCTGAAGCTGCCGCCGGGGGTGCAGCGCAAGGTCGCGGCCGGAACGATCAGCGCGGGCCACGCCCGGGCCCTGCTCCGCCTGGACGATCCCGCCGCCCAGGAACACCTCGCCAACCGGATCTCGGCCGAACTGCTGTCGGTCCGCGCGGTCGAGGAGATCGTCGCCGTGGGCGACGCCAAGGCGGCTCCGGCACCGGCTCCGCGCGCTCCTCGGGCGAAGCCCGACGAGGAGCCGACCCTCCGGCACCTGGCGGAGCGTCTCTCCGACCGCTTCGAGACCCGGGTGAAGGTCGACTTCGGCCGCCGCAAGGGGCGCATCGTGGTGGAGTTCGCGACCATCGACGATCTGGAGCGCATCATCGGCACGATGGCTCCGGGATCGTTGCAGGCGATGGAAGGGTGATGTCGCCGATCCCGAGTAGCTGGGAAGGCGAATCGGTGGCGGTGGGATCAGGAAGCTGAGCCGGGGCAGGCACACCGAAGGCGGTGAGCCCGGGAAGGTAAGCCAAGGCGGTAAGCCCGCCGCGAAGGTCGGGAAGTCGGTCTGCGGCGCGCTCACCGGGTCGGTGGATCCGCCGCGCCGCCATCTCGGAGTCCGGTGGCCCTCCGGTGGCCTCGGCCTTCTGGGGACGGTTCCCCCGGGATGGGGAGAGCGGCCTCAGTCTCCAATCCCCCTGGCGGAGGAGGCCGTTCGGATCAGGCGTCCGGCTCACCGCGACGGTCTCACCAGAGTGGTCCGCCGTCGCCGTGGTGGGACGGCATCGTTTCACGTGAAACACGCAGGGGCGAATACGCGGACCGGGCTCGGAGGGCGGGGCGGCCGGTCCTCGCCGAGAAGTGCCGGCGGCCGAAGGGGCGAGGGCCCTCGTCCCAGAGAACCGGGCTTGTACCTCGAAGTGAGGACTCTCGCCTCGTCGGGCGGGCTTTGAGGGCCCTGGGAGACTGAGGGCTTACACCTCGAAGTGAGGACTCTCGCCCCAGGGGAGCCGGGCTTGTACCTGGAGCGTGGACGGCCCGCCAGGACGGCGACCGGTGTTTCACGTGAAACAGCCAGCCCTGCTGAGAGAAGACTGTTTCACGTGAAACAGGCGCCGCTCAGAAGCCAACGGCTTCCTGGACGGCGAGACGGATGTCGGCGATGAAGGTGTCGACGTGCTCGGGGGCGGTGTCGAAGGCCGTCACCCAGCGGACCACGTTCTCGTCCGCGTCCCAGACATGAAAGAGATAGCGCTGCTGCAGTTCCGTGAGGGCCTTCTCCGGGAGGACGGGGAAGACGGCGTTGGACTGCACGGGGTAGCGCAGGGAGACCTCCGGAAGGTCGGCGAGGCCGTCGGCGAGGCGGTGGGCCATCGCGTTGGCGTGGGCGGCGTTCTCGCGCCAGAGCTCCTCGGTGAGGAGGGCGGTCAGCTGGGCGGAGACGAAGCGCATCTTGGAAGCGAGCTGCATCCCCTGTTTGCGGAGGAAGAGTGCGTCGGGGTTCAGCTCCGGGCGGAGGACCACGAGCGCCTCGGCACCCATCGCGCCGTTCTTCGTACCCCCGAAGCTGAGTAGATCCACGCCCACATCCGTGGTGAGGGAGCGGAGCGAACAGCCGAGCTCGGCCGCCGCGTTGGCGAGCCGGGCACCGTCCATGTGCAGGAAGAGACCGTGCTCGTGGACGAACTCCGCGAGCTCCGCGATCTCGGCGGCGGTGTAACAGGTGCCGCACTCGGTCACCTGTGAGATGGAGACGACCTTGGGCTGGGAGTGGTGCTCGTTCCCGAGCACGGACAGCAGGCCACGGATGTCGTTCACGGAGATCTTGCCGTCGTCCGTGGGGACGGTGACCAGCTTGGCACCCAGCATGCGTTCGGCGGCGCCGCACTCGTTGGTGTTGATGTGGGCGGTGGCGGGGCAGAGCACCGCGTCGTACGCCCGGAGTACGAGTCCGAGGCCCACGACGTTGGCGCCGGTGCCGTTGAACACGGGATATGTGGTCGCGCGGGCGCCGAACTCGGTGCGGAAGGCGTCCTCCATGGCGGTGGTCCAGATATCCCCCCCGTAGGGGAGGGCGTCTCCGGTGTTCGCTTTGAGGATGGCGGTGAGAACCGCAGGGTGCACGCCCGCGTGGTTGTCGCTCGCGAAGCTCTTGGGGAATCTCTTGGGGAATGGGGTGGAGGTCAGCACACGGTCAGCGTATGGGCAAGCCCGGTCCGTCACCGGGCCCGCCTCGCTCGTCGGATCGACTTTCGTAGGGGAAATCCTGATCTCGCCTTACGACCTTCACCCGTGCGCCCCCGCGGGAGGGAACTTCGTGAGGTGCGGCGCCCGTTCCAGGAGGGTTCGGCGGAGGGTGCCGAGGTCTTCCCCCGCGGCCTCGGCGGCCATGGCAAGGAGCGACGTCATGCCCGGGGCGACGTTCACTCCGTGGCAGAGAGGGCTTTTCCCAGTGGCCTCCGCAGGAGCGGGGGAAGGTCAGGATCCGCGGATGACGGCCTGTTCCAGGAGGGTTCGGCAGAGGGTGCCGAGGTCTTCCCCCGCGGCCTCGGCGGCCATGGGGAGGAGCGAGGTCTCGGTCATGCCCGGGGCGACGTTCACTTCGAGGAAGTAGGGCAGGCCGTTCGCGTCGACGATCAGGTCGGTACGGGAGATGTCCCTGAGACCGAGGGCGGTGTGCGCGGTCACGGCCATCTCGGCGCAGGCGGCCGACGCCTCGGGCGTGAGGCGTGCGGGGGCGAAGAACTCGGTGTGCCCGGCGGTGTAGCGGGCCGCGTAGTCGTACACGCCCTCGTCGGCGACGATCTCCACGGGGGGCAGTGCCACGGGCCCGTTTCCGAGGTCGACCACGGAGACGGCGACCTCGACCCCCTCGATGCAGCGCTCGATCAGCGCGGTGTCGCCGTAGGCGAAGCAGCCGACCATGGCGGCGGGGAAATCCTCCGCGCTGCGGACGATCGACGCGCCGAGCGCCGAACCTCCGCGAGACGGCTTGACGAACAGGGGGAGGCCGAGACGGTCCACGATGCGGGCCAGCACCGCGGCGGCGCCGAGGTCGTGGAAGGTCTCCTTGGGCAGCGTCACCGACTCGGGGGTGCGCAGCCCGACGGAGCGGACGACGGTCTTGGCGGTGGGCTTGTCGTAGGCGACCCGGCAGGCGTCGGGGCCGGCACCGACGTACGGGACGGAGAGGAGTTCGAGGACCGAGCGGATGGCACCGTCCTCGCCCGCTCCGCCGTGGAGGGTGACGAAGACCGCGTCCGGCGGGTCCGCGAGCACGGCGGGAACCAGGGACGCGTCGGTGTCGCGGGTCTCCACGGAGACGCCCGCTCCCCGCAGCATCTCGCTCACCCGTCGGCCCGAACGCAGCGAGACCTCCCGCTCGTAGGAGAGTCCGCCCGCCAGGACGAGCACATGGCCCAGGTCACTCATCCGACATACCTCTCGTCAAGGCCCTCTCCGAGCCTGTCCTGTCGCTCTCGTCACGCGTGAGCGGTTCTCCCGACGGATCGGGATCGATCACCGCGCACCGGCACAGGAAGTCACCGTACGGCACCGGAGGGGGGAACTCGTGCCGGAGGTGCCCCGTGGGTGGGGAGCACCTTACGGGGGAGGGGTTACGCGAGGTCGGGTCCCGGGGTGTCGATGCCGGCGCGTTCGGCGGGCGAGCCGGTCCCGAAGGTGTCGCGCAGGCGGAGCTCCTGCCCGATCACCCCCGCCAGGCGGCGGACGCCCTCGCGGATGCGGTCGGGCTCGGGATAGCAGTAGGAGAGCCGCATGTGCCGCGCGCCGCCGCCGTCGGCGAAGAAACCGGTGCCCGGTACGAAGGCCACCCGTTCCGCGACCGCGCGGGGCAGGAGCGCCTTGGAATCGAGTCCCTGGGGAAGAGTGGCCCAGACGAAGAACCCGCCGTCGGGGCGGGTCCAGGTGACGCCGTCGGGCATCAGGGCCTCCAGCGAGGAGAGCATGGTGTCGCGCCGCTCGCGGTAGAGCTCCCGAAACGCCTTGATCTGCTCGCGCCAGGGTTGGGTGGCCAGATACTGGCCGACGGCGAGCTGGGTGAAGGAGGAGTGCGACAGGACCGCGGACTCCATCGCCAGCACCAGTTTCTCGCGGATGGCGTGCGGGGCGAGGGCCCAGCCGACCCGGAAACCGGGGGCGAGGGTCTTGGAGAACGAGCCGAGGTAGACGACGCCTTCCGCGTTGTCGGCGCGCAGCGTCCGGATGGGGTCGCCGTCGAAGCGGAGCATGCCGTACGGGTTGTCCTCGACGATCAGCACGTCGGCCCGCTGGCAGATCTCCAGGACCTGCTGCCTGCGTTCGACGCTGAGCGTCACGCCCGCCGGGTTCTGGAAGGTGGGGATCGTGTAGAGGAACTTGATCCGATTGCCGGCGCTCTTCAGGGCGTAGATGGTCTGGGCGAGCGACTCGGGGATGATCCCCTCGTTGTCCATCGCGATGTGGATGACATTGGCCTGGTATGCGGAGAACGTGCCCAGGGCTCCGACGTAGGAGGGTCCCTCGGCGAGGACGACGTCACCCGGGTCGATGAAGATCCGGGTGATCAGGTCGAGGGCCTGCTGGGAGCCGACGGTCACGACGACGTCGTCCGAGTTGGCCTCGATCCCCTCCATCCGCATGACGTCGCAGATCTGCTCGCGCAGGTGCGGGTCACCCTGTCCCGAGCCGTACTGGAGCGCGACGGGGCCGCGCTTGGCGATCAGGTCGGCGACCAGCTCCCCCACCACGTCCAGGGGGAGGGCGGTGACATACGGCATGCCGCCGGCGAGCGAGACCACCTCGGGCCTCGACGCGACGGAGAAGAGAGCTCGCACCTCGGAGGCGACCATCCCGGTTGCCCGTGCCGCGTAACGGTCGACGTAGATGTCGATGCGCGACCCTTGGGCCGGGGTGACGGCCTGACCGTGATCGTGGTTCTGGGGCACGGTCCACCTCCTAGGTTGTGTGGAGCACGCAAAGCGCTCATACCAGAGAAACCAGGGTACGTCAGGGGCCGCAGTTCGTCTGCGTGTAGGGAGAGGACCTCCTGAAACCAGGACCCGCACTGGGCTACGATGCCAGCTGGAGACGCCGTTTTCGCGCGTTTTTCGCCATGGCTTGCACTCGTCTCGCCAGGATTGGGGCCAACAGGTGTCGCGTCGGCTGGCAAACGTCACCCTCGACAATCTCGACGACCTGCCGCGCCGCTGTCGCCGGTGCGTCTTCTGGGAGCTTGATCCCGTCAACGCGGACCGGGCGATGAAGGCCGGTGACCCGGGACTGGAGAAAGAGGCCTGGATCTCCTCCACCCTGCTGGAGTGGGGAAGTTGCGGAAAGATCGTCTATGTGGACGGGGTGGCGGCCGGATTCGTCCTCTACGCGCCCCCCCACTACGTGCCGCGCTCGGTGGCCTTCCCGACCTCGCCGGTCAGCGCGGACGCGGTGCTGCTGATGACCGCGCACATCATCCCGGAGTTCTCCGGGGGCGGCCTGGGCCGGATGCTGGTCCAGGGCGTGGCCAAGGATCTGACCCGGCGAGGGGTGCGCGCGATCGAGGCGTTCGGCGATCTGAAGTGGGAGCAGCCGGGCGCGTGCCTGATGCCCGCCGACTATCTGCTCTCCGTGGGTTTCAAGACGGTTCGCCCGCACCTGCGCTTCCCGCGCCTCCGCCTGGAGCTCAAGAACGCCGTCTCGTGGCGTGAGGACGTCGAGGTGGCACTGGAGAGGCTTCTCGGGTCGATGAGTCCTGAGCGGGCATTACGGCCCGTCTGAGACCCTCTGGAGCCCGTACGGCACGCTCTGGGGTCGAACGTACCCTTACGAGGGCTCCCCGGAGCCGACCGGCCCTTGAGAGCCCCGAACAGGTGAAGGCCCCCCGCGCGGTGAGACGGGGGGGCCTTCAGTGGGTGGGTGTGCCGCTCGGAAGCGGGTGGTACGGCCGGACCGCCGTGGGGGGCGGCTGACCGCAGGGGGCCTAAATGATGCCCTCAAGCTCGCGAAGCAGCATGGCCTTCGGCTTGGCGCCGATGATCTGCTTCACAACCTCTCCGTTCTTATAGACGTTCAGAGTAGGAATCTGGAGTACGCCGTAGTTTGTCGCCGTTGCCGGATTTTCGTCGACGTTCAGCTTGACGACGGTCAGCTTCTCGGCGTTCTCGCCGGCGATCTCCTCCAGGATGGGCGCGACCTGGCGGCACGGGCCGCACCACTCGGCCCAGAAGTCGACGATCACGGGCTTGTCGCTCTTGAGGACCTCGCTCTCGAAGCTGGCGTCGGTCACGTGCTTGATGGTGCCCAAGATTCCTGCTCTCCTTGTTGTCCGAGGATTGGTTCCTGCTGACTTTCCTCCCGGCGCGTACGGCGCCTGAGGCCCGCCCTGACGGGGCGCGGTGACGGGCGGTGCCAGGCACCGCCCGCCGACCTCTCCCGCCGGGGGTTACGCGCTCTCGTGCTCGGCCAGCCAGCGCTCGGAGTCGAGCGAGGCGGCGGCACCGGTGCCGGCGGCGGTGATCGCCTGCCGGTAGATGTGGTCGACCACGTCGCCCGCGGCGAACACCCCTTCCAGATTGGTGCGGGTCGAGGGCGAGTCCACCTTGATGTAACCCTCGTCGTCCAACTCCACCTGGCCCTTGACCAGCTCGACGCGCGGGTCGTGCCCGATCGCGACGAACAGGCCGGTGATCGCGAGCTCCGCCTCGGCGCCGGTCTTGAGGTTGCGCACCCGCACCCCGCTCACCTTGGACTCGCCCAGCACGTCGACGACCTCGCTGTCCCACAGGAAGTGGATCTTCTCGTTCGCGAACGCCCGGTCCTGCATGATCTTGCTGGCGCGGAGCTCGTCGCGACGGTGCACCACCGTCACCGAGGCGGCGAACCGGGTCAGGAAGGTCGCCTCCTCCATCGCGGTGTCGCCGCCACCGACGACCGCGATGTCCTGGCCGCGGAAGAAGAACCCGTCACAGGTGGCACACCACGACACCCCATGGCCCGACAGGCGCTTCTCGTTGGGCACGCCCAGCTCGCGGTAGCCGGAACCCATCGCGAGGATGACGGACTTGGCGTAGTAGGTGTCGGTGGCGGTCTTGACGACCTTCGGGGTGGCGGCCAGGTCGACCTCGATCACGTCGTCGGCGACGAGCTCGGCGCCGAACCGCTCAGCCTGCTTGCGCATCCCGTCCATCAGGTCCGGCCCCATGATGCCACCGGGGAAACCGGGAAAGTTCTCCACCTCGGTGGTGTTCATCAGGGCGCCACCGGCGGTGACCGAGCCCTCGAAGACCAGCGGGTTGAGGTCGGCGCGCGCGGAGTACACGGCGGCCGTGTAACCGGCGGGACCCGATCCGATGATGATCACATTCCGGACGTCCATCAGTGCTCGCGCCTCTCCTCTGTCGTTGCCACCGGCGTCAACAGATCCTAGGCGCCGCTGATTCCCCCCGGGCGCGGTGGCGGATCCGCCGGTGGAACGGGAAAGCCCGGCACGGACGAATCCATGCCGGGCACCCGGAGAGGGTACGAGGGTTTTGGGAGCGGATTACCCGCCGCCGATCACCCCGTGTCTCTCCCCACCGCTCGCCCCCGGCGGCCCGTCGAGGTCGCCAGGGGCCACTTCTCCCCGGTCACTTCCAGCTTGCGAGACCTGGCTTGCGCACGTTGTCGCACTGTGGGCCCACGACGTGGACGCGCACCGTGTTCTTGGCCTGGTTCTCCCAGAAGAGCAGGATGTTGGCCTCCTGCCCGTTGTAGAACCCCTGGTCCACGGCGAAGGGCGACGTGCCGACCAGCGCCGAGATCTGCCGGACGCACTTGTCGATCCCGGAGTTGTCGGTCGTTCCGACGATGGTCCCGGGGCCGATGTAGTCGAGCAGCGAGCCGCGAAGCTCGGCGTCGGTGTAGTTGTAGTTGCTGTCGGTCAGCGTGTACTGGATCGTTTCCGCGGCCGGCGCGGCGTAGGGGACCGGGGAGACGTCGGGCGGGGCGGAGATCGACAGCGTCCCGGCCGCCAGCGCGGTCGCGCCGATCACCGCCGCGGCCACGCCCGCCGCCGCGGCGGCGGGCATCGCCCACCGGCGCCGCCGGTTCGCGCCACGACGTCTGGTGGGGACCACCGGGACCACGGTGCCGTCGTCGCCGACGACCCCCAGCCGCACGGCGGGTTCGAGCTCCGGCTCCTTTTCGGGAAGCGGATCCCGGTGAGGGGTCCTCTCCCATGGTGCCGGTTGTGAGGGAGAGGACGTCTCCCACGGCGCGTCGCGCATTATGTCGTCCCAGGCCGGTGCTTCCACCAGGCCCACTCCACCTCCACGGAAGCTCTCTGCCTCGGCGGCCAGCGCGCGGTCGATCCTCAGCGCGACTCCCATCGGCATCGCCGGTGTGGGAGTCGCCGCCAGGACCTCACGGACCGCTGCGAGGTCGGCGAGACTCTCGCCACAGGGGTCGCAGATCGCGAGATGTTCGCGTACCCGCATGGCGGTGGTGGCGTCGAGGAGCCCCTCGGCCAGTTCGGCCAAGATCTCCAGGTCGTAGTGCGTATCACCCGTCACGAAGTTCTGCTCCCTTCGCGGATGAGACGCGAGACAGGTCTGATCGGTTCCGTAAATGGGAAAGAATCGGGGCGAGTTTCGCCCGTCCGCGCGCGCATCGGCTCTTCACCGTGCCGCTCGGCACCTCCAGTACCTGAGCCGCGTCTTCGATCGAGTAGCCCATCATGTCCACGAGAACCAGCGCGGCGCGCTGGTCGGAGGGCAGCAGTTTCAGTGCTGCCGAAACCTCCATGGACACCTCGCGCTCGGCCGTCTGGTCGAGCACCGGGGTGTCACGCTCCGCGGCCTCGACGAGCTCGTCGTCGGCCACGGGGCGCACCGATTTCCTGCGCATCCGGTCGAGGCAGGCGTTGACCACGATGCGGTGCAGCCACGTGGTCACGGCAGCCTCGCCGCGAAAGCTCCCGGCCTTGCGGTAGGCCGAGACGAAGGCGTCTTGAACGGCGTCGGCCGCCTCGTCGGGATCGCCCAGCGTGCGCAGGGCGACCGCCCACATGCGGTCTCGATGTCGCCTGACTATTTCACTGAAGGCGTGCGGATCCCCGGCGATGTGCCGGGTGAGCAGGTCGGCGTCGGACACGGGGGCCTTCGCCGTCTGCTCGTCCGCCGCTGGCGGGGTCTCGGGTGGGGAATTCACAAGGAGAGTCCTGCTATACCGATCCGGGGAGAACACCTCTACGGGATAGATGGTGCCACGAATTCTCCGATGATCTGCAAGAAGCCATGCAAAACAGATCAAATCGGAGCGGTGTCACTTGGTCGCGAAGACTTTCATCTCCAGCACCTGTCCGCGGAACTTCCCCTGGTAGGTGGGCATCTTGGTGAACCAGACGAGCACGTAGCGACCCTTCTTCGGGGCCTCCGCGCTGAACGTCTTCTTGCCGGAGACTCCGTTGATCTTCTGGAGGACCGAGAGGGACTCCAGCTGCGGGGAGTCGCCGACCCTGAGCTCCGCGGTGCCTCCCGAGGTGCCCCCGAACTCGACCGTCACCTGCTTGACCGGCACACTCTCGCCCATGTCCAGCAGGAGGCCCACCCCCGTCTTGAGCCGGCCGAAGTCGGCGGAGTCGTAGGACTCGGAGTGCCAGTCGGTGGACTCCTTGCCGTCGATCGCGAAGCCGGCCAGCTCGCCGCGCTCCTCCTTGTCGCCCAGCGGATCGAAGCCGGTGACCGAGGAGGGCTTCACCTCGCGGGTCTCGGCGGCCGCGGTCGGCGTGGGCGTGGTGCTCCCCTCACCGGGCGCCGGGGTGCCGGCGTTGCCGATGCTGCGGCCGAGGGTCCAGGCACCCAGACCGACGGCGACCATCACGAGCAGCACGACGACGGTCATCGCGACCTTGTTGACCATGCCGCCCCCCTGACGGGGCATCGGGCGGTGCTGGTGCTGGTGCTGGGTCTGACGCTGCAAAGGGGGCGTGTGGCGCTGGGGCGCCGCGTTGTCGATGCCCTCGGAGCGCGAGGCCGCCACCGGCAGCGTCGTCATGGGCATCGGCGTCGGCATCGGCAGGGGACTGGGCCGCGACACCGAGGCCAGGGCCTCGGCGACCTCGGCGGGTGTGGTGAGCGGTTCGAGCCCACGCCTGGTCCCCGGCAGGATCGCCCGGCAGACGATGGCGTCCAGGTAGCCGGGAACGCCCGCGGTGACCTGGCGCGGCGTGCAGAAGTGCCCGTCGCTCATGGGCGCGACGGGCAGGCCGCCGCTGCTCTGCGCGTCCCCCGGCCAGTGGCCGGTCAGCCCGGCGTACAGCAGGCGGCCGAGGCCCTCGGCGTCCTCGCGGGCGGGGTCGTCGCTCGTCACGTCGTCCAGGACGGCGTCGACTCCCAGGCCGAGCAGTTTGACCGTGCTGCCCGCCGTCCAGACCAGATGCTCGGGGGTGAGGCAGAGATGGGCGAGGTTCGCCTCGTGCGCGTGTGCCAGGGCCTCCGCGGCCTCGGCGACCATCGCGGCGGCCCGTTCGGGGTCGAGGGGCCCACCCGCGATCATGTCGCCGAAGGACTCGCCGCTCACCCACTCGCTGACGACATAGGAGTGGCCGTCGTCCTCGGTCGCGTCGAAGACCTGGGTGAGACGAGGGTCGGTGAGCCGGCTCGCCACCCTGGCGGCCGTGACGACCTCGTTCAGGCGCGGGAAGTCGGGGTCGAAGGTGTGGACGGCGACGGGCCTGGCGAGCACCTCGTCGATGGCCTTCCACAGGGTGGCCCCGCCCGACTCGTGGACGCGGTCGTCGAGCCGGAAACGCTCGGCCAGCTTGGTGCCGGGCTCTACGGCGGGGGAACTCACGAGGACCCCATACCCAAGAACACGACAGCACCATGCCCGGTCAGCACATCAAGACACATCACATGATGCTGGGTGGATCCGCCCACGCCCTCCTGCTTCCATTAGCCGCATGTCACCACACGCGTCGCACCATGGTAGTCCCGCACCGGTTCCGCCCGTGTTCGTCTTGTCAGACGTTTGAGACAAGTCTTTGGCTTACCGGCCTACCCGTCCTGCGACCATTCCAACGATCGAACTCACCTCGGGGATGCGCATCCGGTGGGCGATCGCCAAGTAAAGAACCATACCGAGTCCTCCGCCCGCCGCCAGCATGACGGCCGCACTCAGCGCGTCCAGCCCGGTGAGCTCCTGCGTGAGCCACAGCACGCCGAGCGCGAACGCGGCCGCGGGGAGGGCCGCGAGGTACATCCGGGACAGCCCGGCGGCCACCTTGCGCCCCGCCAGGCCCCCCACGCGGCGCGAGGCCAGCCTCCAGGCGAGCGTGGTCCCGGCCACGTAGGCGACGGTGAACGCGAGTGCGAGGCCCATCACGATGTACCTGGCGGGCAGGGTGTAGTAGGCCACGAGGCTGAGCGTGGCGTTCACCGCCACGTTGCCGAGGGCGAGGAAAGCCGGGGTGCGCGTGTCGCCGAAGGCGTAGAAGACGCGCAGCAGTAGCTGGAAGATCGAGAACGGCACCAGCGCGAGCCCGAAGACCTGCAGAACGTTGCCGATGTAGACCGCCGAGCCGACGGTCATGTTGCCCCACGAGAAGATCAGCACGGTCACCGCGGGGCCGAGCACCATCAGCAGCAGCCCGGCGGGCACCAGCAGCACCGACACCAGCCGCACCCCCGAGGCGAACTCCTCGCGGACCGTGTCGAGCTGCCCGTCGGCCACCCCCCGGCTCATCCTGGGCAGCATCGCGGTGATCACGGAGACCGCGATGATCCCGTAGGGGAGCTGGAAGAACTGGTAGGCGTAGGAGTAGGCGGCGTTTCCCGCGCCGGGCACGCGCTGGCCCGCGCCGGTCGCCAGCTTGGTGGTGATCAGGAAGCCTAGCTGACTGATCCCGACGTAGGCGAAGGTCCAGACCGCTGTCCTGCTCATCTCGCCGAGCCCGGCGTTGTGCAGGTCGAACCTGGGCCGGAAGCGGAATCCCACCCGGTGCAGCGCGATGACCAGCACCACGCACTGCGCCACGATGCCGGCGGTGGTGCCGAGCCCGAGCAGCGCCAGGTCGGCGTCGGCGATCGTGTCGACGTCGGTGCCCGCCCCGCCCAGCTTCACGTAGTAGACGATCGCGACGCCGATCATCACGATGTTGTTCAGCACCGGCGCCCACATCGGCGCGGCGAATCTGTCCCGGGTGTTGAGGATCGCGCCGGCGATCGCGCCGATCCCGAAGAAGGCGATCTGCGGCAGGATGAACTGCGCCAGCCTGATCGCGACCTCGGTCTGCCTGGGCCCCCAGTCGGTGCTGTAGAGGCTGATCAGCGGCCCGGCGAGGGCCACCGCGACCAGCGCCAGCAGGGTCAGTGTGATCACCCCGAGGGTCATCAGGCGCTGCTCGTAGGCCCGGCCGCCGTCGGGGTCCGACTTCTGCCGCCTGATGATCATCGGAACCACGACGCTGCTGAGGATTCCACCGATGAGCAGGTCGAACAGGATGAGCGGGATCGTGTAGGCGACGTTGTAGGCGTCGCCCAGCGCGAAGGTCCCGATGGCCGCCGCGAGCACCGCCGTCCTGACGAAGCCGGTGACGCGGGAGACCATCGTCCCGGCCGCCATGATCGCGCTCGCGCGCAGAACCCTGCTCATGCGCTTTCCTCCGCTACATGCTGGGAGCGCCAGGCGCTCAGGACTCGGTACCGGCGGGCTCGTGCAGGCGCTCGGGCGGGGAGACGGCCACAGGACGACGGCCCCCCCTGCGGCGCAGGACGCGCAGGACGACGGCGGCAAGCATCACCACGAGAGCGGCTCCGACGATCACCAGGGCGACCCCGGTGTAGCCGGTGGTCCGCACGGTCAGCTCGACCGGCTTACCGTACTTGCGGCCGTCGTCGGTGGTGAGCTGGACCGTCACGGTCGTCTGGCCACTGGCCGTGGAGGTCATCGGGATCCGGATGGTCTGGTTCTGGCCGCCCAGGATCTCCAGTTTGTCCTCGTACGGCTCGATCTTGAGCAGGTCGGGCTGCTCGGAGGTCACCCTGAGCCGGACCGCGACCTGGCTCTCCGCGCCGCTCAGATCGTTGCGCACGCTGATCGGCACGTCGCCGTTGCTGCCCGCCAGGGTGCGCAGCCGCGACTGCTCGCTGCCGGTGATGTTGACCATGGCGATCCGGCCGTCGACCGCTCCCGCGACCTGCTGGACGTACGGTGTCGCGTTGCTCGTCCTGCCCCGCCACGCCGAGGAGGTCAGGCGCAGCAGCGCCAGGTCGAAGACGTCGAGGTCCTGGGCCGTGGTGATCGCGGAGGTCAGGTCGGCGCGGACGCCGACCTTCTTGACGTCCTTCATGTACTGCTTGGAGAGTTCCAGCTTGCGGTGCTGTTCGGTGTAGGTCAGGCCGGATCTGGGGAGCGGAGTGCCCTTGCCGCGCTTGACCGCGTCGAGCGTGACGGGGGCCAGCCAGGGCAGGGTGGCGGCCGTCTCGACCAGGTCGGTGACGTAGGCGGGATCGGGGTCCCACCTGCGGTGCGGGACGGCGATCACCGTTCTGGCGGTGGTTACGGGCTCCGAACTGATCATCGCCGTCTCCGCGATGAACCGCTGGCGGTTCATCAGCGCCGCGCCGGGGGCGGAGGTCTCGGCGCCGACGGTCTCGCTCAGCACCGCGTCGGCGACGAGGGCGGTGATCGGGCCGCTCACGCTCTCCAGGGTCGCCGAGGCGTCGGGGGTGGTGACCGGGGGCGTCACCGGCGGCAGGTTCAGCACGTTCAGCAGCACGGTGTCGACACCGCCGGTGGACAGCAGGTCCAGTCCGTCGTGGTCGATCAGACCGCCCACCGGCCAGTTCACGTTGGTGATCACGTCGCGGCCGAGGGTCTCCCTGGCGACGATCCCGGCCGCCGAGATCCCGATCCGGGTGGCGTCGTCGAAACCGTTGTGGGCGAGCGCCGCGATGTCGGGGTCGGCGTACGGAGTGGCGATCACCGGCTGGTCGGCGACGGCCTCGCGGAAGTCGCTCAGCCACCGGGCGGCCTCGGGGGCCGCGGGGCGCTGCTGGGAGCGGTCCTTGACCCTGACCGTGTGCGGCTTGCCCATCGCCCGCGCGTCGTCGAGCAGGGCGGGATCGACGACCCAGGTGAGGCCCTTCGCGGACGAGGTGTCCTGGGCGATCTTGAGCAGGTCGCCCAGGCGCTTGCCGGGGGCCATCGCCGCGGGCAGGCTCCCGTCGGCGAAGGTGGAGTCCTCCGACCGGCGCGGCTGGTCGACGATGGGCAGCACCATGGCGAGCCGGGTGCGGGGCACCCTGGTCTCCCTGGGCATGTAGGTCACCATGGTGCGCAGGCTGCCGACCTGCTGCCCGAAGGCGTCGAGCACCTCGACCATGATCGGATAGACGCCGAAGCCGGAGAACTTCAGCTCCTGCGGCGTGAAGGTGAACTCCCACGGCAGCTTGCCCGAGGGCGAGATCGGCGCCTGGACGAAACTCTGGCAGCACCACGAGTTCGGGAGGACCTGCCCGGTCTGGTAGGCCTCCATGTCCGCGCGCCGTGTGAACGGCTGGGGGGAGAAGCGCATCTGGATGCGCAGCCCGTTCAGGGGCTCGGTGCCCGAGTTGACCAGGGAGCCGGACAACTTGATCTCAGTGGTCGGGTCACGGGGGGCGTCGGGACCGATCGCCTCCATCACGACCTGAAGGCCCGCCCGGCTCACCGAGGTCGTCCGGGCGCTCGCCATACCCGGAACGACCACGGCCGCGGGAACGAGCAGCGTGGTGACGAACAGGGCGAGCAGCGCGGCTTTGCGGATCACGTGCCGGCCAGGGGTCGAGTATGGCGCACGCCGGTAATGGTATGGCCTAACCGGCGACTAACCGGCGAGCGGAAAGATCGCCGACTCCCCGCGGGAGCCCTGCCGGGTCAGGTCGACGATCTTTCCTGACACCAGTGTGAGCAGATGGTCGGCACGGATCCGGAGTGCCGTCCTGCGCTCTCCGGTGGGCATGTGAACGGGTGTGGCGCCGGAGGTGAGCCGCTCGTCCACCAGCACGGTGAGCGTGTCGGGCAGCAGCAGCGGGCAGACCAGCCCCGAGGCGTAGTCGGTGGCGGAGTTGACGGTGAAGGCCGGGGCCGCCCTCACCATCCTCGCCTCCAGGATGCCCCCGATCACGCTGGGACGTGGCGGGGAGCCGACAGAGGTGACGACCGCCACGGGATCACGGCCGAGTCGCGTCGTGACCTCGAAAACCGTGACCCCCACACATGTCTCAGGACTCACCGACAGCACCTCGGGGAGTTCGTCCGAACATGTCATCGCGCGCGGAAGGCGTACGATCTCATGATGGACCTGGTGTGCGAGGAGCCAGCGGTGGATCGCGAGCGCATCCTTCATGGGTGCTCCTTGCCTCGACGCACAGTCCCCGAGGTTTCCTGACCGACCGTAACCTGATGATCGCTTCAGGTGTATCCCCGCAGGGAACATGTTCCGTAACCGAAGGACCTACCCGGCTTGTCCCTTTCAAATCTGACCCAGAGCCAGCGACACGGCATGAGCGAGCTGTTCCGGAAGATCGCACCCGTGGCGGACGAGCTCGGCGAGCTTTTCGCGGCCAGGGGCTACCAGATCGCCCTCGTCGGCGGTTCCGTGCGCGATGTCTTCCTCGGAAGGATCGGCAACGATCTCGATCTGACGACGGACGCGAAGCCCGAGACGGTCTTGGATCTCGTCCGCGACTGGGCCGACTCCATCTGGACGATCGGCATCGACTTCGGCACCGTCGGCGTCCGCAAGGGCGGGTGGCTGCTGGAGATCACGACCTACCGCAGCGAGTCGTACGATCCCAAGTCGCGCAAGCCCGACGTGGCCTACGGCGACACGCTGGAGGGCGACCTGGCCCGGCGCGACTTCGCGGTCAACGCGATGGCGCTGCGCCTGCCGTCCCGCGAGTTCGTCGACCCCTACGGCGGCCTCGACGACCTGCACGCCAAGGTGCTGCGCACCCCGGGTCCTCCCGAGCTCTCCTTCGGCGACGACCCGCTGCGGATGCTCCGCGCCGCGCGGTTCGCCAGCCAGCTCGGCTTCTCCGTCGATCCGGCGGCGCTCGCCGCGATGGGCGCGATGGCCGGCAGGATCGACATCGTCTCCGCCGAGCGCATCCGCGACGAGCTGGACAAGCTCATCGGCGGTAACCATCCCCGCGAGGGCCTGCGGCTCCTCGTCGAGTCGGGGCTCGCCGACCACGTGCTGCCCGAGTTGCCGAAACTGCGGCTGGAGATCGACGAGCACCATCGGCACAAGGACGTCTACGAGCACTCGCTGATCGTGCTGGAGCAGGCGATCGACCTGGAGGAGAACGGCCCCGACCGGATCCTGCGCTGGGCCGCGATCCTGCACGACGTGGGCAAGCCGAAGACCCGCCGTCACGAGCCCGGCGGCAGGGTCTCCTTCCACCACCACGAGGTGGTCGGGGCACAGCTCGCCAAAAAGCGCATGACGGAGCTGAAGTTCCCCAAGGACGTGGTGGCCGACGTCTCCCGCCTGGTGGAGCTGCACCTGCGCTTCCACGGGTACGGCACGGGCGAGTGGACCGACTCGGCCGTGCGCCGCTACGTCCGCGACGCCGGACACCTGCTGGAGCGCCTGCACAAGCTGACCCGCGCCGACTGCACCACCCGCAACCGGCGCAAGGCCCAGGCCCTGTCGCAGACCTACGACCAGCTGGAGGAGCGCATCGCCCGGCTGGCCGAGGAGGAGGAGCTCGGCAAGATCCGCCCTGAGCTCGACGGCAACGAGATCCAGGAGATCCTCGGCGTTCCGCCGGGTCCTGTCGTGGGCCGCGCCTACAGGTTCCTGCTGGAGATGCGCCTCGACAGGGGGGTCATCGGCAAGGAGGCCGCCGTGGACGCCCTGCGGGAGTGGGCACGGGCGAACGAGGCGGGCGGCGAGACCGGCGACGCGGGAAGCGCGAGCGAGGTCGGTTCTGAACGGCATCCCTGAGCCGAACGACCATGTCACCCCCGGTCCGCGTCCCGGCGGTGAGGCCCCTGACGCCTCCGGCCCGCGTCCCGATCGCGGCGATCTCAACGATCTCGGTCCGCGTCCCGGCCGCGACGGCTTCGGCACCCCGGGTCTCGACGACGCCGGTGGTAGCCCTGACGGCCCCGATGGTCCCGAGGTCGGCGATGTCGGGCTCGGCGGTCTCGACGAGGCCGACATCGCCCTGCTCGACCGTGAGCACGTGTGGCACCCCTACGCGGCCGCGCCCCAGCCGGTGGCGCCGCACGTGGTCTCCCGCGCGGACGGGGTGCGGCTCACCCTCGCCGACGGGCGCGAGCTGGTCGACGGCATGTCGTCCTGGTGGGCGGCGATCCACGGCTACAACCACCCCCGGCTCAACCGGGCGCTGAGGGAGCAGCTGGAGGACATGGCACACGTCATGTTCGGCGGGCTCACCCACGAGCCCGCCGTACGGCTGGCCGCCACGCTCGCCTCCATGACCGGGCTGCCGAGGGTGTTTCTCGCCGATTCCGGGTCGGTCGCCGTCGAGGTCGCGATCAAGATGGCGTTCCAGTTCACCGGCAGGGGACGGCTGCTCACGGTGAGGGGCGGCTACCACGGCGACACCTTCGGGGCGATGTCGGTCTGCGACCCGGTCAACGGCATGCACCACCTGTTCTCCGGCGTGCTGCCCGAGCACGTGTTCGCCGACCGGCCGCCGCGCGAGTACGACGAGGGCTACGCGGCACGGCTGTCGGACCTGGTCGCCCGGCACGCCCACGAGCTGGCCGCGATCATCGTGGAGCCGGTCGTCCAGGGGGCGGGCGGCATGCACTTCTACCACCCGGCCTACCTGCGGCTGCTGCGCGAGCTGGCCGACGAGCACGGCGTCCTGCTGATCGCCGACGAGATCGCCACCGGGTTCGGCAGGACCGGGAAGCTGTTCGGCTGCGACCACGCCGGGATCAGGCCCGACATCATGTGCCTGGGCAAGGCCCTGACCGGCGGCTACATGTCGCTGGCCGCGACGCTGTGCACCGAGCGGGTGGCGAGGGGCGTCGGGGTGCTGATGCACGGGCCGACCTTCATGGGCAACCCGCTGGCCGTGGCCGTCGCGAGCGCCTCCCTGGAACTCCTGCGGGAGCGCCCGTGGCGCGAGGAGGTCGGCCGGATCGAAGCGGGTCTCCTCGCGGGCCTGGCAGGGGCCTCGGGGGCGGACGGGGTGAGGGAGGTGCGGGTCCTCGGCGCGATCGGGGTGATCGAGGCCCGCGAGCCCGTCGACGTCCCCGCCGTCCAGGACCTCGTCATGCGGCACGGCGTCTGGCTTCGCCCGTTCGGACGGCTGATCTACGCCATGCCGCCCTACTCGATCGGCGACGCCGACCTGGAGAGGGTGACGACGGCGATGACGGCGGCGGCGCGATCACTGTGAGAGGTCTGAGGGCGACGACGGTGGTCCGGGTCACCGTGAAGGGCGTCAGAAGGGCGTCTGAAGGACACGGGGGCGGCGACGTTCGCTCACTGCGAGGGCCGCGACGGTGACGACGGCAGCGGCTCGGGCACTCTGGCCGGCGTGACGACCCGGTAGACCACCGCGCCCGCGACGTATCCGGCGGCGATGAGCACCAGCACGAGCAGCGACTTGCCGTCCGGCGGCAGCAGCGCCGCGGCCAGTGCCGCCGCCAGCACGTAGCTGCCGTTGAAGAGCATGTCGTAGATGGAGAAGGCCCGGCCGAGGTAGGCGTCCTGGACGTCCCGCTGGACGGTGGTGTCGGCGCAGATCTTGATGCTCTGCCCGGCGATGCCGAGGACGAAGCCCGAGGCCGCGAACCCCCACTGCTGGAACGCCGCGCAGAACGCGAGCGTCAGCACCCCGGAGGTGACCAGCATGGCCGGGACCCATCGTTCGATGGTGAAGCGCTCCGTGGCCCACGGCGTGACCAGGATGGCCAGGAAGTATCCGACCCCCGAGGTGGCGACCACGATGGAGACCGCGTTCAGCGCGTCCTCGGCGTTCTCCGCGAAGTAGTAGCGCGACAGCAGCACGAGCATCGCCGTGCACATGCCGTACATGAACCGGTGGGTGGCCATCGCGCCCATCGCCGCCGCGGCGGCCCGGTGCCGGACGAGGTGCCTGGCGCCGTCGACCAGGCCGGTCAGCACGTGGTGCACGGCCTCGCGGGCCTGCGGCCGGGCGGGGTCGTCGGCGGGGCCGAGCAGACGCCTTCCCATGGTCATGGAGATGAGCGCGCTGAGCCCGAAGACGAGACCGGAGACGACCAGCAGCACGGCCGTACCCGGGTGGCCCGAGCCGAAGACCGCCCGGAGCAGGTATCCGGCGCCTACGCCCACGAAGGTGAGGACGGTGCCCGAGGTCGGGGTGACCGCGTTGGCCACCATCAGCCGGTCGGCGGGCACGACGTGCGGGAGTGAGGCCCCCAGCGCGGACAGGAAGAAACGGTTCACCCCGAGGACGCCGAGCGCGGCGACGTAGAAGATGCCGTCGGGGGCGTCGGTCGCGACGAGTGCCGCCGCGACGAGCAGCAGCGCGCCTCGGATCAGCGGCGCGATGACCAGGATCTGTCGTCGCGACCAGCGGTCGATGAACACCCCGACGAAGGGGCCCAGGATCGAGTACGGCAGCAGCAGCACGGCGAGCCCTATGGCGATCTCCACCGCGCTCGTGCTCTTCTCCGGGCTGAAGAACGCGAATCCGGCCACCGCGAACTGGAAGATCCCGTCGGAGAACTGCGAGACCAGGCGGGTCGCGTACAGCCTCCGGAAGTCCCGACCTTCCAGGACCACGCGTAGATCGGATGTAAATGACACGCGCTCAGCCTACGTGTGGGCGGTATGGGCGGGCATCGGGAACCTCCCTGATGGTGTTGGTAGGCATTTACGACCTTTGCCTACGTATCACTTGGGGGGCGCGGTAAACCAACATGATCACGTACCCTCGTTCGAGTGACACCTGATGAACACGTTGTGCTCGTCGACACCGAGGGAAACGCGATCGGCACGGCGGCGAAGGCCACGGTGCACGGTCTCGACACTCCCCTCCATCTGGCCTTCTCCAGTTATGTGTTCGACGAGCAGGGGCGGGTCCTGCTCTCCCGCCGCGCGCTGCACAAGACGACCTGGCCCGGAGTGTGGACCAACAGCTGCTGCGGCCACCCTCTGCCCGGTGAGCCGCTCGCCGAGGCGGTGACCCGCAGGCTCTCCCACGAGCTCGGCCTCGCGGCCGACCGGGTCGACCTCCTCCTGCCGCGCTTCTCCTACCGGGCGGTCATGGACAACGGCGTCGTCGAGCGGGAGCTGTGCCCGGTCTATCGGGTGCTCGTGACCGCGGAGGCCGCGCCGAACCCCGACGAGGTCGACGATGTCCGCTGGATGCCGTGGAAGGAGTTCACCGACGGGGTGCTGGGCGACCGTCTGGCGATCTCCCCCTGGTGCCGCGAGCAGGTTCCCCAGCTGGCCGAGCTCGGCGCCGACCCGCTCGTCTGGCGGGCCGCCGACCCCGCGGACCTCCCGCCCGCCGCCCACTGACGCGCCGGCCTCTCACCCGCCTCCCAGCGGGACCTCCCGCCCCGTCGGTGCGGGCGCCTCCCACGCCGACGGTCGTCCAACGATGAGAGCCCTCGGTTCATATGGGCCGAGAGCTCTCGCCGTTCGATGCCCGAAGGCTCAGGAAGGTCAGCGCTCGACCTCACCGCGGATGAACTTCTCCACGTAATCGCGCGCCTCGTCGTCGGAGTACTGCTCCGGCGGCGACTTCATGAAGTACGAGGAGGCGGACAGGATCGGCCCCGCGATGCCCCGGTCGAGAGCGATCTTGGCGGCGCGCACCGCGTCAATGATGATGCCGGCGGAGTTGGGGGAGTCCCACACCTCCAGCTTGTACTCCAGGTTGAGGGGAGTGTCACCGAAGGACCTGCCCTCAAGGCGCACGTACGCCCACTTGCGGTCGTCGAGCCACGGCACGTGGTCCGAAGGGCCGATGTGCACGTCGGCCTTCTGCATCTCGTGCGGGATCTGCGAGGTGACCGCCTGGGTCTTGGAGATCTTCTTGGACTGCAGGCGCTTGCGCTCCAGCATGTTCATGAAGTCCATGTTGCCGCCGAAGTTCAGCTGGTAGGTGCGGAGCAGCTCGACCCCGCGGTCCTCGAACAGCTTCGCCATCACGCGGTGCGTGATGGTCGCACCGACCTGCGACTTGATGTCGTCGCCGACGATCGGGACGCCCGCGTCGACGAACTTCTGCGCCCACGTGGGGTCGGAGGCGATGAACACCGGCAGCGCGTTGACGAACGCGACCTTCGCGTCGAGGGCGCACTGCGCGTAGAAGCGGTCGGCCTCCTCCGAGCCCACCGGAAGGTAGGAGACGAGGACGTCCACCCTGTTGTCCTTGAGGACCTGGACGACGTCGACCGGGGCCTCGTCGGACTCCTCGACCATCTCCCGGTAGTACTCGCCAAGACCGTCGAAGGTGGGGCCACGCTGCACCGTGATGCCGAGCGGCGGCACGTCGCAGATCTTGATCGTGTTGTTCTCCGACGCCACGATCGCCTCGGACAGGTCACGCCCGACCTTCTTGGCGTCCACGTCGAACGCCGCGACGAATTCCACATCACCGATGTGATACTCACCGAACTTGACGTGCATCAGGCCCGGCACCCGAATACCGGGGTCGGCGTCCCGGTAGTAGTGCACGCCCTGAATGAGCGACGTGGCGCAGTTGCCTACACCGACAATGGCTACGCGCACCGAACCCATGGCACTCGCTCCCCTTTTGTTCTCTCAGTGGTCAGTTTTCTTCCGGGGTGGCGTGCCGCCCCGTCGTGCCCGTCCCGGGCGCGGGCGCCCTGGACGTCTCCTCTCGCGCGGGTCGCCGCTCCCCCTCCGGCGGCGATGCCTGCCGTTCGGTGGCGATCAGCTCATTCAACCAGCGCACTTCGCGTTCGACCGACTCCAGGCCGTGACGCTGGAGCTCAAGGGTGTAACTGTCCAGCCGCTCGCGTGTACGGGCGAGTGCCGTGCGCACACTGTCCAGACGTTCCTCAAGCCGGCTACGGCGACCTTCGAGAATGCGCAGGCGCACCTCGGCCTCGGTGTGCCTGAAGAAGGCGAAGTGCACGCCGAAGCTCTCGTCCTCCCAGGCGGAAGGGCCCGCCTGGGTGAGGAGCTCCTGCAGGCGTTCCTTGCCCTCCGCGGTCAGCTTGTAGACGATCTTCGAACGGCGGCCGGGGAGCACGATGGCGTTGTCGGCGGCCGTGGTGGCCGCGGAGGCGTCACCGTCTTCGATGATCAGTCCGTTGGTGAGCAACTGGCGGAGGCACGGGTAGAGCGAGCCGTAGGAGAACGCCCGAAACATGCCGAGCAGGGCGTTGAGCCGTTTGCGCAGCTCATAGCCGTGTAGAGGGGTCTCGTGCAACGACCCGAGCACGGCCAGCTCCAGCACGCCGCCACGTCCGCCGGCCACTGGAAACCACCACCTCTCGCGTCGATGTATCGAACCGATACATCGACAGGATACGTCCATTCAACATAAGGCTGCAATCAGCGACTTTCCCAAGAGGTTGGGAGCAAACGTCAAAAAGCCGTAGTCTGGCGCCTATGGGGTCACAGCAGACGGTGGTGGGAGATGACCCCCCTATGGCGTGGACCGCTTTTCGATGCCGGGAATTCCACGTCGATGTGGGAGAGGTCTGCCAAGGTTGTTGCCGGAACCAGCTGACGATCTCGTTCGTCCCCGGGAATGGAGATCCACCCAATGGGCCGACTACCAGTGAGCCAAGGCGACGAGATCTCCGCTGATCAGGAGGTAGTCTCGCCCGCCTGCACGCCGTCGTAGACCCCGATGACCGAACGAGGACGCGTGAGTTACAGCCACAGCAATGACCCGGAGTCGGACGGGCGTCGCCAGGGCGCCGATGACTCGGCTCGCCAGGGGCGGCGCCGTCGCTCAAGCGCGGGAGCCGCCTCCCGTGCAGTCCCCCCTCCGCAAAACGTTCAAACCGGTATGGGCCGGGATTCTTCTCGACAGGCACCGGAGGCGGGAGCCGATCCCCGGACCGCGATGACGCCCCAGCCCGGCGGCATGCCCTACCCCGGCGGCACGTCCCAGCAGCCCGGCGGACCACCCCGGCGCGACGCGGGCGCTCCCGGCGGCATGCCCCCACGTGGTCCCGCTGGTCCCGGTGCTCCCGGCGGGATGCCCCAGCGTGGCCCCGGCACCCCCGGCGAGGTACGCCGTCGCGGCACCGACCCGGCAGGACGCCGCGCCGAGGCCGCGTTCGAGGACACTCAGGCGATGCTCGCCGCCCAGGCGGACGGCGGGCGCTCCCCGGGTTCGAGGCAGGGCGAGAGCGGGCGCAGGCGCCGCGGGCGCGGTGCGAGCGCTCTCGCCGCGGAGGGCCCCGGAGGACCCGGAGGACCCGGAGGACCCGAGGGCCCCGGCGGAGGCGGCCCCGAGGGCCCCGGCGGCGAGCCCCCGGCCAAGAGGTGGACGCGCTTCCTGCCCAACTGGAAGATCATGATGGCCAGCTTCGTGGTCCTCACCGCGGGCGTCTTCGGCATGATCGCGGTCGCCTACGCCAACACCCCCATCCCCTCGTCCAGGCAGGACGGCGTCGACGACCGGGGCAGCGTCATCTACTACGGCGACGGCAAGACCGTGATGGCCCGCTACGGCACCAAGCGGACCCCGGTGGAGCTCAAGCAGATCCCCGTCCACGTCCAGGACGCGGTGATCGCCCTGGAGAACAAGACCTTCCGCACCGACAGCGGCATCGACATCGCTGGCATGGCCCGCTCGGTCTGGAGCACCGTGAGCGGCGCCCAGCTCCAGGGCGCCTCGACCATCACCCAGCAGATGGCCCGCGGCTACTACGACGGCCTCAGCCAGGAGGTCTCGATCCAGCGCAAGATCAAGGAGATCTTCGTCGCGGTCAAGATCAGTAAGACCCTGGAGAAGGACGAGATCCTGGAGGAGTACTTCAACCTCGTCTACTTCGGACGCGGCGCGTACGGCGTCCAGGCGGCGGCGAAGGAGTTCTTCGGCAAGAACGACGTCGGCAAGCTGACCGTGGCCGAGGGCGCCTACCTCGCCGGCCGGATCCAGAACCCCACCGCCTTCGACGTCCAGGAGAAGAAGAAGAACTACGCCGCGACCAAGGAGCGCTTCCAGGCGGCCCTGAGGAACATGGCCGACATGAAGCCTGACGAGTACGGCAAGTACGTGAACAGCTCCTTCGAGGACCTGAAGTTCAAGGACGTCAAGGTCACGGAGATCTTCAAGGGGCTCAAGGGCTACATGCTCAACATCGTCTTCCGTGAGCTCAACGGGCGGGGAATCACGGACGAGCAGCTGAAGACCGGCGGCCTCAAGGTCTACACCACGTTCGACAAGAACATGATGAAGGCCGCCAAGGACGCGGTGAAGGCGAGGAGCGCCAGCCTGGATCCGACCATCCACGCCAGGCTGGCCTCGGTGAACCCGAAGAACGGCCGGGTGCTCGCCTTCTACAGCGGCGACGACTTCACCAACGACTTCAACAACCGCGCGTTCGACTCCACCAAGCAGGCGGCGTCGGCCTTCAAGCCCTACGTGCTCGCCGCCTGGCTGGAGAGCGGCAGGTCGCTCGACAGCTACGTCGACGGCATGCGGACGATCAAGATGCCGAACACCACCCCGATCAGCAACTCGGGGAACGCGGCGTTCGGGCCGATCAACATGGTCAAGGCGATGGCCAGCTCGGTCAACACCGTCTTCGCCCAGATGGGCAAGGAGGTCACTCTCCAAGAGGTGGCGAGGATCGCGAGGGAGGCGGGGGTCGGCGAGACGGCGAAGCAGAACCCGGCCTACCGCGGCAAGAACGCGGTCGACTGGGCGGTCGAGCACCAGAACTACCTGACCACCATCGGTGTGGCCTCGGTGACCGCGGTCGAGCAGGCCGCCGGCTATTCGATCTTCGCCAACGAGGGCAAGCACGTCGACTGGCACACCGTCATCAAGGTGACCGAGCACGACGGGACCGTCGTCCTCAAGGAGATGGCCGACGAGAAGCAGGTCATCACCCCCGAGGCCGCGGCCGACGCGACCGTCGCCCTCCAGGCGGTCGTCAAGAGCGGCACCGGTGGTGCGGCCAACATCGGCACCCGGCCGGTGGCCGGCAAGACCGGCACGAACAACGCCTACAAGGACGCCTGGTTCGTCGGCTTCACCCCGCAGCTCGTCACCGCGGTCGGCATGTCCAAGGACGTGCCCTACAACAAGGCCGGGACGCGCAGGCTCAAGGTCAACAAGCACGGCCTGCCGAGTGGGAAGATCGACGACTCCAAGATCCTGTGGAAGGAGGAGCCCATGCCCTCCTTCATCGGCGGTGGCGGCACCCCGACCCAGATCTGGCACGACTTCATGAAGGTCGCGACCGCGAAGGACGAGGTCCTGCAGTTCCCGCCGAGGGCCAACACCGGATCGCCGGAGAACCTGGCCACGCCCAAGCCGACGCCCTCGCCGACGCCGACGACGGAGGAGACCAACCCCTTCCCCGACGAGAACGGCGACGACGGCTGGTCGAACGACGACCCCGACAACGGTGGCGGTTTCGACGACAACGACTGCTTCCCCGGGGACAGTTCGTGTGACATCGGCGATGACGGCGGTTGGGGCGACGAGCCGTCAGACGGCGTGATCGAGCAGAACGGCGCACCGGGGGTTGTCGGCGCACCGGGAACACCGTCCGCGGCCCTCGTGCCGACACCCACAGCGAGTGGACGACGTCCCTGATGAAGAATCTTCTGCCGCGGCGGGAGTCGCTGCCCGAGTTCGGCAACCGGGCCATTCCATACACGCCCCTCGCGCTGTTCGCGGGCCTGGGGGCGGTCCTGGCCTGGTTCTGGAAGTGGCCGTGCCGCGTCGACGGGGCATGGAACCACGGGACCCTGCAGTTCACGAACTTCTGTTACACCGACATCTATCCCCTGTGGTGGAACGAGAAGCTCAACGAGGGCATGGTCCCCTATTTCGACTATCCAGTCGAATATCCCGTCGGTATCGGCGGGATCATGGAGTTCTTCCGCCGGATCGTCACCCCCATGAGCGATCCGGGGACGGCGTTCTACGACCTCACCGTCATCCTCATGGCGCTCTGCCTGGTCGTCGGCGTGCTGCTGATGGCCGCGCTGGCCGGTCCGGCCAGGCGCTGGGACGCGCTCTGGTACGCCCTCGCCCCCGCGCTGATCCTCACCGCGTACATCAACTGGGACCTGGCGGCCAACGCCCTCGCGCTGGGCGCGCTGCTGGCCTGGTCGAAGCGGAATCAGTGGCTCGCGGGCATCCTGCTGGGCCTCGCGATCGCCACCAAGTTCTATCCGCTGATGTTCCTCGGCCCGCTGTTCCTGCTCACGTTGCGAACCGGCAAATGGGTGCCGTTCCTCAAGACGATCGGCGGTGCCGCGGGCGCCTGGATCGTCGTGAATGTGCCGATCATGATCTTCGCCTTCGACGGGTGGAAGAGGTTCTACGTCTTCAGCCAGGAGCGACCGGCCGACTGGGGCTCCATCTGGTACTTCTTCAACCAGAAGCAGTGGCCGATCCTGGGTGACGCCGAACTCCTCGACAGGCTGGGCATCGTCTCGCTCGCCGCGTTCTGCCTCGCGATCGCCGTGATCACGCTGACGGCGAAGACCCGTCCCCGCCTGATGCAGCTGTGCTTCCTCACCCTGGCGGCGTTCATGATGACCAACAAGGTGTGGTCGCCGCAGTACGTGCTCTGGCTGATCCCCTTCGCGGTGCTCGCCAGGCCGGGCTGGAGGCCGATCGCGCTCTGGCAGCTCGCCGAATGCTGGTACTTCTTTGCGATCTGGCTGTATCTGGTCGGCATCCAGCCGGGCAACGAGGCCCTGGGCATCGCGGGCGACACCTATTTCACCGCCGTGTGGGGCCGCGTGATCACTATCCTGATCATGATGGCGTTCGTCGTCAGGGACATCTTCGTCCCCGACAAGGACGTGATCCGCCAGGACGGGACCGACGACCAGGCGGGCGGCGTCTTCGACGGGGCACCCGACCGTTTCCGGCTCGCGCTCTCCTGACGCCGGGGCCGTTCGGCGCGCGTCCGTGTGTCGTGCGCGCGTCTGTGCCCCGCGATCCGCCGAGACGGCGTGGGGCAGGTGGTCTGTTCGGCGGAGCGCTGGTTGTCCCGGGCTCCGCCGGCAGGACAAGGGACAGGCTGAGTCGTTCGCGTCCGGGGCTCGGCAGGGATGGCAGGAGGGCTGGATGGGGCTGTTCGGTGAGCGTTCACATCTGGTGGTTCGCCAAGATGATCCGGGACAATTCGACCTTGTGACCACTCCTCCCGCTCCTCCGCGAGACGCGCCTCCCGCGCCTTCCGCTCCTGAGCGCGATGTCGCGAGGCAAGGACTGCTGCTCTGGCTGGCCTCCAGGTTGGGAATCGTCGTCCTGGTCGTCGTCGGCTCTCAGGCGCTCATGGAGGGGGACGCCCTACCGGCGCCCTTCCTGGAGCGCTGGCGCAACTGGGACGCCAATCTTCTCGTCACCATCGCCGAACACGGTTACGGCGGGCCTCCGGGCAGCGAGCCCGACCGAGGGCTGCCCGCCTTCTTCCCCGGGATGCCGCTGATGCTCCGCGCGGTGCATCTCGTGATCGACGACTGGACGCTCGCCGGGCTGTTGATCTCCCTGGTGGCCGGCGCCGTCGCGATGACGGCGCTCGCCAGGTTGGCCGAGTTCGAGGGGGTGCGGGGAGCGGGCCGGTACGCGGTGCTGGCGCTGCTGCTCTGGCCGATGGCGGTGTTCCTGTTCGCGGGCTACAGCGAGTCGCTCTTCCTCGCCTTCGCCCTTCCCGCCTGGCTCGCGGCGCGTCAGGGGCGCTGGCCGCTCGCCGCGGTCCTGGCCGCGGGCGCCTCCTGCGTGCGCATCACCGGCCTGTTTCTCGCCATCGCGCTGATCGTGGAGTTCCTCGTCCGCAGGCACCCTCTACGGCAGGCGGGATGGTTGCTTCTCCCGTTCGTGCCGTTGGGCCTCTACTCCGCCTACCAGTACTCCCGTACGGGTGACTGGCTGGCCTGGAAGAGCGCGCAGGAGGCCGGTTGGGGGCGGCACATGGTGTGGCCCTGGGAATCGTGGATCACGACCTGGAACACGGCGATGGGCGAGGGGCGAATCGCCTGGGCGTTCCGGCAGGAGGTCGCGGGGGCGATCGTCGGGCTCGTACTCGTGCTTCTCCTGCTCTATCTACGGAGATGGAGCGAGTTCGTCTATGTGGGGCTCCAGGTGGGCGCCCTGCTGTGCTCCGCCTACTATCTGTCGGTCCCGCGCTCGGCGCTGCTGTGGTGGCCGCTCTTCGTACTGATCGGCAAGGCGAGCGCCGGGCCTGAGCCGTGGCGACGATGGATCATCATCGTCTACGCCCTGGTGCTGGGACCGCTGATGGCACTCAACGTGCTGATCTTCGCCGACGGCGCCTGGGTGGGCTGAGCAGTACGAGGGTGCTTCCTTACCCACTATTGGGAAAAAGTAATCCCACCACGTTATCCACAGGCTGTGGACAGGCCTTCGCCCGTGGGCGAGGTGTTCTCCGCGATGCCGTCGTCCTGCGGCCCCGCCACCTCGTCCCGGCCTCGGAGCATCGTCTCAGAGGCTGGTCTCAGAGGTTGGTCTCAGACTTCGCCTCAGAGCTTCGTCCGGAGGAAGGCGATGTCCTCGGCCTGGCCGTCGAAGGGGGTCTCCACCACGATCGGCGCGTTCGCGCTCCGGCACACGCCCAGGATGAGCTCGGGGTCGATCTGGCCCGCGCCGAGACTCGCGTGCCGGTCGGCGCCGGAGTCGAAGGCGTCGCGCGAGTCGTTGCAGTGGACCAGGTCGATCCTGCCGGTGATCGCCATGACCCGGTCGACCACGTCCGCCAGATCCTCGCCGCCCGCGTGGGCGTGGCAGGTGTCGAGGCAGAAGCCCACGTCGAAGCCGTCGAGCGCGTCCCACAGCCGGGCGATGCGCTCAAGCTTGCGCGCCATCGCGTTACCGCCGCCCGCGGTGTTCTCGATGAGAACGGGGACCTCGTGCTCCTCAAGGCGCTCGAACACCTTGCGCCAGTTGTCGAAGCCCTGGCGGGGGTCGTCTCCTGCGCCGACGTGCCCGCCGTGGACGATCAGACCCCGGGCGCCCAGCTCGGCCGCCGCCGCGAGGTGCGAGCTCAGCAGCTTACGGCTGGGAATGCGCACCCGGTTGTTGGCGGTCGCCACGTTGATCACGTAGGGGGCGTGGATGTAGACCTCCACGTCCGAGTCCTTGATCTCCCGGGTCTTCTCGCCGATGACCGGGGCCTTCCACCCCTTCGGGTCACCGAGGAAGAACTGCACGACCTGGGCGTCGCGCGCCCTGGCGTGCGCCAGCGGGTCGTCCTGGTCGACGTGAGCTCCGATAAGCGGCATGTATCCGAGAGTAGCCGTTTCAACGCCGAGGGCAGGGGCAGTCGCAGGTCGCGCCCCCCGCAGCCCGCCCCCACGGGCCGACCCCAAGGAGTTTCACGTGGCTGTTCGCTATCGCAGAGGGATCAGTCTCATCGGCCTCATCTACATCCTGATCGGCATCTACGTCGCCTGGTTGTACGACTACATCACCCCCGCTCTCCTGAAAGACATCGCCGAGGCGCTGCTCGCCGTCTTCCTGTGGTTCCTCATCCTGCTGGGCGTGGATCTGCGCCTCGGCTAGCCCCGCGTTCGGCACGCGCCCTCGATCGATCACACCGGATCGGATACGGCCGTTGACCCGCGGTGAAGCGGCCCCGCGGAGGAAGGGGGCCGGTCGTTCCCCGCGCGCGTACCCCGCGCCGGTCCGGCCTTCGAGGTCTTCAGGCCCGGTCTTCGCCGGTGTGGCCCTCGTCAGATTCGGGACCCTACGGGAAAAACCCCCCGTTGCGGATGCCGAGAGCCACACCGACGAACGAGGCCACGATGCCCACGATGTTCAGCGCGCGCTCCGGTCTCGTGGCGGAGACGTATTGGGAGTAGAGACCCCCGAAGAAGCCGAACACCCCGAGCCACGACGCGATGGGGTGCGCGGAGGGGATGATCCCTGTCACCAGGGCGGCCAGCCCGCAGAGGATCGTGCAGACGCTCAGCACGTTCTCCAGGGGATGACGCCGCCCGTCGCTGTTCAGCCTGAACCGGAAGTGCCCGCCGGGGCTCTGTCCGGACGCATGAGGCACCTTCATCGCACCCCTTCCCACGAGGGCGTGTCCTCACGAGGACGAACCCGTTCCTTCTGGGGGAGGTGCCCGGCGAGGCGACGGCCCAACCATTGACGGGCTGGTAGGCTGACACGGCTACGTCGAATGGGTGTGTCTTGACCCACCCCACCCCGAGCGCCGAAATGGGAGTTCCGGGGTGAAGCACGTCAGCGTCCTCCTGTCACGGCACGGTGTCGTGACCGCAAGAGTCCAGAGGAGGTTGGAAGTCAGCATGCGCCGTTACGAAGTGATGGTCATTCTTGACCCCTCGCTCGATGAGCGTACGGTCGCCCCTTCCCTCGACCAGTTTCTCACGGTCGTCCGCAACGACGGCGGCACCGTGGAGAAGGTCGACGTGTGGGGTCGCCGCAAGCTGTCCTACGACATCGCGAAGAAGCCCGAGGGCATCTACGCCGTCATCGACCTGAGCGCCGAGCCCGCCACGGTCAAGGAGCTCGACCGGCAGATGAACCTCAACGAGGGCATCATGCGCACCAAGGTCCTGCGCCCGGACGTGCACTAATCTCCGGCATTTTGTCGGACGGCAGCCGTACTCTGAGCCGATAACCAGCGAAGGCCGCAGGAAGGGCAGCGCTAGCCATGGCAGCAGGCGACACCACGATCACCATCGTCGGCAACCTCGTCGACGATCCGGAGCTGCGCTTCACCCCCACGGGTCAAGCGGTGGCCCGGTTTCGCATCGCGTCCACCCCGAGGTTCCTCGACAAGACGACCAACGAGTGGAAAGACGGCGAAGGCCTGTTCCTGACCTGTAACGTGTGGCGGCAGGCGGCGGAGAACGCCGCCGAGAGCCTCCAGCGCGGCATGCGGGTCATCGTTCAGGGACGGCTCCGCCAGAGGTCTTACGAGACCAAGGAAGGCGAGAAGCGCACCGTCTACGAGGTCGAGGTCGACGAGGTCGGCCCCTCCCTGAGAAACGCGACCGCCAAGGTCAACAAGACCACCCGTCAGGGTGGTGGCGGTGGCTTCGGTGGCGGTCCCGCCAACGACCCGTGGGCCTCCGCGACGCCGACCGCACCGCAAGGTGGCGGCTTCGGCGGTGGCGGCGGCAACTACGGCGGCGGCGGCGGTCAGCCGCAACAGCAGCAGCAGGGGGGCGGCGGCTTCGGCGGCGGCGACTTCAGCGACGAACCGCCTTTTTAGGGACGCCCCTTCGGGACGGTCACGACCGTGCCCGGCGTCCCAGTCCATATCCGCAGCGACCATTCCCGCCTGACGGCGGGGCTCTGAAAGGAGCACCACGATGGCCAAGCCGGCACTGCGCAAGCCCAAGAAGAAGGTTTGCCTGTTCTGCCACGACAAGATCTCCTACGTCGACTACAAGGACACGGGGCTGCTTCGGAAGTTCATCTCCGACCGCGGCAAGATCCGTGCCCGCCGGGTGACGGGCAACTGCACCCAGCACCAGCGTGACGTGGCGACCGCTATCAAGAACGCTCGTGAGATGGCGCTCCTGCCGTACATGAGCACCGCGCGCTAAGGAGGTCCGGACAGATGAAGCTCATTCTCACCAGTGAGGTCACCGGCCTTGGCGCCCCCGGCGACATCGTCGAGGTCAAGAGCGGTTACGGCCGTAACTACCTGCTTCCCCGCGGCTTCGCGATCCTCTGGACGCGCGGCGGCGAGAAGCAGATCTCCTCGATCAAGAAGGCCCGCGACGCTCGCGAGATTCGCGACCTTGGCACCGCCAAGGAGGTCGCCGGTCAGCTGCAGGCCCTGAAGGTGGTCCTGAAGACGAAGGCCGGCGAGTCCGGCCGCCTCTTCGGCTCCATCACCACGGGTGACGTCGCCGAGGCCGTCAAGGCCGCCGGTGGCCCCCTGCTCGACCGCCGTCGCATCGAGATCGCCTCCGCGATCAAGAGCCTCGGCTCCCACCGGGTCAGCGTCAAGCTGCACCCGGAGGTCTCCGCGTCCCTCGATGTCGAGGTCGTCGCGGCCTGACAGGCCCCGTGAGACAAGGGCCCCTCCCCGTTTCGCGGGGAGGGGCCCTTGTCCTTTTCCAGCCTTCCTGCGGGCGCCGAGGGTGCTCGTTCCCGCCCCCGGGGGAGAGTCCGGGGGCCGGTGAAAGCCCTCTCGGCCGCCGGGAAAATTCATATGCTGATACTCCGTTACCCCAGGTCACCGCGAATACATACAATTCGGAAATCGTTGCTTCGCCCTGGAGGTTTTGTCATGGTTCGTCCCTCGATGCTGTTCGCGCTCAGCGCCCTCGCGGCGACCGCGGTAGCCTGTGCGCCGGCTTCGGAAACGGCGGCCCCGGCGAGCCCCGCACCCTCGGGCGCCTCCGGCGACGCCTCCACGGCCCCCAGCGCCTGCGCCACGGACAGCCCCGCGCTGAAGACTCCCGGCAAGCTGACCATCGGCACCGACAAGCCCGCCTACGATCCGTGGTTCAGCGACGACGACCCCGCCAACGGCAAGGGCTTTGAGAGCGCGGTCGCCTACGCCGTCGCGGGCCAGCTGGGCTTCACCAGGGATGACGTCATCTGGAGCACGGTGAAGTTCGACTCCGCGTTCGCGCCGGGCGCCAAGCAGTTCGACTTCGACGTGAACCAGGTCTCGGTGACCCCCGACCGGGCCAAGGTCGTTGACTTCAGCAAGGGTTACTACACCGTCAAGCAGGCCGTGGTCGCGCTGGACGGCTCCAAGATCGCCTCTAGTACGGACCTCGCGGGACTGAAGGACGCCAAGATCGGTGTGCAGGTCGGCACCACCTCGCTGCAGGCGGTCAAGGACGTCATCAAGCCCTCGTCCGAGCTCAACGTCTACAACGAGCAGATCGACGCCGTCAACGCGCTGAAGAACAAGCAGGTCGACGCCGTGGTGGTGGACCTGCCCACCGCCTTCTACGTGACCGCCGCACAGGTCGAGAACTCCAAGATCGTCGGTCAGTTCGGCGCGGCCTCCGGTGAGCCCGAGGTCTTCGGCGCGGTCTTCGAGAAGGGCAGCCCGCTGGTGAGCTGCGTGAACGAGGCCATCGACAAGCTGACCGCCTCCGGTGAGCTGGCGAAGATCGAGACCGAGTGGCTCGGCTCCGCCGCCGGCGCACCGGAGTTGAAGTGACCCTGAGACATCCTCCGACGTCGCCCCTGACCGGGCCCGGACTCGGACCCGAAGTCGGACCCGAAGTCGGACCCGAAGTCGGACCCGAAGTCGGACCCGGACTCGGGCTCGGGCCTGAAATCGGGACCGGAGTCGGAGCCACGGATGCCCGGGTTTCGCCGAGGGCGCGGAGCGCGTACGGTCCGCGCCGCGGCGACGCCCGATGAAGAACGACGAGCGCCTGCGGGTTCCCGCGGACTGGGAGAAGAGCGAGCGGCAGCTTGAGCGCGAGCGGCTCCGCAGGAGGTCGTCGATCCGTTCGGGCTCCGTCGCGACGGCCTCGACGATCCTCGTGGTCGTCCTGCTGCTCTGGCTCTTCACAACCTCCCCCGGCTGGCCCAGGGTGCGGGAGACGTTCTTCGACCTCGACCAGTTCACCGGGGCGCTGCCGGACGTGCTGAGCGGGTTCCTGCTCAACGTCAAGATCTTCCTGATCGCCGAGCCGCTGATCCTCATCGTGGGACTGCTCGTCGCACTCGCCCGCAACCTCACGGCGCCGGTGTTCTTTCCGCTGCGTGCCCTCGCGGTGATCTACACCGACATCTTCCGCGGCGTGCCCACCATCCTCATCATCTATCTCGTCGGCTTCGGCCTGCCCGCGCTCGGCCTGCAGGGGACACCAACGGACCTCGCGACGCTGGGCATCATCGCGCTCACCCTCTCCTACGGCGCGTACGTGGCGGAGGTCTTCCGGGCGGGCATCGAGTCGGTGCACCCCAGCCAGCGGGCCGCCGCCCGGTCCCTCGGGCTGAGCCACGGCCAGACCATGCGCCACGTGGTGGTGCCGCAGGCCGTGCGCAGGGTGGTGCCGCCGCTGCTCAACGACTTCGTCTCGCTGCAGAAGGACACCGCGCTCGTCGCCACGATCGGCCCCCTGGAGGCGCTGCGACAGGCGCAGATCCACGTCGCCAGCACCTTCAACTACACGCCCTACCTGGCGGCGGCGCTGCTGTTCATCCTGCTCACCATCCCGATGGCCCGCTTCACCGACTACCTGGCGGCCCGCTCGCAGAGACGGCGGGGCCAGTGAGCGCGCGGACCCCGGCGTACGACGGCGCCCCGTCGCCCGGCGAGACGGGGGCGGCACGGGGAGGAGGGGACATGAGCCTGCTGACCATCGAGGGCCTGTGGAAGAACTACCAGGGCCACAACGTGCTGCGCGGGATCGACCTGGAGGTCGAGTCGCACGAGGTGGTCTGCCTGATCGGCGCCTCGGGCTCGGGCAAGTCCACCCTGCTGCGCTGCGTCAACCTGCTGGAGACCGCGGACGACGGCACGATCACCCTGGACGGTGAGGAGATCACCGACGCCAGGGTCGACCCCGACGACGTGCGCAAACGCATCGGCATCGTCTTCCAGGCGTTCAATCTGTTCCCGCACATGAGCGTGTTGGACAACATCACGCTGGCCCCGCGCAAGGTCCACAAGGTGAGCGGGAAAGAGGCCGAGGCGCAGGCCCGCGACCTGCTGGACAGGTTCGGCCTGGGAGACAAGGCGGACGCCTACCCCGACCAGCTCTCCGGCGGCCAGCAGCAGCGTGCCGCCATCATCAGGGCCCTGGCCACGCGGCCCCGCCTGATGCTGCTGGACGAGGTCACCTCCGCCCTGGACCCGGCGCTGGTCAAGGAGGTGCTCGGGATCATCCGGGAACTCAAGGAGGGGGGCATGACCATGGTCCTGACCACCCACGAGATGGGTTTCTGCCGGGAGATCGCCGACACCGTCTGCTTCCTCGACGGCGGCGTGCTCCTGGAGCGCGGCACCCCCGAGCAGATCTTCACCGATCCTCGTGAGCCCCGCACCAGGGAGTTCGTGCAGAACGTGATCGACGCCCGGCGCCTCTGATCCCCTCTCGCCCACGGATCCCCCAAGCCGCGCAGGCCCTGGACCCCGCGGACATCGCAGTGGTCTCAGCGGGCCTCGGTGAGCGGCCCTCAGCGCCGATGCCTGCCGCGAGGTCCGGCGGTGGACCCGGGGCCGCCGGGGCGACCGGGAGGGTCCTGTGACGGGGCGTACTGCCCCGGAGCGGGACCGGTGGGAGCCTCGGAGACGGGCCGCGCCATCGTGGCGAGCACGCTGTTGCGTCTCCCGTACATCAGGTAGACCAGCACGCCGAAGGCCATCCAGATGATGAAGTACAGCCAGGTGATGAGCTGGAGGTTCACCATGAGCCACAGGCAGGCGAGGATCGAGGCGATCGGCAGGGCGGGAGAGAGCGGAGTGCGAAAGCCCCTCGGCAGGTCCGGCATCGTCTGCCGCATCCTGATCACCCCGCCGGCCACGACGATGAACACGAAAAGGGCACCGATCACGACCAGTGGTTCGAGCGTCAGCACGTCCACGAACTCGGCCAGCAGGATCGCGACGAAGCCGATGACGAGGGTGGCCCTCGTCGGGCTGTGATAGCTGCGGTTGATCTTGGAGAGCGAGCGGGGAATGAGCCCGTCGCGCGCCATGGAGAACATCACGCGGGTCAGGCCGACGATCAGCACCAGGATGACGGTGGTGAGACCGAGCACCGCCCCGATGTTGATGACGTGCACCATGAACCCAACGCCCGCGTCGCGGAAGGCGCTGGCGAGCGGCGCGTCCGTATTGATCTTGTCGTACGGGATCATCCCGACCATGACCACCGCGACCGCGATGTAGATGACCGTAGTGATCACCAGCCCGCGGATGATCCCCTTCGGGATCGAGCGCGGGGCGTCCTCGGCCTCCTCGGCGGCGGTGGCCACGACGTCGAAACCGATGTACGCGAAGGTGATTGCCGCCGAGGCGGCGAAGATGCCGAACCAGCCGAACGCGCCCGTCTGGCCGAAGAGGAGACCGAGCAACGGGGAGTGAAGGGTGTCCTCGGCCTGGCCGGCGGGCGCCGCGGGCACCGGGATGGCCGCGAGGTTGCGCTGGTCGAAATGGAGAGCGCCGATCACGATCACCGCGCCGATGGCCAGCAGCTTGGCGATCACGATGATCCACAGGGTGCGCAGTCCGACACGGGCGCCCAGGGCCACCACGGTGGTGAGGACCACCAGGATGAACAGCGTGAACAGGTCGAACCCCATGGTCTGGCCGATCATGCCCGCGACCACCTCGGGAAGGTTCACCCCGAGGTCGGTGAGCATCTGGGCGGCGTAGAGCGACCAGGCGCGGGCCACCGCCGCCACGGCGAGGAGGAGTTCCAGGATCAGAGCCCAGCCCACGACCCAGGCCCAGACCTCGCCGAAGACGACGTAGGCGAAGGTGTAGGCGCTTCCCGCGGTCGGCATGGCGGAGGCGAGCTCCGCGAAGCAGAAGGCCACGAGCAGGCTGGTGATTCCAGCGATCATGAAGGAGAGGAACACGCCCGGTCCGGCCATGCTCGCCGCCTGGCGGCCGGCGAGACCGAAGATTCCCGCGCCGATCATGACGCCGATGCCGAGAACGATGAGGTCCGCCCCGCGGTAGGCCGTGGGAAGGCCGTGGCGCGCGCCGGTCCACCGGTCGGTGGCGTGGTTCGGCGGCATGCGGCGAACGATGGAGGAGGAAGGACCTGTGGGCACGACGTGGCCAATCGTGGTGGGCTGTTAACCCTATATTGTGGGACTCGTTTTACAGTGCCGCAGGAGCGTTTGCCTGGACAAGGGCTATCCCATCACGTGGTGAACACCACAGTGTTACGCCCGGATTACCTGTTCGGCGGCTTCCCGCGTGACCTGTGAACCATTCGCGGGCGCTCGGCCGTCTCAGCCGCCGACCACCAACCACGCCGTGCCGTACGCCCGCGTGGACAGGGTCACCAGCCGGGCCACCATCCACAGCCCGAGCGCCAGCCAGAGCGCGACCAGACCACCGCCCCAGAGGTCCACCAGGAACGCGGCGGGCAGATAGACGAGCGTTGTCCACACCCCCGCCCAGGCGAGGTAGCGCCGGTCTCCGGCACCGATCAGCACGCCGTCCAGCACGAACACCACCCCGGCGACGGGCTGCAGGGCGGCCACCACCCACAGCAGGCCGAGCAGCTCGGCGGAGACGACGGGGCCCGCGTCGAACAGCGGGGGCACGAACGGCCTGGCCACCACCACGAGGAGGCCGAGCAGCACACCCGAGCCGACTCCCCAGGCCACCATCCTCCTGGTCGCGCCGCGGACTCCCGCCACGTCACCGGCGCCCAGCGCGCGGCCGGTGATCGCCTGTCCCGCGATGGCGATCGCGTCCAGGGCGAACGCCATCAGGATCCAGATCCTGATGGCGACGGTGTGCGCCTCGACCTGCTGCTCTCCCATGCGGGTGGCGACGGTGGTCGCGACGGCCAGCACCACCTGAAGACACGCCGTACGGATGATCAGGGCGATCCCGGCCGAGCCCGCCGCCCGTACGCCCGCCAGGTCGGGACGGAACGGCGCGCGGTGCCGGACGAGGATGAGGAGGAGGTAGACGGCGGCGGCGAGCGACTGGGCCAGCACCGTGCCCCAGGCCGAGCCCGCGATCCCCCAGCCCAGGCCCAGGACGAAGACGATGTTGAGCACCGCGTTCAGCCCGAAGGCTCCCACCGACACCAGCAGGGGAGTCGTGGTGTCCTGCATGCCGCGCAGCACGCCCGTGCCCGCGAGCACCAGCAGCATGGCGGGGACGCCCAGCAGGCTGATCCGCAGGTAGGTCACGGCCTGCCGGGCGAGCTCGCCCTCGGCGCCGATCAGGTGGACCAGCGAGGGCGCGAGGGGCCAGACGATCACGACGATCGCCAATCCGACCCCCGCGGCCAGCCAGAGACCGTCCACCCCCTGCCGCAGCGCCCGACCGGTCTCGCCGGCGCCGATCTGCCTGGCCACCGCCGCGGTCGTGCCGTACGCGAGGAACACGCACAGTCCCACCAGGAAGGTCAGCACCGTGCTCGCCACTCCCAGGGCGCCGAGCGCGGGGGCGGGCAGGCGGCCGACGACGACGCTGTCGGTCAGCAGGAAGAGCGGTTCGGCGACGAGGGCGCCGAACGCGGGCAGCGCGAGCCGCAGGATCTGCCTGTCGTGGTCGCGCCCGGAGCCGCCGGCTCGACCGGCTCGACCGGGTTGGCTGGGCTGATCGGGCTGATCGGGTGCGCCAGAGCCGGACCGGCCGGATCGATCGGACCGGCCGGGGCGATCGGACCGGCCGGGGCGATCGGACCGGCCGGGGCGATCGGACCGGCCGGGGCGATCGGATCGAGGAGTAAGAGGCACGAGTCTATTGTGCCTCTTACCTTCGGACGGATCTCCGGCGGGATGAACCCGTCAGGACATACCATCTGGGGCGACTTCCAGCGTGTCGCCCCAACTTTCTTTTCTCCACAGGCAGTGGATGAAGTTTTCGCTGGTCAGAAGGTTATCCACAGCTGTGGACAAGAGTTATCCACAGAACTGTCCCCAGGGTGCCCACACCTCTGGGGAAGAAGTGCACAGCTTATCCACACCTCTGTCGACAGGCCGCGTTGCCAGTCCGGCGCGAAGCCGCGAAACTGTCACAGCGGTCCGCTACAAATAGAGATAACGCAACTGTGTTCGAAAGAGGGGGTGTGTGGTGAGCATCGCGGAGCCGCCGGTCTTCGAGCCGAGATTCGAGCGCACCCCACCAAACAACATCGAGGCCGAGCAGTCGGTCCTGGGCGGCATGCTGCTGTCCAAGGACGCCATCGCCGACGTGGTCGAGATCCTGCGGTCCGACGACTTCTACCGCCCGGCCCACCAGATCATCTACGACATCATCACCGACCTCTACGGCCGTGGCGATCCCGCCGACGCCGTCACCATCCTCGACGAGCTGCAGAAGCGGGGCGAGGTCGCCAGGATCGGCGGCGGCGCCTATCTCCACACGCTGACCGCCGTCGTCCCGACCGCGGCCAACGCCGGTTACTACGCGAGAATCGTCCGCGAGCAGGCCATTCTCCGCCGCCTGATCGAGGCCGGCACCCGCATCGTCTCCTACGGCTACGGCGGCCAGGACGAGGAGGTCGACGACCTCGTCGACCGCGCCCAGGCGGAGATATACAAGGTCACCGAGCGCCGCACCTCCGAGGACTACGTCCCCTTGGCGGACATCATGCCGGGGGCACTCGACGAGCTGGAGGCGATCGGCGGCCGGAGCGGCCAGATGGTCGGAGTCCCCACCGGTTTCCAGGACCTCGACGCCCTCACCAACGGCCTGCACCCGGGCCAGATGATCGTTGTGGCGGCCCGTCCCGCCATCGGCAAGGCGCTCGCTCTCGACACGCCACTGCCCACTCCCGGTGGCTGGACGACCATGGGGGAGGTCGAGCCGGGTGACCACCTGATCGGTGCGGACGGCAAGCCGACACGGGTGGTCGCCGCGACCGAGGTGATGCACGGACGGCCTTGTTACGAGGTGGAGTTCAGTGACGGGACCGTGATCGTCGCGGATGCCCAGCACCAGTGGCGGACGACCACGCGTGCGCGTCGTCGCCAGGACGTTTCCACGACCGCTGTCCACAGGGACGTCGTGACGACCGAGGAGATCGCCCGCACATTGCGCTGTGCCTCGGCGGACCGGCGACCGAACCACGCCGTCGCCGTCGCGGCGGCGTTCGACCTGCCCGAGCGGGATCTGCCGTTGCCCGCCTACGCGCTCGGAGTATGGCTTGGCGACGGTCACACCGACGCTGCCCGGTTCACCACCGTCGACTCGGAGATCGTTCTCAACCTGGAAGCCGAAGGGCTGCGCGTCACCCGCACGAGCCCCGATCTCCCCTACTCACTCAGCGGTCCGGGGCAGTGCCAGGCATGCCCGGAGCGTCATGACACGGTGCAGGCCATCCTGCGCACCCTCGGTGTCCTCGGCGACAAGCACATTCCCCAGCTCTATTTGCGATCTTCCGAGAAGCAGCGGCGCGCCCTGCTCGCCGGTCTCCTCGACACCGAGGGATGCGTCAGCCGCAACGGCCGGATCCGGCTCGGGGTCACCAACAGGAGACTCGCCGAGGACGCCTACGAACTCGTTCTGAGCCTCGGTTACCGGGCGACGATGAGGACACGGGCGGTCGACGGCGGAAGCGTCGGCTCCTCCACCTGCTACATGATCAACTTCGCGGCGGCGGACAAGGTGTTCCGGCTGTCGCGCAAGGCCGTCCGGCAGGTGACCACGCCCCATCCGTCGACGCTCGTTCGATACATCGTCGATGTGCGGCCGGTGCCCTCGACGCCGGTGAGATGCGTGGAAGTCGACAGTGCCGACCATATGTACCTTGCCGGAAGGACCTGTATTCCGACGCACAACAGCACTCTTGGTCTGGATTTCGCGAGATCTGCCGCTATCAAGCACGGCATGACGACCGTGGTGTTCTCGCTGGAAATGTCGCGCAATGAGATTACGATGCGCCTGTTGTCGGCCGAGGCGCGGGTGGCGCTGCACGCCATGCGGTCGGGCACGATGACCGACGACGACTGGGCGAAGCTGGCCCGGCGGATGGGTGAGGTGGCCGAGGCCCCGCTGTTCATCGACGACTCGCCCAACATGTCGATGATGGAGATCAGGGCCAAGTGCCGCCGTCTCAAGCAGCGCAACGACCTGCGGTTCGTCATCATCGACTATCTGCAGCTGATGTCCTCGCCGAAGAAGACCGAGAGCCGCCAGAACGAGGTCTCCGAGATCTCCCGGGCGATCAAGCTCCTCGCCAAGGAGCTGGAGGTTCCCGTGATCGCGATCTCCCAGCTCAACCGTGGCCCCGAGCAGCGGACGGACAAGAGGCCCATGGTGAGCGACCTCCGTGAGTCCGGCAGTATCGAGCAGGACGCCGACATGGTCATCCTGCTGCACCGGGAGGACGCCTACGAGCGCGAGTCGCCCAGGGCGGGCGAGGCCGACCTGATCGTGGCCAAGCACCGTAACGGCCCCACCGCGACGGTCACCGTGGCGTTCCAGGGCCACTACAGCCGTTTCGTCGACATGGCTCCTCATTAGACCTCGCTGTAGGGTCTCGGGTTCCGTGGCCACATCTCGTCGACCTTGACCACGGTCCGGCCAGTCGGCTAAGCGGTGAGACGCCTTGCTCATCGACTGCTCGTCGGCCGGGGGCATCCGAGGGCGCACGTTCCCCGGTCTTTTGGCGTTTCCGCAGGGGTCGATGCTCACCGAATCCCGAATCCCGAATCCCGAATCCCGAATCCCGAATCCCGAATTCCGGATCCCGCGTTGCCGCAGGGGGCGCGGCCGGCGAACCGTTCCGTGTGGCGCGTCCCTTCGCGTCCCTTCGCATCGTGGAGATCCCCTCCGGCGACAGTGTTCTCACATGGTGCGCAGGCCGCGGTCGGTGAAGGCGATCAGCCACTCGAAGCTCTCGTCGACGTCGGCACTCATCTGGAAGCCGTGGGCCGCCTGTAACGTGGCGAAGCCGTGGCAGAGGGCGCGGACCATGCGCAGGGCGTGGTCCATGTCGGCCTCTCCGATCTCGTAGCCGCGCAGGACCGCCTTGAACACGTCGAGCAACCGCCGGCTCGCGGTGGTCAGTGGGTCGTCCGGGCCGGACAGTTCCAGGCCGATCGTCGCGGCGTACCGGCCGGGGTGCTCCAGGACGAAGGCGCGGAAGGCGCGCGCCGCGGCCGCCAGGGCGTCGCGGTCCGCGTACCCCTGGATCGCGCCGCCGATGGCGTCGGCGGCCTCGTTCAGCGCCAGGATCGCGATGCGTCGGCTGAGGTCTTCCTGACCGCTCACGTGTTTGTACAGGGACGGGGTGCGCACGCCCAGCCGCTCGGCCAGCGAACCCATCGTCAGGTTGGCGAAACCGACCTCGTCGGCGAGGGCGGCACCGGCCGCGACCACGGCCGCCGGGTCCAGCCCGACCCTAGGCACGATCGACGCCCGAGCGGAGGAAGGCGAGCGTGAGCGAGACCACCTGCTCGGGGAACTGGTCGTGCGGGTAGTGCCCGGCGCCCTCGATCATCTCAAGGCGGCCGAGGCCGGAGGGCAGTTCGTCGATGATCGCCGAACCTTCGGCGTGCGGGTCGGCCCAGTCAGGGTCGAGCGTGCCCATCACGATCAGGACCGGGCAGCGGACGTTGCCGAGTTGCGTGCCGGCATCGGCCGGGGCGCTGCGGCCCATACCCTGCATGGCCTTCATCCGGCCCGGCTCGCGCAGCAGGGAGTCGATGCGGCCGAGCCGCTCGGCCCAGCCGGCCGGCTTCACGCCGGGGTAGGCCACATCGAGGTACGAGCGCCAGAGCGGCACGCTGCCGAACACGCCCGTGCCGAGCAGCCGCAGCATGCCCTGCCGGAAGCGCTTCACCCGCAGGTCACCGAGTCGGATCGACTGCTTGCGGGTGAAGGGCGCCAACTCGACGACCGCGGTGACCAGCGAGGGCTCCCGTGCCGCGGCGATGGTCGCGGCGCCGCCGGAGAACGAGTGGCCGATGAGCACGGCAGGGCCGCCCAGGTGGCGGATCACGGCGAGCAGGTCACCGGCGACGTCGGTGCGGCTCCAGGACGGCCAGCCGACGCTGGACTCGCCGCAGCCGCGCAGATCGACCGCGGCGACCCGGTATCCCGCCGCCACCAGCCGCGGGATCACGGCATGGTACGCGGCGCGGCTGTCGCCCATGCCGTGTGCGAGAACGATCAGGGGGCCGGAGCCCGTCACCTCGTACGCGATCGTGCCGCCGGCGACGGCAAGGTGTTCGGTCATGGCATCCTCCAGGTTTAGCTAATCTGATTAGCTAAAAGCTAATTCAATTAGCCAGACCTGTCAACGACGAGATTTCCAGGAGTCCGTTCGGCCCTTCGTCGACACGTCGCGTGCCGCGACCGGTGCCCGGAGGCCGGCGGGGCGGTCCTGGCGGGTCGGCGTCGACCGCGGTGTCCGGTTCCGGTACGTCTAGGGCTGATTTGCCATTTATACCCCCCTGGGTATATTGGGGTCATGGAACTGAAAGAGTCGATGCTCGGCGACGCCGTCACCCGACTGCGCCGGGCTCAGGGGCAACTCGGTGGTGTGATCGCGATGATCGAGGCGGGAGAGGACTGCGAGAAGGTCCTGACCCAGCTCGCCGCCGTTTCCAAGGCGCTGGACCGGGCCGGTTTCAAGATCGTGGCTACCGGGATGCGCTACTGCGAGGCGGCGGAAAATCGCGGTGAGCAGACCCCTATAGACAGGGCGCAGCTGGAGAAGCTGTTCCTGGCGCTCGCCTGACCCCTCTCCTGGCCGGACCCGATCGACTTCGGGTACGACCACGTCGTCCATATACCCCTGGGGGTATATGGACGAGGGAGTCCGTCCCCGTCGCCAGGGTGGCGCCGTCCGGCATCGGGTCGCGGCCGCCGATGCCGTCGACCCGAGCGTTCCTTTTTGTCCTTTGGATACCCCCAGGGGTATCAGAAAACGAAAGGTGTACCCATGGAAGTCGTCTCCTTCCGCACCCCCGGGCTGGGCGACCAGACCTACCTGCTCACCCACGAGGGCAAGGGCGTGCTGGTCGACCCCCAGCGTGACATCGACCGCTTCCTGTCCGCCGTCGGGAGCGACGTGGACCTGCGCTTCGTGCTGGAGACCCACCTGCACAACGACTACGTCTCCGGCGGTCAACAGGCCGCTCGCCGTACCGGCGCCGAACTCGTGCTCCCGGCGGCTGCGGCCGCCGCCTACCCGCACACGCCCGCCTTCCACCTGGAGGACATCCCCGGTGAGCACGGCCTGTCCCTGCGTCCCATCCACACCCCGGGACACACCCCGGAGCACACCTCCTACCTGGTGCTGATCGACGGTGAGCCGATGGCCGTCTTCTCCGGTGGCAGCCTGCTGGTCTCCTCTGCCGGCCGCCCGGACCTGCTCGGGCCGGAACGGGCGCGCACCCTGGCCCGCCACCAGTACGGTTCACTGCACCGCCTGGCCGATCTGCCGGACGACGTCCAGCTACTGCCCACCCACGGCGAGGGCTCCTTCTGCACCACCACCGGCGCGGGCCGTCACACCTCCACCATCGGCGAGGAGAAGAACAACAACCCGCTGCTGGCCATCGCGGACCGTGAGAGCTTCGCCGACCACCTGCTGGCCGCCCCCATGCCGATCCCCGCCTTCTACCGGCACATGGGCCCGGCCAACACCCTCGGCGTGCCCCCCATGCCCGCGACCGACGTGCCGGCGCTCACCCTGGAGCAGGTCCCCGACCGGGCCCGCCTGCTGGACATCCGCCCTCGGGCCGCCCAGGCCGCCGGCCTGCTGCCCGGCTCCGTGGGCATCGAGCTCGGCGCCGACTTCGGTAGCTGGGCCGGCTGGCTGCTGCCCTACCGGATCCCGCTCGTCCTGGTCGCCGCCCCCGGCCAGGACACTCGCGAGGCGGTCGTCCAGCTCGCGCGGATCGGTATCGACACCGTGCTCGGCGTCGTCACCGACCTTGGCCAGGCGGACACCTCGAGTTTCGAGCTGCTGGAGCTGCCGGCCTTCGCCGACCGGCTCACCGCGCCCGGCGCGCAGCTGTTGGACGTGCGGATGCCCGGCGAGCAGCGGGCCACGCCCATGCCCGGGGCCATCGAGCGTTTCCTGCCCGACCTGGTGTCCGACGGTTTTCCCGACGAGCTGGACCGGGAACGGCCGGTCCTGGTCGCCTGCGGCTCCGGCAGGCGCGCCGCCATCGCGGCCGGCCTGCTTCTTCGGTCCGGCTACCGGCCGGTCGTGCTGAACGGTGCCGGCGTGGCCGACCTGCGCGAACAGCTCGCAGCCACCTTGACCACCACCTGAGCCCCATCCCTCCTGAACGACAAGGATCCCGAACGCATGACCTCCACCTCTTCCCTGGACGTGTCCGCCGCCCGTGCGCTCGTCGAGGCCGATCCCGACGTGCTCGTGGTCGACGTGCGCACCCCGGGCGAGTACGCCACCTGCCACATCCCCGGTGCCGTCAACCTGCCACTCGACCAGATCGACGCGCACCTGAACCGGATCGTCGCCGACGCCGGCGGCCGGTTGCTTCTCGTCTGCCAGGCCGGTGGCCGCGCGACCCAGGCCCGCGCCCGGCTAGCCGGTGCCGGTCTTGAGGGCTCCGCGATCCTGACCGGCGGCATGAACGCCTGGAACGCGGCCGGTGGTCCCACTTCCAGCGCCGATGACGGCGGCAGGGCGCGCTGGGGCCTGGAGCGGCAGGTGCGCCTGGTCGCAGGCGGTATCGTCGCCTTCTCGGTGCTGGTCAGCCTCTGGTGGCCGCCGGCCCGCTACCTGGCGGGGGTCATCGGCGCAGGACTGATGTTCGCCGCCATCACCGACACCTGCGCCATGGGCATGGCCCTGGCGAGGTTGCCCTACAACCGAGGACCGCGCTTCGACGCCGAGGTCACCCTGCGGCGGCTGCGTGGCGGGCACCCGGGAGGCCGGGCGACCTCGTGACCGCCATCCTGGCGCGCACGGCGGCCGTCGCTCCTGGTGACGGGCGTGTTCGTGATCGCCCAGCAGGTCACCGTGCCGCCCTGAGCGGACGGGGCGGATCGCGCCGCGCGCCGTCACCGCCGCAGACACGGTTGGCGGGGGTGCCGGGCGGCCGGTGCCGGCGGATGCGCGATTCCGGCTTGACGTGAACCAAGGTTGAGGTACGACCCTGTTCGTACGGCGCCGGAAGGGCGCGGACAAACCCACTGTGACCAGCGGAGGACCGTCATGACCAAGGAACCGATCCGGTTAGCGGTGATCGTCGGCAGTGTCCGTGAGGGTCGGCTCGGCCCGACCGTCGCGGAGTGGTTCGCGGACCGGGCCCGGCGGCACGAAGGCCTGGACGTCGACGTGATCGACCTTGCCGAGATCCCTCTGCCGATGGTGATGCCCCGCTCCGGGACCGCGCCCGCCGCGGAGGTGGCGCGGGATCTGGGGATACTGACATCACGGCTGGCCAGAGCCGACGCGTTCGTCATCGTGACACCCGAGTACAACCACAGCTTCCCGGCCTCGTTGAAGAACGCCATCGACTGGCACGACCGGCAGTGGCACGCCAAACCAGTTGGTTTCATCTCCTACGGTGGCATCTCCGGCGGCCTGCGGGCGGTCGAGCAGCTCCGCCTGGTCTTCGCGGAGCTGCACGCGGTCACCATCCGCGACACCGTCAGCTTTCACGGCGCCTGGAAGCACTTCGACGACAAGGGGGCGCCGGTCAACCCGCAGGACTGCGACGGCGCGGCGAAGGTCCTGCTCGACCAGCTCACCTGGTGGGCGCGGACGCTGCGCGAGGGAAGGGCCGCCCGCCCCTACATCACCTGACCCGGGCCCCGGAGGACGTCACCTGACCCGGGTTCCGGAAGGCGCCACCCGCCCTGGCCGGTGAGGACACTCCATGAGCAGGGCCCCGGAAGGCGCCACCCGCCCCAAAGCACGGAGAATCAGGGGATCAGGACGATCTTCCCGGTGGTGCGGCGGGTCGACAGGAGTTCGTGCGCCTTCGCCACCTCGGCCAGCGGCAGCGTCTGATCCACGTGGACCCTGAGCCGTTCCGACTCCGTCAGCGCCGTCAGCCGCGACAGGTCGGCCGCCGAGGGGCGCACGCTCACCACCGCGAGCCGTACACCCAGCTCGGCCGCGCGTTCCCGCGTGATGCCGAGGTTGCCCCCCAGTGCTCCGACGAGCAGGCCGCCGGGCCTGAGTGCGGCGGCGTGGACGAGCACCCGCTGTCCCGCGCCGAGGCGGGCGATGCCGACCAGCGCCTGCCAGGCGGCCAGCCCGGCGAGCGGGAGTCCATACGGCCACCAACCGGGGCCGGGTCTCCTGGAGCGTGCGGCTCAGAGCCGCGGCACGCCGTGAGGGCGGGCCGCGGCGCAGTCACAGGACCGGGCGGACGTGGGTGACGAGACGACCGCCGTCGAAGACGTGAATGGCGATTTGCGGCGGCAGGTCGTAGTCGACGGGGATCGGGGCGTCGAGCTCCTGGCTGAGCCGCAGCGTGGAGACGACCCCCGGCGCCACCGAGAGCGGCAGGCCCGCGAAGACGGTGTTCGCCGCGGTGTGGGCGTGACCGGTGATGACGGACACCACCTGCGGGTGCCGCCGCACGACCGCCTCCAGCCGCTCGGGGTTGCGCAGCCGGATCCCGTCGACGTACGGGATGCCCAGCGACACCGGCGGGTGGTGCATGCCGACGAGGGCCGGAGTGTCCGGGGCCTCGGCGAGCACGCCGTTCAACCAGGCGATCGTCTCGTCCTCCAGGAAGCCCTCCGGCCGCCCGGGGACGCTGGAGTCGCACAGCGCGACGGTGAGCCCGTTGAGCCTGAGGACCTGGTTGATCGGCCCGTCGCCGCCCTCGTCGAGGTCGAGCAGGGCCTTGCGGAACGCCGGACGGGCGTCGTGGTTACCGGGGCAGATGATCGTCGGATGGCGCGTGATCAGCAGCTCACGCGCGATCTCGTACTCCTCGATCAGGCCGTTTTCGGCGATGTCACCGGTCACCAGGACCGCGTCCAGGGGACCGGGCAGGTTCTCCAGGTGTCGCATGACGGATCGGGTTCTGTCGATGCTGCGGGGAGAACCGTCGATATGGACGTCACTCACGTGCGCCAGGATCAGCATCAGTCAAGAGTGACATATCCGGCTTCCCATCGCTGGGCATCCGGGGTGCCGAGCAGGAACGCACCGGGCGGGGAAAGCCGGTGTGAGCGGGACAGGCCGAGGTCCGTCCCTGCCCCTCGCGTGGGACGGACCTCGGCGGCTCGTAGGGGCGTACCGGTTACTCCCAGCGGAAGAACCGCGCCGCCAGCCCGCCCATGACCAGCACGGTCGCCACCATCACCACCAGGTGCAGCGGCTGCGGCGCGTGCCCCGCCCACGTGTCGCGGAGCGCGTCGGCGAACGGTGCCATCGGCAGGAAGTCCCCGATCCGCCGCACCAGGTCGGGCATGAGTTCCCGGGGAATCCACATCCCCGCCATGAACAGCAGCGGGAACATCAGCAGCGAGCCGATGCCCGGTGCCACCTTCGCGTTGGGCGCCACGGCGGCGATCAGCAGTCCCAGGCTCAGCATCGAGGCCGTGCCGAGCACGAACACCCCCGCGAAGGCGAGCGGGCTCCTGGGCAGGATCGACCCGAGGACGAGATAGCCCGTGCCGATCAGGAGGACGGTGGCGACGATCGCCACCACGAGGTTGTTGACGACCTGGGCGACCAGCAACCTGATCGGATTGACGGGGGTGGTGGACATCCGGCGCAGCACGCCGCTCTCCCGGTAGTTCACCAGCGTCGCCGGCAGGACGGTCAGCGCCATCGTCACCACCGCGAGGATCACCATCATGCCGGGCAGCTGGGTGTCGATGGTCCGCTCCCCGCCCATCTCGGGGATCGCCTCCCGGAAGCCGGGGATCTGCCCCAGCACGATCAGGAGGACGAGAGGCAGCATCACCGCGAAGATCGGGCCGCCCGGGTCCCGCAGGAAGAGCTTGGCCTCGGTCAGGAGCATCTTGTTCATGCGGAGATCTTCTTTCCGGTGAGGCTGAGGAAGGCGTCGTCGAGGGTGGCCTGCTCCACGCGCAGGTCGGCGGGTACGACATTCGCGGCCGAGAGGACGGTCGTGATCGCGAGGAGCAGGTTGCCGGTGCCGGTGACCGCGACCTGCCCGCCGCTGCGGCTCACACCGGTGACCTCGGGAAGGGCTTCGAGCTTGGAGTCGTCGAGCGGCCCCGACGGCCGGAACCTGACGGTCTGCCGCCCGCCGACCATGGCGATGAGGCCCGACGGGCTGTCCATCGCGACCACCCGGCCGGAGTCGATCAGGGCGAGCCGGTCGCAGAGCCGCTCGGCCTCCTCCATGAAGTGGGTGACGAGCAGGATCGTCACGCCGTCCTCGCGGATCCGCTCGATGAGCTCCCACGTGTCACGGCGGGCCTGGGGGTCCAGGCCGGTGGTCAACTCGTCAAGGATCGCCACGCGGGGGGTGCCGACCAGGGCGAGCGCGATCGAGAGCCGCTGCTTCTGGCCACCGGAGAGCTTGCCGTAGGGGGTGTCGCGCTTGTCGGCGAGCCCGACGCGCTCCATCAGCCTCACCCGGTCCGCCGGCCTCCGGTAGAAGGAGGCGTACAGGTCGAGCGCCTCCCACACCTTGAGCTTCTCCGGCAGCATGGAGCTCTGCAGCTGGACTCCCAGCTGCTCCCTGAGCTCGGTGCGGTGCAGACCTCCGAGCACGCTGACGGTGCCGGAGTCGGGGACGCGCAGGCCCGCGACGCACTCCACGGTGGTGGTCTTGCCGGCGCCGTTGGGACCGAGAACGCCAAAGATCTCGCCCTCCTCCACGGTGAACGAGACGTCGTCCACCGCGAGGTGGTCGCGGTAACGCTTGCGGAGGTTGCTGACCTCGATGACCTTCATGCTCACCGACGCTACGAGCCGCGCCGCACGCGGAGAATCCGGCTAAACCCCAGGTAAGGGCGAGCCAGGCACCCAACAGGGGTGTGGCTACCTCCACCCCCCCACGGCGTCCGCCACCACTGGGCACACCCGGAGGTATCACCGACACTTGACCCATGAAGACGCACGCGGTGACGGTCGGCAGGGCATTCGTCCTGGGAGCGACGGCGCTGTTCGACGTGGTCCTCGCCGTCGTGGCCCTGGTCACTTCCTTGCTGACGTTCGGGCTGGGAATGATCTTCCTCTTCCCCCCGCTGGTCCGGCTGTTCAGGTTTCGCACGAAGGTGGCGAGGAGGCTGACCGGCACGTGGCTCGGGACCGTGGTGCCGGTCCCCTACCTGCCGCCCCCGCCGTCGGCGCGTCCCCAGCCGGACGGCTGGTACCGCCACGAGCGCCAGCTCTACAAGACACCGCGGTGGCCCAACTGGCACATCCGCCTGAAGTGGATGGTCGGCGACCCGGCCACCTGGCGGGACGGGCTCTGGGTCCTCCTCAACCCGCTGGCCGGCATCCTGTTGCTGTTACCACTCCTCCTGGCCGGTTACGCCCTCCTCACGCTCCGGTCCGCCGATCTCCCCGCGGGCACCTCGCCGCTCCTGGCACTCGCGGCGGCCCTCACGCTGCTCGCGACGCCCGTCTTCCTGCGGGGGTACGCCTGGTGGAACCACCTGCTGCTCTCGCCCACGGCCAAGTCCGTGCTCGCGGCGCGGGTCCAGCGGCTCGACGAGGCACGTCTGGCGACGGTCGACTCCCAGGCATCCGAGCTGCGCAGGATCGAGCGCGACCTGCACGACGGGGCGCAGGCGAGGCTCGTCGCGATCGGCATGACGCTCGGCGCGGTCGAGGAGCTGATGGACAAGAACCCCGCGGCGGCCAAAGCCCTGCTCGGCAAGGCCAGGGAGGCATCCTCCACGGCGCTCGTCGAGCTGCGCGACCTCGTCAAGGGCATCCACCCTCCGGTCCTGGCCGAGCGCGGCCTCGGGGACGCCGTGCGCGCCCTCGCGCTGGACAGCCCGCTGAAGGTCACCGTCACCGTGGACCTGGAGACTCGTCCCGACCTGCCCGTGGAGTCCGCCGCCTACTTCTCGATCAGCGAGCTCCTCACCAACGCGGCCCGCCACGGCGGTGCCGAGCGGGTGTGGATCGACATCAGCAGCAGTGACCGCGCGCTGCGGGTGGTGGTCACCGACGACGGCTCGGGGGGCGCCGACCCGTCCCTGGGCAGCGGCCTGCGGGGCATCGAGCGCAGGCTGGCGGCCTTCGACGGGGTGCTCGTGGTCAACAGCCCGAAGGGTGGCCCGACCACCGCCACGTTCGACCTGCCCAACGCCCTGCTGGGAGAGAACGGGCCGGGCTGCAAGTCATCCCTGCCCCGCGGCAAGGCGGCCATCGTCGGGATCTGCTGGGGGCTCGGCTGGCTCCCGCTCTTCCCGCAGGGGATGGTAACGATGATCATGAAGCTCATCGGCTCCGAGCACCGCAGCTGGTTCCTCGCGCTCTACCTGCCAGAACCCCTGCAGTGGCCGTTGATCGTCTTCAACATCCTCCTGGGCCTGTCCATGTACGCCGCGGGCACGATCATTCCCACCATGCACGCCCGCCAGCAGCGGTTGGCGGAGGTCCTGCCGGCCCGCCTATGTTGAGGCGATGAGCTTGAGAGTCGTCATCGCCGAAGACCTGTACCTCCTGAGGGACGGCCTGGTCCACCTGCTCCAGGCACACGACTTCGATGTGGTGGCGGCCGTCGAGTCGGGGCCGGAGCTGCTGGGAGCGCTGACCGGGCTGCGGCCCGACGTCGCGGTGGTCGACGTGCGCCTCCCGCCCACGTTCACCGACGAAGGGCTCCAGGCCGCGCTGGCGGCGCGCCGGGCCGTCCCCGGCCTGCCGGTGCTCGTGCTGTCCCAGCACGTCGAGCAGCTGTACGCGCGAGAGCTCCTCGCCGACGGCTCGGGGGCGATCGGCTATCTCCTCAAGGACCGGGTCTTCAACGCCGAACAGTTCGTCGACGCGGTCCGCCGGGTGGCGGCGGGAGGTACCGCGATGGACCCCGAGGTGATCGCCAAGCTGCTGGCGAGCACCGCCAGGCACCAGCCGCTCGGCGCGCTCACCCCGCGCGAGCGCGAGGTGCTGGAGCTGATGGCCGAGGGCCGCTCCAACGCGGCCATCTCCCAGCGGCTGTTTCTCAGTGAGAGCGCGGTCGGCAAGCACACGGCCAGTATCTTCGCCAAGCTCGACCTCGTCCCCTCCGACGACGACAACCGCCGCGTGCTCGCCGTCCTGACCTACCTCAACGCCGCCCGCGGCTGATCTCCCTCAACGTCCGCGCGGCCGGCCTCCCGGGTTCGTTCTCGGCGAGTACGTCGCGCATGACGAGCCGGCGCCCCTTCACGACGCCTCCGCCTTGAGGCCTCCACCTTGAGGCCTCCACCTTGAGGCCTCCGCGGACGATCCTCCCTTATCTCTCTTTTCTTCGGCCGGGTGCCGGTTCTGTCGGTCTCAGCGGATAACGTGCTGTTGAAGTACGGCTTCCGCGTCCGGTGTGCCGTTCGGGACGAAGGGATGATCAGGTGAAGTTCCAGGTTAACCGTGATGTCCTGGCCGACGCCGTGGCCTGGGTGGCCCGGGTGCTGCCGAACCGGCCGACCGTTCCCGTTCTCTCCGGCCTGCTCCTGGAGAGCGACGGCGGCGACCTCGTGCTGTCGGCCTTCGACTACGACGTCTCCGCCCGCGTCTCGATCGAGGCGGTCGTGGCGGAGCCGGGCCGGGTGCTGATTCCGGGCCGGATCCTCGCGGAGATCACCCGCAGCCTGCCCGGCGATGTGGTGGAGGTCCTCACCAGCGGCTCCGAAGCGGTTCTGACCTGTGGAAGCGCGGAGTTCGGCCTGCTGACCATGCCGGTCGAAGATTTCCCCTCCCTGCCCGAGATGCCGCCGAAGATCGGCGCGGTCGGCGGTGTGGTCTTCGCGAGCGCGGTCAGCCAGGTCGCCCCGGCGGCCAGCCGCGACGAGAGCCTCCCCATGCTGACCGGCGTCCGGGTCGACATCTCCGGCGACGAGGTGACCATGGCCGCCACCGACCGCTATCGCATCGCGGCCAGGGAGTTCGGCTGGCGCCCGGAGACGGCCGGCACCACGGCCGCCGCGATGGTGCCCGCCCGGGTGCTTGTCGATGTGGCCAGGTCGCTGCGCGGCGGCGAGGTGTCGGTCGCGCTGGGCGACGGCGTGGCCGGGTTCGAGAGCGTCGGCCGGGTCACCACGGTCCGCCTGCTCGACGAGCAGTTCATCGACTATCGCTCGCGGCTGACCGACGACTGGTCGATCAGGGCCGACCTGCCGGTGACGCCGTTCATCGACGCGATCAAGCGGGTCGCGCTGGTCGCCGAGCGCAACACCGCGGTCCGGCTCTCCTTCGCCCAGGGGCAGGTCCTCATCCAGGCGGGCGGTGGTGACATCGGCCGGGGCACCGAGGTCGTCGACGCGGAGCTCTCCGGTGGCGACATCCAGATCGCCTTCCAGTCCCAGTTCCTGCTCGACGGTCTGAGCGGGGTCGAGACCGAGCTCGTCAGACTCAACATGGAGTCGCCGAGCCGCCCGGCCCTCATCACAGAGGTTCCCGGCGACGCCGCCCCCTCTTTCCGCTACCTCGTGATGTCCCTGCGCCTCACCTGATCGGACCCTGCCTCGGGCCGCGCCGTGTTTTCGAGGCGGGTGCTCCGTAGGAGCCTCTTCGCGTCCGGCCCGAGAGCCCATGCCGGACCTCGCCCGGGGCGGTGCCTCTCACAACGGGTGTTCTCATGCCGGGTGTTCTCATGCCGAGGGCTCCCTCACCAGATGGTGAGGGAGCCCTCGGCATGAGAAGGAGAGACGGGTTTAGAGGGGGAGCTCCTGCTCTTCGGTCAGGGCGATCAGGATGTGCTCCATGCACGCGTGACCCGCGCGCTCGGCGGCGGCGGCGTCACCGACGGCGATGGCGCGGGCGATCGCCTCGTGCGGGATGTACGTGCTGTTCAGGGTGCTGTTCAGCGAGGTGCCCGCGGCGGTGATGCTGGCACGCAGCGCCGCCGAGAAGTCCTCGTAGAGGTCGATCAGCACCAGGTTGTGGGTGGCGCGGACGACCGCCATGTGGAAGGCGAGGTCGGCCTCGACGAACGCGTCGGGCTTTCCCAGCTCCCAGGCCCGCTCGCGCTCGGCCAGTGCCGCCTCGATCCCGGCGATGTCGGCGTCGGTGCGCCTGGTGGCGGCCAGTCTGGCGGCCTCCACCTCCAGCGCGCGTCGCACCTCCAGGATTTCGAGCTGCTCGGCGGTGCGCAGCCGCCGCAGCATGGCCCCGGAGAGTTCGCTCGTGGCCCGGACGTACGTTCCGTCGCCCTGGCGACATTCCAGCAGGCCGGCGTGTGTGAGTGCGCGCACCGCCTCGCGCACGGTGTTGCGCCCGACCCCCAGTTGCTCGGCGAGCACGGTCTCGGTAGGAATCTTCGCGTGCATCTGCCAGGAGTTAGAAGTGATCTGCTCCTTGAGTTGATCGATCACTTGGTCGACGAGGGATGCTCGCTGCGCCGTACGCAGACTCACCGTCCGCCTCCTCCGGAGAAACCAATCATCCTACGAATCAATGACTGGTAGACCCTAGTTATTCCGGGGGCGCAAAAACAAATCTGGAACTCCAGAAGGGGGGACGACTTAACGGACCAGAGCCGAATCGACCGTCACGCCCACCATCGCATCGCGCACTCCGGCAGCCTCAAGAGCCTTACGATACGCACTGGTTTGCTCTTCGACCACACCGGCCTGACCGTACAGGTCTCCGAGATCACGCCAGACCCGTGCGATCTCCCGGCCCGGAACGGAGAACTCGTGCCGGACGGCGCTCAGCGACAGCTTGGCGGTGTCCAGGGCCGTCGTGGCTTCGGCCTCGTGGCCCCTGGAGAGCGCGGTGCGGGCGAGAATCAGCTGTGCGGTCGCCCCGATGGGACCCGCCTGACCGTTCAGCATGTCGAGAGCGGTTCTGGCCAGGGTGACCGCGCCCTGGGCGTCGTCGACCCCCAGCTGGACGTGGGCGCGTACGACGAGGCTCCTGGCGTATTCCTGGGCGTGCTCGGGGAACGCGGCGAAGACCTCACCCGCGGCGGTCGCGAGCTCACGGGCCTCGTCGAGCTCGTCGCCGGTGGAGGCGGCGAGACGTGCCCAGCCCATCGCGATGAGGGCGAGCTGCGAGGCCAGCCGCGCGGGACGCCCGGTCGCGATCGCGTCGTCGGCGAGACGGACGGCGAGCGCCGAGTCCTCACCGTCGGCGGCGGTGACGCTCGCGCGCCAGAGGGCGTGGATCTCCGCGGTGCGGTTGGCCACGGCGGGGACACCGTTGACCGAGAGGATGTCCCGAACGTAGGACATGCTCGGCGAGTCGGACCCTTGGGTGCCGGTGATCTCCATCAGGGAGACGGCCAGCTCGACGGCGATCTCTCCCTGCGACAGGGGCAGCCGGTTGACCTCGTTGAGCGCGTGGACGGCGAGGTCGCGGGCGCGAAGGGTGTCTCCGGCGAGGAGGTAACAGCGGCTCAGCGCGACCGCCAGCGGCAGGTCGGCCAGACGCTCGGGGTGGACGGCCGCCTCGTGCCGGAGCCGCTCGAACTCCTCCACCGCCGGGCCGATCTCGCCCTGGACCTCCAGCGCGCGTGCGCGGCCGAACTGCGCGTGCGCGGCCAGCATGACGTTCTCCTCGCCGGCGACCTTGGCGATCTCGCCGAAGCGGTCGGCCGCGACGGAGGGGTCGCCGTGGAGGAGCTCCAGCTCCGCGTGGCGCAGGCCGAGCTCGGTGTCGATGCGTTGGCGCGGCTCGATCCCGTGCAGCAGGAACTCGGTGGTGCATCCCAGGCGCTCGGCCAGCAGGCGGGCGACCACGGGGGTCGGCGTCCGCTTGCCGGACTCGATGAGGGAGACATAACTGTCGGAAAGGTCCGGCCCTGCGAGCTGGGCCTGGGACATGCGCCTGCTCAGGCGCAGTCCGCGGACGCGGTCACCGATGGTTCCCTGACTCGGCATCTGATCTCTCAGGGCGAAGGATGGTCAATGTTCCCAGCCATGATTGCATGAAGCGACCGAATCAGGTAACCCCGAGTGAAAAATCCTCACCGGAAAGTGTCAACGGCCCTTACGCCCTTGACATGGACGTTAGTCGTCCGAGTCGTTCCCTCCGGGGAAGAGCATCTGGCAGACCTCCAGATAGAGGGTCTCCGGGTAGGGGATGTAGTTGACTCTCGACAGCGCCTGGTCCTGACCGGCCGACTCCAGGACGAACTCGCCGTATCCCAGCATCCGGCCGAGAACCGAGCGCTGGAAGCTCATGTCGGTGACCTTGCCGAGCGGCATCATGTCGACCTTGCGGGTGATCAGCCCGGTGGTGAGCAGCATTCGCTTGGAGGTGACGACGAAGTAGTCGACGGACCACTCGGCGACCTTCCAGACGAAGCGGATCAGCAGCAGCAGCCAGGCCCACCAGACGACGACGAGCACACCGCCCCCGCCCTGGTCGCCGAACCACTTGCTCAGCAGCCCTGCGAGGATCAGGCCGCCGAAGACCTCGGCGACCGGGCGGAGCAGCACGGCCGGGTGGCGCCGCACCATGATGACCTGGTGTTCGTGGGGGAGTAAGTAGCGGTTGACCGACGAGGGGGCGGAATCCCCGTGGGTCACGAGCCTCATGACAGATGTGAGACGAATTGGGCCAGAGAATCGGCCGCCGTGTAAACCGTGTCCATGGCACCCTTCACAGCACTGGCCGCGTCACCTGGTCGTGTGAACAGGTAAAACGCCACAAATCCAATGGAACCGTACGTTAGGACCTTTTTGACCTGCACCTTGGCCTCCTACTACCGCTCACCCACTGCACCCGCATATACATTACCCAGGGCCATGCCGAGGTAAAGCGCATCGGCCGATTCGGTCTTGTGCGCGTCGCGAGGATCCCCTCAAAGCTCCTCGCGTGTCACTTTCCGCCCGACGCACCGTCATCCCCTGTCGCCCGCGTCACCCGCGCTCGCTCGCGACCAGCGCGAGGACCTCAAGGTGCTTGCGGGCGATCCGTTCGACCAGCGCCGGATGGGCGTGACCGACGACCTCCAGCGCTCCGTAGTGGGCCGCCTCTATGCAGCGGGTCACCGTGGTCGCCGGATGGATCTCCGAGAACTCGTCCCTGAGCACGGCGCTGAAGTCCGCGTACGGGTCCGGCTCGGTGTCCGGGATGATTCGCTCGCTCATGGTTCTCCCTGGTGTGCGCCCGCGGCCTCGGCGGACCGGGGACACAGAAGAGATGTCTTCGCCACGCTTCGTACCCGGGCAAACGCATTGTGTAACGGCCGGTGGGTAGAAGAACCATCCTTTAAGGGAAAAGGATGGTGCTGGAATTGCCCGGGCGGTTTCCGGAGCGTTCCGGCGGGGAGCAGCACGGGGAGTGCGGCGGGTGCCTCAGACGACGCCGTAGAGACGGTCTCCCGCGTCGCCCAGCCCGGGGACGATGTAGCCGTTCTCGTTCAGCCGCTCGTCCAGGGCGGCGGTCACCAGGCGAATCGGCCGGCCGGTGCCGGAGAAGACCTCGTCGAGGTGGGCGATCCCCTCGGGCGCGGCCAGCAGGCACAGCGCGGTCACGTCGTCGGCGCCCCGGTCGAAGAGAAACTTGATCGCGGCGGCGAGGGTGCCGCCGGTGGCCAGCATCGGGTCGACCACGTAGACCTGGCGGCCCGAGAGATCGTCGGGCAGGCGGTTGGCGTAGGTCTCCGCCTCCAGCGTGGACTCGTCGCGGATCATCCCGAGGAAACCCACCTCGGCCGTCGGCAGCAGCCGGGTCATCCCCTCCAGCATCCCCAGCCCCGCGCGCAGGATCGGCACCACCAGCGGGTACGGGTGGGCGAGCCGCACGCCGCTGGCGGGGGCCACGGGGGTCTCCACAGACCACTCGGTGACGCGGACCTGCCTGGTCGCCTCGTAAGCCAGCAGGGTCACCAGCTCGTCGGCGAGACGCCGGAAGGTGGGAGAGTCGGTGTTCACATCCCGCAGCGCGGTCAGCTTGTGGGCTACCAGGGGGTGGTCGACGACCAGGGTTTCCATGGTGGTAAAAGGTATCCTGGCCCGGCGAGCGGCGATAAGCCGGGGACGACGGGCCACTCGTCGGACGCCGCCTGCTCACTTTGATCACAATTTGGTCGGAGAGGCCCACGTCGGTGCTTCGCTTCTGAAAGCATTGACCTCCGTAGAGAAAGCATTCGGTGGGGATGGCCATGTCAGACGAAGACTCACTGGACTTTGCCATCGTGATCTACCGCGAGGACGATCGCTGGGAGGCGGAGATGCTCCCGGTGTCGCTCACCGCCGACCTTGAGGGCCTCATCCACGCCCTGCGCCAGCAGCCGAGCACGAACGGCACGATTGGCCTCGTCGCCGTTGGGGATGAGTTCTTCGTGGCGCTACGGGTGTTCGGCGAGAGAGTCGAGGTGTTCCTCTCCGACATCGCCGCGTCCTGGGATTTCCCGCTCGCGCAGCAGGCGCTGGAATACCTGGACGTGCCGATTCCCGACGAGGACGAGCTCGACGCGATCCTCCAGGACGAGGAGACGGCGCTCCCCGCGGGAGACCTGTCCATCTTCGCGGACCTGGGCCTCGACGAGATGGAGCTCGGCATCCTGTCAGGGGATATCGACCTCCTGCCCGAGGACGTCCTGTCGAGCATCGCCGCGCGGCTGGGGTTCTCCGAGCCGTTCGAACGCGCCATCGACTCTGTGTTCGGCTGACCTCGGGAGCTCGGCCATGCCCTCCAGACCATCCAGCAGTGTGTTCTCCGCCGCCTTCGTCCGTACGGCGAACGGTTGGAACGGTGCGGAGATCGATCTCGGCGAGGCGGAGATCGTCGACGATCTCGGCGACGCCGTCCAGGAGCACCTGGGACTCACCGGTGACGAGCTCGCCCTGCTGTGCGTGGAGGTGGAGGACGAGTGGTTCGCGATCGTTCGATACCAGGGCGATCTGGAGCCGCGCACCTTCCTGTCCGACGCCCACGCGGGTCTCTCCGACGACCTGGGGGAACTCTTCACCGAGCTCGCCGGGGTGGCGGTGGACAAGGACACCTCCGACCTGGGCGTGCGGCCGGCGGGCGACTTCGAGCTTCTGACAGATCTCGGGCTGAGCTCTGAGCAGCTCGTCGAGCTCAGCATGGAGGAGGGCGCGCTCCCCGCGGACACGCTCTCGGTGATCGCCGAAAGGCTGTCGTTCGCCGACGAGCTCGACCGGCTGCGGTGACACGCCGTACCCGGCTCGGCGCCGACGAGCGTGCGGTGACCGGCGTGGTCCCGAGGGGCCGCCCCACGGGCACGGCCTCGGGGACACCCGCCCGGCGCGGGCGTACGACGAGCGGCCCGGCACCGGCGGGCGTCATCGACTCGGCGCGGGGGGACGGGTGATGACCGGACTGACACCGGTGGGCTACGTCCCGGAGATGAGGCTCGCGCTGGCGGAGGCGACCGAGGCCGGATCCCGCGGAGACGTTCCGGTCGGCGCGGTCGTCCTCGCCCCCGACGGCTCCGTGCTGGCACGCGCGGGAAACGACAGGGAGGTCTCGGTCGACCCCACCGCGCACGCCGAGATGCTCGCCCTGCGTCAGGCGGCGAAGGCACGCGGCCAGTGGCGGCTGAGCGGCTGCACACTGGTGGTCACCCTGGAGCCCTGCACCATGTGCGCGGGGGCCGCCGTGCTCGCCCGGGTCGACCGGGTCGTCTACGGCGCCGCGGACCCCAAGGGCGGTGCCGCGGGGTCGCTCTGGGACGTGCTCAGGGACCGCCGCCTGAACCACCGGCCGGAGGTCCTCGGAGGAGTTCTGGCCGACGAATGCGCGGCGGTTCTCACCGAGTTCTTCACCGCTCGACGGATGCGCGAGCAATAGCGGTTATCCGGTAAGCTGCTCCGCGGTGGAGTCGCCTAGTGGCCGAGGGCGCACGCCTCGAAAGCGTGTGATGGGGCAACCTATCCGTGGGTTCAAATCCCACCTCCACCGCCACAGAGAAAGCCCTCGGGCCGCATGCGGCCCGAGGGCTTTTCTCATGTCCCGATCAGTTCTCGGCGGGCAGCTCCAAAACCCGTGCGTGCAGGACCGAGCGCTGGTGCAGGGCCGAACGCAGCGCCCGGTGCAGGCCGTCCTCCAGATAGAGGTCGCCGCGCCACTGGACCACGTGCGGGAACAGGTCGCCGTAGAACGTCGAGTCCTTGGCGAGCAGGGAGTGAAGGTCGAGCACCGCTTTCGTGGTGATCAGGGTGTCGAGCCGGACCTGCCGCGGCGGTATCTGCGCCCACTCGCGATGCGAGAGACCGTGTTCTGGATAGGGCCGTCCGTCGCCGACCAACTTGAAGATCACAGTATGTAGTTTAGGAGAGAATCCCGCCCTCCGCCGGGCGGGTTCCCATCGTCGCAGCTCCCGAGCTTTTCAGATGCTTCCAGCGAAGGTGTCGCACCTGGAGGGGTCGCCGCTCTCGTAACCGGTGGTGAACCACTTGACACGCTGCGCTGATGTCCCGTGGGTGAAACCCTCCGGGTTGACCCGGCCCTGGGTCCGCTCCTGGATGCTGTCGTCACCCACGGCCGAGGCCGCGCTGAGCGCCTCCTCGATGTCGGTCTTCGTGAACGGCTTCTCGAACAGGCCGGTCTCGTACGCGTTCTTGGCCCAGGCACCCGAGTAGCAGTCGGCCTGCAACTCCAACCGGACCGAGCCGCTCTCCGGACCCTGCTCCGGGCCCTGCTGGGCCTTGGCGTTGGTGCCGAGGAGGTTCTGGACGTGGTGACCGTACTCGTGACCGATGACGTACGCCTGGGCGAAGGGGCCGCCCTTGGCGCCGAACTTGCTCTCCAGCTCCTTGAAGAAGCTGAGGTCCAGGTAGACCTGGCGGTCGGCCGGGCAGTAGAACGGGCCGACGGAGGAGTCGGCGGCGCCGCAGGCCGTGTCGACCTGGCCGGAGAACATGACGGTCTTGGCCGGCTCGTACCCCTGGACCGCCTTCGGCCAGTAGCCCTGGATGCTGTTGACCACGCCGACCACCCGGCACTCCTCGTTCTGGTCGGCGTCCTGCCCGGTCCTGCACTGGGCGGTGAGGTCGGAGCCCGTGCCCGCCGGGGCCGGTTGGGAGGAGCCGCCGGTGATGTCACCGGGGTTTATCCCGAAGATCAGGGCCACGATGAGCGCGATGATTCCCGCCGCGCCGCCGCCGACCGCGATACCACCCCCGGGGATCCTCCCTCCGCCGCCACGGCTCTCGACCTGCGAGCTGTCCAGCTGGGCGTCATCCTTGAAATCCATCGCCCGACGTCCCTTCGATCCGCTTGGGGCGCCTCCCCTGCCCTGGGAGTGCCCCGACATGCCGGTGGGGGCGGGGTAGGTGATGGCTTGCTGCGCTACTTACCCATTTATCGAAGCGAATCGGGTGGGAAAACCGCAAGGGCCGGATCGCGTGTGCGATCCGGCCCTTGCGAGGTGGCGGAGGATAGGAGATTCGAACTCCTGAGGGGTTGCCCCCAACACGCTTTCCAAGCGTGCGCCCTAGGCCAACTAGGCGAATCCTCCGTGGAGAAGCTTACCCAACTTTCCGAGTGGCAAGGACCATTAATTTCCGACACCGACCACTCCGATCTGAGGCTAGACTGAGGGTCGACCCCTCGCGCGGCGTCATCCTGTGAACCTCCCCAGGGCCGGAAGGCAGCAAGGATAAGCGGGCTCTGGCGGGTGTGCGAGGGGTCTCTTCGTTGAGACCCCTCGCAGGTGGGATCGCCGCATGAGTCTTGCGCTGTACCGCAAGTACCGGCCCGGGACCTTCGCCGAGGTCAAGGGTCAGGAGCACGTCACCGACCCGTTGCGCCAGGCTCTGCGCAGCGGGCGCATCAACCACGCCTACCTGTTCAGCGGGCCCAGGGGATGCGGCAAGACGTCCAGCGCGCGCATCCTGGCCCGCTCCCTGAACTGCGAGAAGGGCCCCACCCCCGACCCGTGCGGGCAGTGCGAGTCCTGTGTGGCGCTGGCGCCCACCGGTCCCGGCCACCTCGACGTCATCGAGATCGACGCCGCCTCGCACGGTGGTGTGGACGACGCCCGCGACCTGCGCGAGCGGGCCTTCTTCGCGCCGGTGTCCTCACGCTTCAAGATCTACATCATCGACGAGGCGCACATGGTGACCCGCGAGGGTTTCAACGCGCTGCTCAAGCTCGTCGAGGAGCCTCCCCCGCACCTGAAGTTCGTCTTCGCGACCACCGAGCCGGAGAAGGTCATTGGGACGATCAAGTCCCGGACCCACCACTACCCGTTCCGGCTCATCCCTCCGGCCGCGCTGCGCGCGCTCATGGAGGAGATCCTCACCTCGGAGAAGGTTCCGTTCGAGCCCGCCGCGCTCCCGCTGGTGGTGAGGGCCGGCGCGGGTTCGGCCCGGGACTCGCTCTCGATCCTCGACCAGCTGTTCGCCGGGTCGGACGAGGCGGGCATCACGTACGCCCGCGCGGTCTCCCTCCTCGGCTACACCGACGGCGACCTGCTCGACGACGTGGTCGCCGCCTTCGCCGGTCGTGACGGCGCGCAGGTGTTCCAGGCGGTGAACCGGGTGATCGAGGGCGGCCACGACCCCCGGCGGTTCGCGATGGACCTGCTGGAGCGCTTCCGTGACCTGGTGATCCTCGCCAATGTGCCGGAGGCGGCCACCAGCGGGTTGCTCGACCGGCCAGGTGACGAGCTGGAACGGCTCCAGGTCCAGGCGGCCTCGATGGGGCCGGCCGAGCTGACCCGCGCGGCGGAGATCCTCAACGCGGGCCTCATCGAGATGCGCGGGGCGGCCTCGCCGCGGCTGTTGCTCGAACTCATGTGCGCGAGAATCCTCCTTCCCGGCGCGGCCCAGGGTGAGGCCGCGCTGCTCACCCGCCTGGAGCGACTGGAGAGGGGAGGGGTCGCCGCGGCTCCCGCTCCGGTCTCCCTCCCGCAGCGCGATCCCGCTCCCGCGCCGGTGGCTCACCCGGCGCCCCCCTCGCGGACGGAGACGTCCGCGGGCGCGTCCCCCGCCGCCGGGGCCGCCGGGGCCGCCGAGCGGTCCGGCGGACAGGGCGACGACTGGCCCGCGGCGGTCAGGCCCGGCGCGCCGGCCCAGGGACAGACTCAGGGGCAGCGGGCGCAGGCGCCCGCCCGGCAGGCTCCCGAGGCCGCCGGCGCACCCGTGCCGGCCGACCAGGCGGTGGCGTCCGCCTCGGAGGCGGGAGCCGGAAGCGGCGCCGGAACCGTACAGCAGGCCTGGCCGCAGGTGCTCGCGGCGCTCAAGCGGCGCAGCATCGTCGTGTGGGCCAACGTCAACACCAACGCCCAGGTCGTCGGGGTCGAAGGAAAGGTCGTCACCCTCGGGTTCGCCCAGGTCGGCGCGATGAGAAACTTCACCGGTGGCGGCAAGGACGCGGTCGTCGCGGCGGTGTTGCAGGAGGTCCTGGGCGGAACCTGGAAGGTCGAGGCCGTCGTCGGCAACGGGCCCCCTCCCTCCGGCGGGAGCCGCCCTCCGGCCCCCAGGCACCCTCCGGCACCCCAGCATCCGGCACCCCAGGCGGGCGCCCCCCAGAGCCAGGCCCCTCAGAGCCAGGCACCACAGCCGCAGCAGGCGCCCGCACGCCAGGCACCCGCCTCCGGGCCGTCGCCCGCGGCTTCGCGGGAGGCTCCGTCGGTGCAGGCCCCGCCCGCGACGGACGAGTCCTGGCCGGACGCCCCCATGCCGGAGGACCCCGGCTCGCCTCCCCCGCCCGGCTCCATGTCGAGCCCCGGTCTGGCCGCGGCCCGTTCCGCGGCCAAGGCGGCGGCCCAGGCCGGCCCGAGGGCCGCGGCCAAGAACGGTGCCAAGGCGGCCTGGCCCGACGCGGTGCCCCCCCGAGGCGGTCGCGCCACCGTCCCCGACGCCGACGAGGTCGACCCGCTCAACGACGCGGACGCCGACGTCGACGCGCTCAGCGGCATGGCCCTCCTCCAGCGCGAGCTGGGCGGCCAGGTGATCGGCGAGATCGACCACACCTGACGGCGTCGGCACCACCCGAAGGACTCCGCCGCACGGGGTGTCACCCGGCCGCCGCCGGTTCTCTCCCGCACCCCCTGCGAAGCGGGATCACCGCCCCGAGCCCTGGGCGGAGCGAGACGGGCCGCGTCCGGCGGGTTCCCTGACGAGGCGGATCACCGGGCACGGCGGGCTCAGGGCAGGCCGACACCGCCGAGACGCCCACGAGGCGAGGTCGCCGTCCGGAGGGGCGCCGAGGCCCGACGGGGGGTTTAATCCCCATCCAGGGGGAACGCGTGCTCGGTCGAGTACAACACCCGGCCCGAACCCCGTAGGCTCGTGACGACCGATGTCACGGACGAGGAGCACAACAACGGTGAACCCAGGGGATGTCAACCTGCAGCAGCTGCTGGAGCAGGCCCAGCTCATGCAGCAGCAGCTTGTGAGCGCCCAGCAGGAGCTGAACGACGCGGAAGTCGAGGGCTCCGCGGGCGGCGGACTGGTCGTGGCCACGGTCAACGGCGGAGGCGAGCTGCTCGAACTCAAGATCAGTCCCGAGGCCGTGGATCCCGGCGATCCCCAGGAGACGGCCGACACCATCGCCGACCTGGTCATCGCGGCCATTCGCGACGCCGTGCGCGCCGCCGCCGACCTGCAGCAGGAGAAGCTCGGCCCTCTCGCCCAGGGGCTGGGCGGCGGGGGCGGGCTCGGCCAGCTTCCCGGGTTCTAGGCATGTACGAAGGGGTCGTCCAGAACCTGATCGACGAGCTGGGCATGCTTCCAGGGGTCGGTCCCAAGAGCGCGCAGCGCATCGCGTTCCACCTGCTGGCCGCGGAGCCGGCCGATGTGAAGCGGCTCGCGCACGCTCTGCTGGAGGTCAAGGAGAAGGTCCGCTTCTGCCGGGTCTGCGGCAACGTGGCCGCGGGCGAGGAGTGCCGGATCTGCCGTGACGCCAGGCGCGATCTTCACGTGATCTGCGTCGTCGAGGAGTCGAAGGACGTCGTGGCCATCGAGAAGACCCGCGAGTTCCGGGGCCGCTACCACGTGCTCGGCGGGGCGATCAGCCCGATCGACGGTGTCGGCCCCGACGACCTGAACATCAGAGAGCTCATGGTCCGCCTGGCGGATGGCCAGGTCACAGAGCTGATCATCGCCACCGACCCCAACCTTGAGGGGGAGGCGACGGCGACCTATCTCGCCCGTCTGGTCAAGCCGATGGGACTGAAAGTGACACGACTGGCCAGCGGTCTGCCGGTAGGCGGTGACCTTGAGTACGCGGACGAGGTCACCTTGGGCCGCGCGTTCGAAGGAAGAAGGCTCCTTGATGTCTGACGATGCGTGGAGTGCTCTCGCGGAACGGATCGCGGAGCACGCGAAGAACTACATCGACGGCCTGACCCGCCTGGCGGGCGGGGAGGGCGGCGACGCCATCCTGCCGCTGCTGCTGGTGGAGGTCGCGCAGGTCAGCTCGGCCGGCGCGCAGCTCGGCGCGAGCCAGGACGTGATCCTGTCGGGCAACTGGGAGCCGCACCTGGGTGAGGACCCCGACGTCGACGTCGTCCGTACGGCCCTCGCCGAGAGGCTGAAGCCGGTGGACGACTACGTCGAGGTCTTCGATCCCTACAAGGACACCGTGGTCACCCCGTACCGCCTGTCGGACGACCTGACGGCGGTGGCCGCCGACCTTCTGCACGGTTTGCGGCATCACCGGGCGGGGCGTCCCCTGGAGGCGCTCTGGTGGTGGCAGTACTCCTATTTCAACACGTGGGGCAACCACGCCGGGGCGGCGATGCGGGCACTTCAGTCGCTTGTCGCCCACACGCGGCTCGATGTCGCGGAGGAGCGCACAACGGTGTGATCGTCCACATGCTGAGTTGACCAGAGGGCCTCAGCGAGGGCGCCAGTAGACTGTGAGCTCCACAGCCCTAGATTGCTTCGGAGACATCTCGTGGCGCTCGTTGTTCAGAAGTATGGTGGTTCGTCCGTCGCCGACGCGTCCTGCATCAAGCGGGTCGCGCAGCGGATCGTCGCGACGAAAAAAGCCGGCAACGACGTCGTGGTGATCGTTTCGGCGATGGGCGACACGACGGACGAGTTGCTCGACCTCGCCCAGCAGGTCTCGCCGCTTCCACCGGTCCGTGAGCTCGACATGTTGCTCACCTCGGGTGAGCGCATCTCGATGGCGCTGCTGGCGATGGCGATCGCCAACCTGGGCCAGGAGGCGCGCTCGTTCACCGGGTCCCAGGCCGGAGTGATCACCGACTCCTCGCACGGTCGCGCGCGCATCATCGACGTGACGCCCGGCCGGATCCGCGAGGCGCTCGACAACGGCCAGATCGCGATCGTGGCCGGTTTCCAGGGCGTCTCCCAGGACACCAAGGACATCACCACGCTCGGCAGGGGCGGTTCCGACACCACGGCGGTCGCGCTCGCCGCCGCTCTGAACGCCGACGTGTGTGAGATCTACACCGACGTGGACGGCGTCTTCACCGCCGACCCCCGCATCGTCTCCACCGCCCGCAAGATCCCCAAGATCTCGTACGACGAGATGATGGAGATGGCGGCGTGCGGTGCGAAGATCCTGCACCTGCGCTGTGTCGAGTACGCTCGCCGCTTCGGCCTGCCGATCCACGTCAGAAGTTCGTTCAGCACCAAGGAAGGCACGTGGGTCGTCTCCGACCCCGACAGCGAAGGAACAGAGATGGAGCAGCCGATCATCTCCGGCGTCGCGCACGACCGGAGCGAGGCCAAGATCACGGTTGTCGGGGTGCCCGACAAGGTCGGTGAGGCTGCGACGATCTTCAAAACGCTCGCCGACGCCGAGATCAACATCGACATGATCGTGCAGAACGTGTCAGCGGCGACGACCGGCCGGACGGACATCTCCTTCACGCTGCCCACGAGTGACGCCTCGGCCGCGCTCACCGCGCTGAAGAAGATCCAGGAGCGCATCGGCTTCGAGTCGCTGCTCTTCGACGACCAGATCGGCAAGATCTCGTTGATCGGGGCGGGCATGCGCTCGCATCCCGGCGTCACCGCGACGTTCTTCGCGGCCCTCGCCGACGCGGGGGTGAACATCGAGATGATCTCCACCTCGGAGATCCGTATCTCGGTGATCGTCGGGCAGGACGAGGTGGACACGGCGGTCAGCGCCGCGCACCGCGCGTTCGATCTCGATGTGGACCAGGTTGAAGCCGTGATCTACGGAGGTAGCGGGCGATGAGCCGCAAGCCCACCCTTGCCCTGATCGGGGCGACCGGTGCCGTCGGCACCGTCATGCGTGACATCATCTCCGGCCGCGAGGACGTCTACGGCGAGATCAAGCTGGTCGCGTCCGCCCGCTCGGCCGGCAAGGTCCTGCGGGTCCGCGATGAGGACCTCGTCGTCCAGGAGCTGGCCCCCGAGGTCTTCGACGGCGTCGACATCGCGATCTTCGACGTGCCGGACGAGGTCTCCGCGGCCTGGGTGCCGATCGCCGCCGAGCGCGGGGCCGTCGTCATCGACAAGTCGGGCACCTTCCGGATGAACCCCGAGGTCCCGCTGGTCGTGCCGGAGGTCAACCCCGAGGCCGCGCGGGAGCGGCCGCTGGGGATCATCTCCACCCCCAACTGCACGACCCTGTCGATGATGGCCGCGATGGGCGCCCTCCACGAGGAGTACGGCCTGCGGGCGCTGGTGGTCGCCTCCTACCAGGCGGTCTCCGGCGCGGGTGTGGCGGGCTCGGCCCGCCTCTACGACGAGGTCGAGGCCCTCGCGGGTGACCGTACGATCGGGCAGGCCGCCGGTGACGTGCGCAAGGCCCTGCAGAACAAGCTCGGGGACGAGGAGTCGCCGTTCCCCGCGCCGGTGGCGTTCAACGTCGTGCCGTGGGCGGGTTCGCTCAAGGACGGCGGCTGGGCCTCCGAGGAGATCAAGCTCCGCAACGAGTCACGGAAGATCCTCGGGATCAACGACCTGAAGGTCTCCGCGACCTGCGTCCGCGTCCCGGTGATCACCACCCACTCGCTCGCCGTGCACGCGACCTTCGAGCGTGAGATCACCGTCGCCGACGCCCACCGGATCCTTGAGGCCGCCCCGACCGTGGTCGTGATGGACGACCCGGCCAACGGTGTCTTCCCGACCCCCGCGGAGGTCGTCGGCACCGACCCCACCTACGTGGGCCGGATCCGTCAGGCGCTCGACTTCCCCAACACCCTCGACCTGTTCGTCTGCGGCGACAACCTCCGCAAGGGCGCCGCCCTGAACGCGGCGGAGATCGCCGAGCTGGTCGCGGCCGAGTTCGCGTAGTTCTTTCCGGCCGTACGGTGGCGTGACGTCGCAGGACGCCATGCCACCGTACGGCCTTCGCGGTCCCGGAGGGTCCGGACCTCGGACGACGGGATCCCGCGCGGCGGTGGACCGCCGAGGGCGGGTGGGACCCTTCGAGGACCGGTGGGATCCGTGTGGTCGTGGCCTCCGCCGGGTCGGCGGAGGCCGGGAGCGGCGGTGGCCCGGTCAAAGGAAGCGGGAGCCCGCGTCGCCGGTGGTGAGATCCGGGTTCCGGCACGGATGCCGGCGACAGCCCGGTGAACGGAAGTCCGGTCAGCGGAAGAGGATGTCCCAGTGGTCCGCCTCGCGGGCGAAGAGGGGCCCCGACGTCGCCGACTGGCCGTACAGGCGGGCTCCGTCACCTCGCACGCCCTGCAGTGGATAATTCTTCGTGATGTAGCGGTTGATGCACGCATTGGGCTTTATATCGAGCTTGTAGCCCTCGTAGTGGCTGTAGGGGCCGGGGGCGTGGCCCACCTCGGTGCCGCCGGTGACGACGAGAGGGCAACCGCTGCGGCGTTTCAACTCGATGGCGCTGGAGACGGTCGCGGATCGCACGGCATCCAGCGAGGTGCAGTGCGGACCGTTGCGCTTCGCGCATTTACCCGAGGAGCTCCAGGTCAGGCCTGCTTCCCGCAGGAGCCGCTTGGCGTCCGTCTGCTGGAGCCGCATGGGCTGCTGCGCCTTTTGCGCCTTTTGCCCTTGGGCGGGGCGGGCCTCGGACGGCTTTTCGAGGGCGGCGGAAACCTGCTCCTCCGAGGTGGTCGCGGCCGGGGCCCGCGCACTTCCCTCGGCCTCGACCGCGGTCTTTCCCCCGCTCCTGAGGGCGGCTTCCTCGGTTCGGGGGGGCGTCTGTTTCCCGGCCGCGCCCGCCAGGGCGGCGGTGCGTGTTCGTGCGGTGGTTGCGGAGGGCCGGGACGGTGTGTCCGCGGGAGTGATGTTCTCGGGCCAGAGGGGGGCCGCGGGTTCCCGGCCTCGCTGGACGGCGGCCGAATGACGCGGTTCCCGGATGTAACGCCGGGAGGTTTCCAGAGCGGTGATGTCGTACACTCCGATGATCGTGGACCGGCGTACCTCCGCCGGGCCGGCCGCGACGGGCCGGCTCACGATCGCGGCGTCGGCCGACGCGTTCCCGCTCTCCGCGGTCGCGCTGTCGTGCAGGGCCGATGCGATGAAAGGTAGCTGCAGAGCGAGCAGTGCTCCGGTGATAAACCGGGCAGCCCGCTGTCTACAGGGACATGTCCCCATTTATATATCCCTTGTCGCGGGAGCCCTTCCGCCAAAAGGATCAATCCCACTCCCGAACCCGGATGATCCCTTACGAAGAGTGATTTTTGCCCGGTAGTGGGAATGATCGGGCAGCTCGATGACCTGCTGGGACGGCATTTTCGGCGATAAATGACATATCCGTATTTGTCGTGCATAACGCCATCGTTACGTCCTTGGCGGGCGATGCGGGGAGCGCGCCGGGCGGAGACGGGGTGGCGCGAAGGTGAGGGTGACGGAGTAATCACGGATACGAGTGGCGCGGGAAATGGGGCGCGCTTAGGGTCGTTCACCAAACACCGACAGCGTGAATGCCGTCCTTCAGGACTCCGACGTCCGATTCCACGAAACCACGCCGCATCGGGCGACGGGGTCCTTCAACCGGGGGAGGATGTCAACGGGCTCATCCCTGGCGGTGCGGGACGGATGATCTAGGGTTCGTCCAGTGGAGAAAGACCGGTTGAGCCTGTTCTTCCAGCTCCAATCGATAGGTGACGAGCGCCCTATGACCGAGCCGACCCCGAGAACCCGTGGATCGGACAGGACCCGTGAGGTCATCGTGGAGACGGCCCTGCGGCTTTTTCGCGAGCGTGGATACGAGGCGACCACCATGCGGGCCATCGCCGCCGAGGCAGGGGTGTCGGTGGGTAACGCCTACTACTACTTCGCCTCGAAGGAGATCCTGGTCCAGGCGTACTACGACCGGGCCCAGGCCGAGCACGAGGCCGCGTGCGAGAGACTACTGGCCACCGAGCAGCGGTTCGCCGCGCGGCTGGCGGGGGTGTTGCGGGAGTGGGTGCGGGTTTCCGAGCCGTACCACGAGTTCGCGGTGAAGTTCTTCAAGCACGCGGCCGAGCCGAGTAACCCGCTCAACCCGTTCAGCGCCGAGTCCTCGCCCTACCGGGACGCGTCGATCGCGATCTATCGGCGGGTGGTGGAGGGGTCCGCCGACCGGATGGACGGAGAGCTGCGGGCCGAGCTCCCCGAGCTGCTCTGGCTGATGTCGATGGGCGTCGTCCTGTTCTGGGTGCACGACGAATCGGAAGGGTGCCGGCGGACGCACCGGTTCATCGAGCTCATCGTTCCGCTGGTGGACCGCCTGGTGGGGCTCTCGCACCTGCCTGGACTGCGCGGGGTCGCCCGTGACTTCATCGCCGGGGTTCACGAACTTCGCGAGTGAATCCCGGCGAAACCCCTGGAACTCCACGGCACTCCACGGGACTCCATAGAACTCCATGAACAACGGTATCGATCTGATTACCCTGAGTAGCTGATTCGATGACGGATTCGAGGGAGTTCCATGGGCTGGGTAGCCGTGCTGGTGGTGGTGTCCATCGCGATCGCGCTGATCGCGTTCCGCGTCCTCAGGAGGAAGGGGTACGACGACGGCGAGCACAGCGCGTCGTCCGTCGACTTCTCCGCCAACCTCGCCCTCGCCATCTACCTGCTGGTGCTGGCCTACGCCGCGGTCCTGTGCCGGGACGCGCTCTCGGTGTCGGAGACCGACGTCCAGGCCGAGGCCGAGAGCCTCACCGAGATGTACTGGTCGGTGGCACCCATCCCCGAGGCGGCCCCCGTCCGCTCCCAGATCCGGCAGTACACCGCGCAGAGCATCGACCTCGACTGGCCGCTCATGGCCGGTAGCGAGATGTCCCCGATCCCCGGGCAGACCCTCGCGGACATGCGGGCCTCCGTGCTCAGACTCCGCCCGATCGGCGATGAGAGCAAGAACCTCCAGCAGGCCACGCTCGACCGGATCTCCGAGGTCTCCCACGCCCGCATGGTGCGGAGCGACGACGCGAGAAGCAGTCTGGAGAGCATCTTCGTGATCTCGATGATCCTCTCCGGCCTCCTGGTGATCGCGCTGCCCTGGACCCTCGGGGTGCGGCCCACGGCCTCGTCGATCATCGCCGACCTGGTCCGGGTGGCCGTGGTCGTCGGCGGCGTGTGCTTCATCATCCTGATCAGCCACCCGTTCAGCGGGCTCGGTGCCGTCGATCCCGACGCGTTCAAGGTCGCGCAGCGGCAGTACGACCAGATCGACGGGCACTTCCCCGCGCTGCCTTAGCCTTCTCCGTTCTCGTCGCAGGGCCTCACCGTGTGCGGGCCCGGCTACCGGCCGGGCCGGCCGTGACCTCTGCGGTTGAGCGCGGTGACCGCGCTCACCGAGATCACACCGGTGAACATCACCAGGAGGACCAGCTTTCTGTCGGTGCCCTTGCGCCGCTCGGTGTAGCGATCGAGCACCAGTCGTTGCCGCAGGAGGGGGGACGTACCGGAGGGCGTCGCACTCGGCCGAGGGGTGCGACTCGGCGTCGGTGTGACGACCGTCTCCGGGGCGGAAACGGGGACGGGCCGGGGCACGGGGGGTGGAGAGGGCTCGGAGGCGGGTGAGGAGGATGCGGTGGGGGCCGGCCGCTCCGGCATGGGCTCCGGAGGGGGTTCCGGTGTGGGCTCCGGGGTCGGCGCGGGTTTGGGTTCGGGCGCTGGTTTCGGCTCCGGCTCGGGTTTCGGCTTGGCCGGGATGCCCGCCGGATAATCCGACATCGGCTCCCACCAGTGCCACCAGTGCCACCAGGGGGGTTTCCTGACGTCGGTCCTCGGCGGTGGCGCGGTCGGATAGTCCGGTTCGGGCTTCGGCGCGGGGTGTGGAGCGGTCGAGTGTCCGGTTTCCGGCTTCAGCCGCCGGTCGGGGCCGGAAGGAGGGAGGGGTGGGGACGACGGCTCTGGCTCGGGGAGCGGCGATCGGCCGGAGGTCAGGCTCAGGCTCAGGCTCGCGGATGACACCCGGAGATGCGGGGCGTCCCGCGGGACGGGTGATTCCGCGCCGTCCTTCGCCCAAAGGAAGTGTGTCCCGGTCAGAACGGGAATCGTCATGCAGGTCGTGAGGGCCGCCACGCCGAGCAGGCCCCGTCGCCGGCTTCTCCACCAATCTTTCGTCACGTAAAGTTTCTAACATCATACGGAAAGTGATGGAGCGGTAAGTGGCCGGTCGGCGTGGATCATTCTTTTGATCACATACCGTCTGGTTGGTACGGTCGAGGTCATTGACGGCACCCGGATCGGGTCGGAATCCCCGTCGGAATATCGTTCTGAGGGAAGGTTCCCGGCTGCGATCGCAGAACACGGAGGCGGCACGATGACCACAGGCCCACGCTGGGGTATGACGATTCCCTTCTTCGACCGTTCGCTCGCCGCCTCCAAGGACCTGATCGCCGAGCTTCCCGGACTCGGCTACACCGACGTCTGGTCCTCCGAGGTCAACGGCGTCGACGGCTTCGTACCCCTCGCGATGGCCTCGGAGTGGGCCCCGGGGATGCGGCTCGGCAGCGCGATCGTCCCGGTCTCCACCCGAGGGCCCGGCCTGCTCGCCATGTCCGCCGCCACGCTCGCCGACCTCGCCCCCGAGCGCTTCGTCCTGGGTATCGGGGCCTCCTCGCCGGCCATCGTGGAACGCTGGAACGCCGGGGAGTTCGTCAAGCCGTTCGCCAGGACCAGGGACACCCTGCGCTTCCTGCGCGGAGCCCTCGCGGGCGAGAAGATCAGCGAGCGGTACGAGACGTTCGAGATCAAGGGCTTCAAGCTGGAGCGCGCCCCCAAGATCCCGCCGAAGATCGTGCTCGCCGCGCTCCGCCCCCGCATGCTGCGCCTCGCCGCCGAGGAGGCCGACGGCGCGATCACCAACTGGCTCTCACCCGAGGACGTGCGGAAGGTGAGGGCCGAGGTCGGCCCGGAGACCGAATTGATCGCCCGGCTGTTCGTGTGCGTCGGCGAGGACGCGGAGAAGGCGCGCGAGCTCGGGCGCCGGATGCTCGCGAGCTACCTGACCGTCCCGGTCTACGCCGCCTTCCACGACTGGCTGGGACGCGGTGAGGTGCTGCGGCCGATGCACGAGGCCTGGGCGGCAGGAGACCGGCGGGCGGCGCTCAAGGCCATCCCCGATGAGGTCGTGGACGACCTCATCGTGCACGGCGACGCGGCCACATGCCGTAGCAGGATCCGGGAGTATGTGCGCAACGGCCTGGACACCCCGATTCTCGCCCCCATCGGAGGAGGCGGGGTCCCGATCGCCCAAGCCGTACGAGATCTGGCCCCTGTCGAGGAGTGACCCTTGCACGACCTGTTGAAGCTCGACGCCCTCGGGCAGGCGCAAGCCGTGCGGAAGGGGGAGGTCTCCCCGAGGGAGCTCGCCGAGGCGGCGATCGCGCGGATCGAGGCGCGCGACGATGAGATCAACGCCGTCGTCCACCGCAGGTTCGAACGGGCACTGGCCGAGGCGGGGGAGGCCGATCCCGAGGCTCCCTTCGCGGGCGTGCCGACGCTGCTGAAGGACCTGGGCTGGAGTATGGCAGGGGAGCCGTACCGCGCGGGGTCACGCACCCTCGACGGGATCTTCGCCGAGCGCGACGGGTACGCGGTGACCAAGCTGCGCCGGGCGGGGTTCACGATCCTGGGCCGGACCAACACCCCCGAGTTCGGCACCGCGATCACCACCGAGCCGGTGGCGTTCGGTCCCACCCGCAACCCCTACGACCTCCGTTACAGCAGCGGAGGATCGAGCGGCGGGTCCGCGGCGGCGGTGGCCTCGGGCATGGTCGCGGTCGCCACGGCGAGCGACGGCGGCGGGTCGATCCGGATCCCGGCGAGCATGTGCGGACTGGTCGGGCTGAAACCCGGCAGGGGCAGGGTGAGCTCCGGCCCGTCCGCGGGTGAGTCCTGGGCCGGCTTCTCGGCCGCGGGCCTGCTCTGCCGTACGGTGAGGGACAGTGCGGCGACCCTCGACGTGATCGCCGGGATGATGCCGGGCGACCCGTACGGCGCGCCCGCCTGGAGGCGCCCGCTCGCCGAGGAGGTCGGGGCGGATCCCGGGCGGCTGCGGATCGGTTTCCTCACCGAGCACCCGGACGGGGACGTCCCCGCGGAGCCGGACCTGGTGGCCGCGGTCACCGGGGCCGCCGGGTTGCTGGAGGCGCTGGGCCACGACGTCGAGCCGGGAGGACCTTCCGCGCTCGCCGAGGACGGCTTCGCCACGCACTTCGGCACGATCGTCGCCGCCCACGTGGCCGCCGATCTGGAGAACATCGGGCGCTGGCGCGGCAGGCCCGTCGAGCTCGACGAACTGGAGGAGCGCAACCGGATCCTGGGGGCGGAGGGCAGGAAGCTCGACGCGGTCGGCTACGTGACCTCGCGCGACTGGATCGACGGGTTCAGGCGGCGGATGGCCGGCTGGTGGGAGTCGCACGACCTGCTGCTCGTGCCCTCCCTCGGGGTGGCGCCCTTCCGCCTCGGCTGGCTGCCCGCCGACGACGTCAGCATCTCGCGGGGCCGCACCAACCGCGCGGTCTCGTTCACCTCGCCCGTCAACGCCACCGGTCAGCCCGCGATCTCCCTGCCGTCGCACCGCACGGCGGACGGCATGCCGGTGGGGGTGCAACTCGTCGCCGCCGCGGGGCGGGAGGACCTGCTCGTCCGGGTGGCCGCCCAGATCGAGGAGGAGCGGCCCTTCTCGCACGCGGCGATGCGCTGACCGTCCTGCCCGGTATCCGGGAACCGGATAGGGAAATCACACGTTATATCGTGAGGCGGCGGGGTAGTACGCAGCCAGACGAACGTGGTTCCGAGGAGGATTCCATGGCGAAGATGGCGCGCGCGGCACAGACCTGGCGGGCATACCGGGAGGTGACGAAGCCGGGTTCACCCGGTCTCGGCGCCCGTCTCCGCGCCCTCCCCAGGATGATCGGCGCGGTCATGAACGGGCAGTACCCCGGCATGACCAAGAACAAGCTGGCCATGATGGGGCTCGGCGTTCTCTACATCATCTCGCCGGTCGACCTCGTCCCCGAGTTCCTGGTCCTCATCGGGGTGGTCGACGACTTCGGCGTCTTCCTGTGGCTGATGGGCTCCCTGCTCGGCGAGGGCGGGCGTTACGTCGACTGGGAGCGCGAGCAGCGGATCAGATCTGTTCCATCCTGAGCCACGCCCGTGAGGGCAGCGGGTGGCCGAACAGGCGGGCGGCGTTGCCGTAGGCCACCCGGGCGATGTCGGCGGGGGGCAGGCTGCCCAGATTCGTCGCGATGGCCTGCTGGGTGTCGGGCCAGGTGGAGTCGGAGTGCGGGTAGCCGCTCTCCAGCAGCACGTGCTCCAGCCCGACGGCGAGCCGGACCCCCGACAGGGCATGGTCGTTGAGCGTGCCGAAGAAGAAGTTTCTGCGCAGCACCTCGCTGGGCTTCAGGCCGCCCTCCCACGAGGCCTCCCCCGCCACGGGGTGGTCGAGCGCGTAGTCGGCCCGCTCGGCCAGCATCGGCAGCCAGCCCACGCCGCCCTCCACGATCAGGATCCGCAACGCGGGGAAGCGAAGCGGGATGCCCGACCAGAGCCAGTCGGCGCAGGCGAACATGGCACTCGCGGGCATCAGGGTGGTGATCGCCTCGATCGGCGTGTCCGGAGAGGGGACCGGAGCCCAGGAACCGGCGCCGGCGTGCAGGCACACGACGGTGCCCGTCTCCTCGCACGCCTGGAAGAACGGGTCCCAGTGGTCACTGTGGATGGACGGCAGGCGCAGCCGGGTGGGGAACTCGGGGAAGAGCACCGCCTTGAAACCGCGCGCCGCGTTGTCGCGGATCTCCTTCGCGGCCACTTCGGGGTCGGTCAGCCAGGGCAACTGCAGGGCGATGATCCGCTCCGGATAGGTGCCCGCCCAGACCTCCACGTGCCAGTCGTTCCACGCGCGCAGGACCGACAGGCCCAGCTCCTGGTCGCGAGTCTTCGCGAAGACCATGCCGGACTGGCCGGCCAGCATGCCGGGGAAGCACAGCGCGGCCCAGACACCGGCGCGGTCCATGTCCTCGATCCGGGCCTCGACGTCGTGGCAGCCGGGACGCATGTGCTCGAACCGCACGGGATCGAGCGTCCACTGCTCACGGGGCAGGCCGGCGCCCACGTCGAGCCCGGCGCAGGGGTAGGTCGCCCCTCCGTAACGCCAGACCTGGTGACCGGAGTCGGTCTCGACCACCTTGGGCGCCATGTCGGCGTATTTCTCCGGCAGCCGGTCGTCGAACATGTCGGGCGGCTCGATCAAGTGATCGTCGGCTGAAATGATCACATAGTCCCGCCGCCTGGGCTCGGGGTCGGGGAGCAGCGGCGTAGTCACACGGTCAACCGTATTCCGCTGGAATAACACTCATCAAGCCGCAAGGTCTCCGCTTGGTATCTCTGTCTCTCGTGAAGTCTTCCGCGATGCCCCATCATGCCGTTTATGACGCTCCGTAACCGTCTTTCGCGGCACCGCCGCGACGCGCCTCCCGCGGACGTTCCACGCGGCGCCTCCCGGGTGTCCTGTGCGGCGGTCCGGGTGAGCGAAAGCCCTCGCACGCCCCCGCGCGCCGCGTGGCGGGAGTCGCGCACCCGCGCGAGTTCGGCACGCCGTCTAGGCTATGCAGCGGCGGGCCGCCTGGTGGGGGCCGACAGGGGCGGGGGTGCGAGCGGTGATTCCGGCACGGGACGACGTCCCGTACGCCGCGCGGGTGGCGCTGCTGTTCGTGCTCGCGCTCTCCACGGTGATCGTCCACATCAACCAGGCCCCTCCCCTGCGACCCGCGGTCGAACTCCTGGCGGACCTGCGGGCGGGCGAGGTGACGAAGATCGTATACGACCGCAACTGGCCCGCCTACGGCACGCTGACCTGGTCTCACGGGCCGCTCTCCTGGAGTCAGGCCCGTTTCGACCAGCCGGACGACGTCTGGGATCCCCAGACCACCCGTCTCGTCCCCGAGGCCCTGGAACGCCGCCAGAAGGCGTTCATGGCCCAGGTGCGCGCCGTCGCCGACCCCTCGGTGGAGATCGTGCGCACCGACGGCCTCAGGGCGTTGACGGGCTCGCCGGCCTACGCGCGATGGTGGGAGCCGTTCGCCCCCGTGGCGGTGGCGGCGGAGCTTCTGGCCTGGCTGCTCATGCTGACCCGGCCGAACCCCCGCTACGCCAGCCGCTGGGCGTGGTTCTGGATGTTCCTCATCGGCGGCTCGCTGCTCTACGTCCTGCTGGAGCCGAGACCCCTGTGGCGGGCTCCGTACGAGGCGCTGCCCGAGCCGGCCAAAGTCGACGGAACACGCGGGTTCGCGATCACGGTGGCGATCTTTTTCAGCCTGTCGATGATGAACGCTTGATCACAAAGTGGAAATAAAGTAAAGAAACGATGTGACCCTCGAAACGCCGGGGGTCCGTCGTGGTCGGCGGGTCGTCGGGTTGGCCATCAGGTCGGTTCTCCTGATCGTCCTGGCCTTCGGCGTCCTGATCACCGTGCTGAGAGTCACCCCCTGCCGGCGACCCGGGCCGAGCTCAGCGCGGCGGCCGGTCGCGGCTCCCTCGTCGAGTACGGCAGGTACGCCACGGGTGGGGCTTCCTGCTCGCGCTGGGAGTCGGTCCGCTCTCCTCCGGCCTGGTGGTGGCCTTGGGCTATCTGCCGAACCTCGGCAGGAACTAGGTGCGAAGGTCGGCGGACTCGCCGGGTGCCGTCGCGGCCGCCTTGAGGTCGGCGGCCTCCCTGCGGATCAGCAGGATCCAGCCGCCGATCGCGACCCCGATGAACAACCACCACTGCACGCCGTAGGCCAGGTTGAGACCGCCCCCCTCGCCGACGTCCGGCGCGGGGACGGGAGCGGGAGCGGTGGGGGCCGCGGGCGTCTGCTCGATCAGATCGACGTATCCGCCGAAGAGCGGGTACGGCAGGTCGCGTCCGATCGCCTCGGTGTTGATCAGCAGGACCTGTCCCGCGGGCAGGCCCGCCCGGTCGCGGATGCCGGAGGTCTCCTCGGTCTCGCTGGGACGTAGCCTGCCGGTGACAGTCACCTCACCCGAGGAGGGGGCGGGGACCTCGGGGAGGGCGTCGGCGGTGCCGCCCGCCTTGACCCAGCCCCGGTTCACCAGCACGCCGGTGCCGTCCGCCGTGACCAGCGGGGTCACCACGTAGAAGCCGAGGACCCTGTCCTGGACGCGGCGCCGGACCAGGAGCTGGGCGTCGGCGTCGTAGGTCCCCCTGGCCAGGACGGTGCGGTGTTTGTCCTGCGTAGAGACGGTGCCGCCGGGTGAGGTGAGCTCCTCCACGGCGACGGGGGCGGCGGCGAGATTGCCGGTGATCTGCTCGCTGCTGGTGGACCTTTCCGCGAAACGCCCGAACTGCCATTGGCCGAGCAGCACGAAAGCGGGGATGACCAGCAGCACCACCACGTGGAGAGCGAGCCATCGGGGAGTCAGCAGGAACCGGTACACGTCATCAAGAGTAGGCACCGGGGGTAGCGCCCCGTCCGCCGAGTGCGCCTCCAGGGATGGCCGGGGGCGGCGTGGAGCGTAGTAAGGTGCCCGGGACCGCCTGATCCTCGGATGTCAGGAAAGCTCGCCGGACGCTTCGGGCATCGCATACGGTCGTGTGAGTTTTCCCTCGGGATGTTCCATCACCTCCGGAGCCCGCCCCTGATGACCGTGCTCATGCCCGCCCCTCCGGCTCCGTTCGTACTCCCCCGCATCGGGGTCCTGCTGCGGCACGCCGCCCCCAGGGTGTTCGAAAGCATGATCCTTCCCGTTCTCGTCTTCTACGTCGCGCTGATCTTCATCAACGCGAACGGCGCGCTGGCGGTGGCGGCGGCGTGGGTCTACGGCGGCGTCGCCTGGCGGCTGGTGAAGGGCGGCGAGGCCCCCGGCACGCTGCTGCTGGCGGCGGGCACGATCACGGTGAGGGTGGCGCTGACGGTGGCGACGGGTAATCCCCTCGTGTTCTTCCTGCAGCCCTGCCTCGGGGTGTTCTGCGTGAGCATGGGTTTTCTGCTCACCGCGTCGCTGCGCAGGCCGCTGATCCGGCGGGTGGTGGCCGATCTCGTGCCGCTGTCCGACCAGGTGATGGAGCATCCTCGGATGCGCCGCTTCTTCGTCTCGCAGTCGGTGCTGTGGGGGTGCGCGCAACTGCTGAACGGGGCGCTGAGCCTGTGGCTGCTGCTCAGCCAGACCTTGGAGACCTATCTCCTCGTGCGCACCTCCGTGGTCGCGGTGCTGCTCGGCGGTGTGGCGCTGGTCTCCGTGCTCAGCCTCAGGCGCTGTCTGCGGAGGTTGGAGACGACTCAGGAGACGGAGTCTTCGGAGTCGACGGCGCCGGGGCTGTAGCGCGAAGGCGGGCTCCGGGGCCGGGCACCGGCGTGACCTCTCTCGGACCGGACACCTCATGGCCTTCCGCGCACCGGAAGTGCTGTTCGACCAAGGCGCCGCAGCCGCGGTGGGTGATGCGCAGCGGTGGTCCCCCGTCGTCGCTGAGATACCGGTCGCCCCACCGCATCAGGGCCATCAGGGTCGGATAGAGGTCGAGACCCATCTGGGTCAGCCGGTATTCGTCGCGTTGCCGCTGGCCGGGCTCGCGGTAGGGGACCTTGCGCAGCAGTCCCTCCTCGACCAGCCGGGTCAGCCGAGCGCTGAGCACCTGCCTGGGCGCTCCCGTGGCGGCCTGCATGTCGGCGAAGCGCCGCACGCCGCCGAACGCCTCACGCAGTACCAGGAACGTCCACTTCTCGCCGACGACGCCCAGGGCACGTTCGATGGAGCAGTTGTCCACCCGCAGAGGCAGGTCCTCGGGAGTCGCCGCATTCATGTGCGAATCGTAGGTCGCCATCGCACCACCTCCAACGTCGATCTAAGTCTAGTTGACATACTCAGGCGGTTACGGGAATCTGAGTCCATGATGCGAACTCAGCTGGCGTCGGCGGGCGACGTACCGGAGTCCGTGGACATCCCGCTCGTGTGCGGGAACGTCGCCCGGGGATCCGGGAGCATCGCGGCCACATCGGGGAACGTCACACGGGAGACCGGAGACGGCGTGGCCACACCCGAGGACGTCGCGCGAGTGTCCGAGAGCGTCGTGGCGGTGCTGGAGGCAGCCGTGGAGATCAGGACCGCACGGCCGGGCGACGAGGAGGGGATCCGCCGCTTCCTCGGCGGGCTGTCGCCGCGGACCCGGGCACTGAGGTTCTTCGCCGGGATGGGCCGCCCGAGCGCGAGCTTCGTCAGGACGCTGCTCGCGGTGGACGAGCGGCGTGACGCCCTGCTCGCCATGCGGGGGAACCTTCTCGTCGGGCACGCGATGAGCTATCGGGGTGAGGAGGTCGACGTCGAGATCGCCGTGGTGGTGAGCGACGAGTGGCAGGGGATGGGGATCGGCTCCCGGCTCGTCCGCACCCTGATGCGCCGCGCGGAGGCGAGGGGTGCCGTGACGGTGAGGATGGACGTGATCGGGAACAACCGCGAGGTTCTGTCCATGATCCGCAAAATGTGGCCGGAGGCGACCATGCGCGTCTCCTCCGGCATGGTCGAGGTGACCGCGCAGGTTCTCCGCTGAACGCCACCCTGACCGCGCCTCCCGCGGGTCGTACCGGGATTCACCGGACGGATCCGGCGCCGCACCCCTCTGACCGGCTCCCACGCGGACCATCTCGGGATTCACCGGACGGGAACTTTCGGCCGGAGGGGTGAGGGCTCCGCTTCCGAGGCTTCTGAGGCTTCTGAGGCTTCCGGGCCCTCGCGGTGCCGCTTCGCAGCCGGGTGATCGGGCGCGGGGGCGACGACGCGGGCTCGGGACCAAGCGGTACGATCAACGTGGTCCAAGCCGTTTCCCGAGCAGTTTGCGGAACAACCTTCTGGTGCCTCACCATGGATCCGTGAAGACCGCCAAGAACGGACGCGACGGCCGCACCAGGATCGTCGAGGGTGCTCTCCGCCGATTCAGCCAGGACGGTGTCTCGGCCACCACACTGGCGAGCCTCCGCGAGGAGAGCGGTGTCAGCGTCGGCAGTTTCTACCACCACTTCGCCAGCAAGGAACACGTCTTCGGCGTCCTGTACGCGGAGACCCTGCACATGTACCAGGAGGCGTTCCTCACCGAACTCCAGCGTCACGAGAGCGCTCGGGGAGGCATCGAGGCCATCGTCGCCCTGCACATGGCCTGGAGCGGCGAGCACCGCGAGCGTGCGCACCTGCTGATCAGTGAGCGGCCGCCCAGGCGGGACGAGCCGGGCGGCACCGAGGTGGCGGAGTCGCGCAGGGCGTTCTTCAGGAAGGTCTCCGACTGGTGGCGCCCGCACATGAGGAACGGCCTGCTCCAGCCCGTTCACCCGACGATGTGCTACGTGCTCTGGCTGGGACCGGCCACCGAGATGTGCCGCCTGTGGTTCGCGGGCGCGCACCAGCCCACCCCCGACGAGATCAGCGGCCTCTGCGACGCGGCCTGGCAGAGCCTGCGGCAGCAAAGCTCCTGAGACCGTCTCGTCCGGAGGACGTCACCGATACTCCGGCCCGGATCACGGGGGCTTTTCCGGGCCGGAGCGGTCTCAGTGAGCTCCCACCAGCTGACGCGTCCGCGTCGACACCTGCCAGACGTCTTCGTCCAGTGAGATGTCCAGCCGAAGGTCCTGACGTCGGCGCCGCAGGCCGGGCACCAGCACCCGGTCGGACACGTCGAACCCGCCACGCCGGGCATAGCCGAACCCCAGCTCTCCGGGAAAGATCCGTAACTCATCCCGATTGCCGCACCGCGGGCAGGTCCAGGCGACCAGGTCCTTGCCACGGTGGTAGTCGTGGCAGGCGCGGAAATATTCATCGGGGTGGAAACGGGTCTCGCAGGCGAAGCAGGGGATCAGCATCACGGATCCTTTGGAGCGTGTGGCGCGGCTACCAAGAAGTACCGCTTACCGCTTGAAGTCCGCTTGCAGAACGCTTACCCCGGTGGGTAACAGTCTCATCACCGGGAGCATTCGGACGTGCTCGGTGCGAGGATTGCCCCGTGAACGATCTGCTTGGCCGCCTCAGAGGACTCTTGCTCGACACCGGCTACACCATCGACGGCGTCCGCGAGCGTCTCGGCGACGTCGCCGCCACCGCGCTCTCCCGGGAGGAGACGGTGCCCGCCCTGCGTGCCACCGCGGACGGTGACCCGCTCGCCACCCTGATCCGGCTGTGGTGGCTCGGCGTCCCCGTGGAGGCGCGACGGGTGCCGGCGGGCCTTCCCGTGGCGGAACTGGCCGCCGCGGGCCTGGTGACCGTCGAGGACGGCCGGGTCACCTCGGCGGTCCACCTGCAACCCTGGGACGCCGGCGACCTCGGCGGCTACGTCGTCTCCGATCGCAAGGTGAGGCCGGGAGACCCGGCCCTGCGCCCGGACCACGTCGTCGGTGCGGGTGGCGCCTCGGCGAACCTGGCCCAGCTCGTCTCCCGCCGTCCCGTCGGGCGTGCCCTGGACCTGGGGACCGGGTGCGGGGTGCAGGTCCTGCACCTGGACGGCAGGGCGGAGGAGATCACGGCCACCGATGTCAATCCACGCGCGCTGGAGCTGGCCCGCCTCAGCTGGGCGCTGTCCGGGATCACCGGCGTCGACGCCCGGCTGGGCTCCCTGTTCGATCCCGTCGAGGACGACCGCTTCGACCTGGTCGTCTCCAACCCGCCGTTCGTGATCTCCCCGGCAGGCCGGTTCACCTACCGCGAGTCCGGCTTCCACGCCGACGGCTTCTGCCGCGACCTCGTACGGCGGGCACCCCGCCACCTCACGCCCGGCGGCACCTGCCACCTGCTGGCCAACTGGCTGCACGTCGACGGCGAGGACTGGCGTGACCGGGTGGGCGGCTGGCTCACGGGGACCGGTTGTGACGGCTGGGTGGTGCAGCGCGACGTCCAGGATCCCGCCGAGTACGTCGAGTTGTGGCTGAGGGACGCCGCGGAGCAGGGCACCTCGCGCCATCGCGAACTCTACGACGACTGGCTCGGCTGGTTCGAGACCGCGAACGTCAGCGGGATCGGTTTCGGCTGGATCACCCTGAACAACTCCGGGAGTCTCGATCCGGTCGTGCGGGTGGAGGAGTACGGAGGGCCGGTGGAACCGCCGGTCGGTGGATACGTGGACGAGGTGCTCGGCGCGATCGCCACGGCCCACCGGCTGGGGGACGCCGAGTTGCTCGGTTCCAGACTCGCGGTGGCCGAGGGGGTGCTGGAGGAGAGGGTCGGCCCGCCGGGTGCGGAGGACCCGGCGCGGATCGTGCTCAGGCAGACCGGGGGGTTGCGGCGCAGGGCTGTGGTCGGGACCGTGGAAGCCGCGCTCGCGGGAGTCTGCGACGGCGATTATCCACTGGATCCGCTGCTCGCCGCGATCGCGGAACTGACCGGGGAGGATCACGATGACCTGCGGGTAAAGGCTCCGGCCGCCCTCCGCCCGCTGATCGCGGAAGGGTTTTTCCACATATCCACAGGGTGATCGTCCACAGCCTGTGGATATCGTCGCTATCGCTTGTCAATCGGATGGCAAACGCCGTGAGAGAAGCTCTGACCGTGGGGCACGGACCCGGGGGGGTGAAGGGCCCGTGCCACGTCCGGCCGACCGTCAGCAGTGAGGCGGCCGACCCGCGGGCGACGCACCGGATGACCGGGCCCCCTACGCGTCGCGCGGGTCAGACGGCCGGCCGGACCTCCACGCCCACCCCGAGACACGGGGGATGACTTCGAGGGGAACGCCGGTGATCAATCACGTCTGGATGACGCGTCTCGACGACGACCTGTACGACGGCCTGGGATCAGCTGTCGACCTGGTCGCGCTCCAGCAGAAGACGCAGATCCTCGGCCTCGGGCGCCCCGAGCCTGCGGAACAGGCCGTGGGCGCGTTCGAGGCAGCCCCGGCCCCGCTCGACCTCGCCGAGCCCGTTGAGGGCCGTGCCTAACACCGCCAGGGCCTGCGCCTCACCGTACGGGTGGCTGATCTCCCGGCTCACGGTGAGCGCCTGCTCCGCGTGACGGGCCGCGTCGGCGAAGCGGCCCGCGTTGATGAACGTCTCGGCCAGCCGGGAGCAGACCCGCTGTTCCCAGACCCGCTGCCTGCTGGCCCTGAAGAAGGCGAGGCACTCGGCGTGGTGGTGGACGGCCTCGTTCAGCCGGCCGACCCGCGACAGGATCATCCCCAGGTGGTAGCGGGCCCTCGCGGTGCCCGCGCTGGAACCCATCTCGATGAACAGGGCGAGCCCCTGTTCGGCGGCGGCGATCGCCTCCATCGGCTGCTTCAGGAACAGGTGGTCGCGGGCGGAGTAGCTGAGCGTCAGCGCCTCCCCGCCTCGCGCCCCGACCTCTCTGAACGCCTCGCGCGCCGAATCGAACCAGGTGAGGGCCTCCGCGTGGCGGCGTCGGCGCCCGGCCACGACGGCGAGCGCGTTGAGCGTCTCGCCGGTGACGATGCGATCGCCTCCGGCCGACAGCTCCAGAGACGTACGGAACTCCTCCTCCGCCTCGGCGAGCCGGTTCGCGCCGAACAGCACCCGCCCGAGCACGTAGCGGCAGCGCAGTTCGCTGGAGACGGCGCCGAGCCGCCGCGCGACGGCGAGCATCTCCCGCGTCCGGCTCTCGAACTCGCGGGCGTGGCTCCCCGACTCCAGCAGCGGCTCCATGGCGAGCAGCAGGTCGGCCCCGGGCAACAACTCGTCGGCGTCCTCCGCGCAGGTCACCTGGGCGATCGACGCGAACAGCGACTCGGCCTCCACCGACAGCCAGGCCACCGCCTCGTCGGCGGAGGCGAAGACGTGACCGGTCCCCGTGACTCCCAGCTGGTCGGCGATCGTGCTGCCCTCGTAGGCGAGGCGGTGCGCCGAGCGCGCGGACGCCAGATAGAAGTCGAGCAGCCGGCGCAGCGCCGCCTCGCTCGCCCCGCCGATGGTCACGCTCACACCGGATCCGCGCCGCTCCCCCCGCTTCGTCTCGCCCGCCGCGCAGCTCTCCTCGGCCGCGTTCTCGGTCCGTTCCGCGACACGGCGGGCGAAGAGTTTGAGCAGGTCGTGGAAGCGGTAGCGGCCGGGGGCGGGTGCTTCGAGCAGGCTGGCGTCCACCAGGGACTCAAGGACGTCCTCGGTGTCCATCGGGTCCAGCGCGAGCAACCCCGAGGCCGCCCCGATCGAGACGTCCGGGCCTCCGGGCAGGGAGAGCAGCCGGAACGCGCGGGCCTGGGCGGGGTTGAGCTGGCCGTACCCGAGGGCGAAGGTCGACTCCACCGCGAGGTTGCCCACGCGCATCTCGTCCAGGCGGCGGCGTTCGTCGGCGAGCCGCGGCACCAGGGAGGCGACCGTCCAGGACGGTCTGGCCGCGAGTCGCGCCGCCACGATCCGCACCGCGAGCGGCAGGAAACCGCAGGCGGCGACCACGTCCATGGTGGCGGCGCGCTCGGCCTCGACCCTCTCCACGCCGGCGACGATGCCGAACAGCGCCAGGGCCTCCTCCGGCTCCATGACGTCCAGGTCGATCAGCCTGGCCGAGACCAGGTCGGCGAGCTTGCCCCGGCTGGTCACGATCGCCGCGCACCCGGCGGAGCCGGGGAGCAGCTCGCTCACCTGGTCGGCGTCGCGGGCGTTGTCCAGCAGGACGAGCATCCGCCGGTCGGCGAGGAGCGAGCGGAACAGCGCGGACCGCTCGGCCAAGCCGTCGGGGAGGGCATCGGCGGGCAGGCCGAGCCCGCGGAGGAAGGCCGCCAGCACCGACTCGGGGGCGGTCGGCTCCTCGCCGTATCCGCGGAGGTCGGCGTAGAGCTGACCGTCGGGGAACAGGTCGTGCATCGCGTGGGCGACGTGTACGGCGAGGGCCGTCTTGCCCACGCCGCCGATACCGGAGATGGCGGCCACCGGCACGCCCTCGGAGCCGTCGTGGGACGACAGCAGCGCGCGGAGCCGCATGATGATCTGGCGGCGGCCGGTGAAGTCGTTCACGGCGGCGGGAAGCTGCGCCGGTCGCGGCAGCTCCGGGTTTGTCGCCGTCGCCCTCGCGGGCTCCGGATCCGCCTCGGAGGTCTCCCGCGCGGACGGTTGCGCGGCCTCGGCGGCCTTGGTGAGCACGGTGGGTACGGGCCGCGCCGGTGTGAGGGCCGGGTCACCGGTGAGGATGCGCTGGTGCATGCTCGTCAGGTCGGAGCCCGGCTCGATGCCCAGCTCCTCGATCAGCGTGGCGCGGGTGTCGGCGAAGGCCGCGAGGGCCTCCGCGCTGCGCCCGCACCGGTAGTAGGCGAGCATCAGCTGGGCCCGGAGCCGCTCGCGCAGCGGGTGGTCGGCGGTGAGCGCGATCAGCTCGGACAGGACGTCGGCGTGCCTGCCCAGCTCCAGATCGAGGTCCATCAGGGTCTCAAGCACGCTCATCCGGCGCTCGGCGAGCCGTCCGCGCTGGTGTTCGGCGTACGGGCCGACGGCTCCGGCGAGCGGATCGCCGGTGTACAGCGCCAGACTCGCGCGCAGGCTCTCCGCGGCCCGTGCCAGGGCGCCCTCGCGGCGCGCCGCCTCGGCCTCCTGGACGCCGTGCTCGAAGAGCAGCAGGTCGAAGGAGCTGTCGTTCAGCCGCAGCGCGTAGCCTCTGCCGACGGAGGTGAGCAGCTCGGGACGGGTGCGCGGGGACCTGCCGGGCTCCAGAACCGTGCGCAGCCGGGAGACGTAGGTGCGCAGGGCGCCGAGCGCCCGGGGCGGGGCGTCGTCTCCCCAGATCGCGTCGATCATCTCGGCCGGCGTGACCGCTCGCCCCTCCCTGAGCAGGAGCATCGCCAGGATGGAACGTTGCAGTGGGGTGCCCAGGTCGAGCTCGGAGCCGTCGCGCCATGCCTGGACAGGACCGAGCACGGCGAACCGCAGTCCGTCTCCGCTGTCCTGAACAGCCATTTCTCGAATCTCCGCCCAAAGGAAAGTTTTATGGCCAAATGATAGGTCCTCTGTCGCTTCCCTCGTAGATGGAGGGTTGCTTGTTCGACGGAACGTTGATCGCACGTCAATCGACTGGTGAGCGGTGCGGTGGATGCTTGGCGCTGTCGGGCATGGCCCCCATACGGGGGCGGCCGTGCCCGACATGTCAGCAGATTGCAGGCAGGGATAAAGGTCCTGTAAGCGCGGTGCAGGCATGTGCGCCTATCAATGAGCCATGGCTCCTGAATAGAGAAGGCAGCCGCACCCCTCAAGGAGAGAACCACCATGCGCCGCTCGGTCAGCAAACTTCTCGGTCTCGCCGCCGCCACCGCCGTTATCGCGATCGGTGTTCCCGCCCTCGCCTCTCCCGCCTCCGCCGCCACTCCCACCGCCTCAAGCGGTTACGACGCCGAGCCCTGGGGCTACTACTACTCCAAGTACTACGACCACTCCCGCGCCAAGGCGAAGGGCAGCGTGTGGGTCGACGGTGCCGACCGCCTCCACATCCAGGGCAGGCTCTACGACAAGTACTCGCCGAGCCGGCTCTGCGGTCACGTCCAGTTCAAGTTCGAGAACCACGACGGCGACGAGAGGTACTCCTGGGCGCGCAAGTGTGGCACCAGCGGCTACCAGAAGTTCCACTACGTCGCGGACGAGGTCGACAACCTGCAGGTCAGGGTCTGTTACTGGGACAGGCACGAGGCCAAGAGGACGCTGTGCGGCAAGTGGCGCTACATCTACGAGATCGAGTCCGACGAGGAGGAGTGAGGTCTGCGGTGAATCCATCCGGTAGCCCGTACCGGTGGTGTCCATATACGAACGCCCTCCCCCGCCCGCGATCTCCATTCGGCCCGGTGATCACGTGAGCCGCGACTCGCGTACGGCACCGGACGAACATCAGGCCTGCCCGGAATCCGGGCGGGCCTTTTGGTTAATTAAGTAATCAAAGCGCTATTTGTAGTGATTTGTTCTGGTTATATAACTATAGCCTTTTCGGTCGACCGTTCTCCTCGTATTTCCGCACGTATCGGGCGTCCGTTTCCCCCGGCCTATCCGAGGTCCGTCCGCGCGCGTCCGTTCTCGGACGACCGGCGTTTCCCCGCGGGGACGATCAGTCCGTCGTGAGGGCCGTGACGAGCGGAGGCGGCACGTGGGAGCGGGATGCCTGGCGCGTCGCGCGCAGGGTGGTCAGCGCCCCGCTCAGATCGTCCAGCGAGGCCGAGATCCAGGGCAGCTCCACCGGGTTCGCGGCGTCGAGCGCGGCGAGCCGCAGCGGCGTCGTCTCGCCGTACAGAAGGCTTGTCGCCACCCGCACCCGCAGGGCCGCGGGGTCGTCACCGAAGGCGTGGCCGGGAAGCACACCGACACCGTGCCGGTCGAGCAGGTACGCGGCCAGCTCGGCGGAGGAGGCGAAGTCGAGCCCGGTGAAGTCGGGGTAGAGGTAGAAACCGCCCTGAGGCGCCTCCACTCGCACCCCCGCGCGGACGAACCGCTCGTACACCGCCCGCGCCACCGCGCCGTGCAGCTCGCGGCTCCGGCTCACCCGCTCGACGAGCTCCGGCGGCTCGGTGTAGGCGTACGCCGCCGCATGCTGGACCGGCGCGGCAGGGCTGGACCAGATCTCGCTCGCCACCGCGAGGAGCCGGTCACGCAGAAGCGGCGAAGGAAGCCGTGCCACGCCGATCCGCCAGCCGCCCAGGGCGAGGCTCTTGCTGAGTCCGCTGGTGATCACGGTCCGCTCGGGGGCGACGTCGGCGGGGCTGAGGAAGGCGGTGGCCGGGGAGTGGACCAGGTCGCGGTAGATCTCGTCGGAGACGATCGTCAGATCGAGCTCGCGGGCGACCTCGGCGATCCGCCGGATCGTGGACGCCTTGGCCAGCGTGCCGGCGGGGTTGTCGGGAAGCGTGACCAGCAGCGAGCGCACGTCGCCTCCCCGGGCGCGAGCGTGCCTCACCGCCGCCGCCACCTGCTCGGGGTCCGGCACCCCACCCTCGCCGGGGGGCGTCGGAACGAGCAGGGAACGCGCCCCGACCAGCTCGGTCTGGGCGGCGTAGCTGACCCAGCTCGGCATCGGCAGCACGATGTCGCCGCCGATCGCCAGCAGCAGGCCGTACAGCAGGGGCTTGCTTCCAGGACCACACACCACCAGGTCGGGATCGGTGAGCAGGTGACGCCGTGACCAGTAGCCGGCGGCCGCCTCACGCAGCGCGGGCGCGCCGGCGACCGGTCCGTACCCGTTGAGCCCGGACGCGGCGATCAGCCGCTCGCGCAGGGCCGGATGAACGGGCAGGCCCGCCTCACCGAAGGCCAGGTGCAGCACGCGCTCACCGGCGCGCCGTCTTCGCTCGATGTCCTCGTTGGCAGCCAGGGTGGCGGAAAGGGTGACGCTCATCGCGGGGTCCTTACCTCGTGGGACACAACGAAACACCACCGAACGCGGCGGGGGCGTTGTGGAACGTCTTCAAGCCTGATGGGGTAAACGGCATCAGGACAAGCTTCGGTTGTCGTGGGTGGGCGTAAGGAAAACTGATGCTTGATTTGCGCAGGCTCGCTCTGATCTGTGAGTTCGCCCGCCGCGGCAGCATCGCGGCCACCGCGGCCTCCCTGGGCTACAGTCCCTCGGCGGTCTCGCAGCAGCTGGCGGCGCTGGAGCGCCAGGCGGGAGCCGTGCTCATCGACAGGACCGCGAGGAGCGCGGAGCTGACGGACGCGGGGCGCCGCCTGGTGGAGCACGCCGAGCGCATCCTCGCCATGGTGGAGAGCGCGGAGTCGGACCTGTCGGCACAGGCCGCGACCCCGTCGGGACGGGTCACCGTGACCGCCTTCCCGACCGCCGCGGTGGCCTTCGCGCCCGCGCTCGCCAGGACGCTGCGACGGCACAGCGAGCTCACCCTGCGGATGGGACAGGCCCGCTCGGGACGCGGGATGCGCGAGGTGCAGTCGGGCGAGGTGGACATCGCCCTGATCGACGACTGGTACGGCCGGATGCGCGAGTCCGACACGATGCGGGTCTTCCCGCTGCTGCGCGATCCGCTGGTGCTCGTGGTGCCGCGCAGGCACAGGCTCGCCTCCCCCGACGTCCCCGTCGACCTGTGGGACCTGCGTGACGAGCCCTGGATGGCGACTCCGGACGGCGAGCCCTCCCGGCTCGCGGTGGACAGGCTGATGTTCGACGTCGGCGGGCACCGGCCGGTGACCTGGGAGTTCGAAGGGCTGGGCACGATCATCGGCCTCGTCGCCAAGGGCATCGGCATCGCGGCCGTCCCCGCCCTGGCGCTGGCCGCGGGGGTCCGCGGCATCGCCGTCCGCCGGTTTCCCGGTCCGTCGGTCGGCCGGGACGTGTACGCCGTGGCCCGATCGTCCAGCGTCCACCGCCCCGCGGTCTCCGTCACCCTCAGGGCCCTCCACGTCGCCGCGCGGCTCCTCGCCGCCGACCTGGAGGGGGTCGAGCCGGCGTCCAGGGAGAGCCAGGACCCCGAAGGACCGGCCGGCGCGACGCCCGGAGGCGATTCCTGATCACGATGGCGCCTGATCGAGGCGGTGTTCGAGCGAGACGTCTCCCGGAGGCTCGCGTCCCGGTAACGTCGGCACGTGCCTCCCACCTACGCCCTTGAGCGGTTGCTGAACGACGGCGGTTCCAAACTGGTCGCCGGGGTGGACGAGGTCGGACGTGGAGCCTGGGCCGGTCCGGTGGCGGTCTGCGCCGTGGTCACCGACCTGTCGGAACCGCCCGCCGGTCTCACCGACTCGAAACTGCTCACCCCCGCCCGCCGCTCCGCCATGGTCTCCGAGATCACCGCCTGGGCGGCCGGGATCGGGTACGGCGAGGCGTCCCACGAGGAGATCGACGAACTCGGGATGACCGAGGCCCTGCGCAGGGCGGCGAGGAGGGCGCTGGCGGAGCTCCCCGTCCGTCCCGACGTGGTCGTTCTGGACGGGAAGCATGACTATCTGGGCGCGCCCTGGCCGGTCAGGTGCGAGATCAAGGGCGACCTCTCCTGCGTCTCCGTGGCCGCGGCCTCCGTGATCGCCAAGGTCCGGCGGGACACCTACATGGCCTCACTCGGTTTCGAGGAGTACGGGTTCGCCGACAACGCGGGTTACCCCTCGCCGGTTCACCAGGCTGCGCTCGCCTCCCTCGGCCCGACGAGGCATCACCGCCTTTCCTGGTCCTATCTGGACGACCTTCCCCGGTGGCGCCACCTCAAGAGGCATCGCAACCCGCTGGCCGGAGAGGGCCAGCTCGGACTTTTCGGATAGACCCCCTTTTATCTGAGGACTTCCGGTATCCGGGAGCATCCGGCTCGCCCGGTGAGGGGCGGCCGACCGCAATGGGACCGGCCAGGAGAGCGGGATGAGACCGGGGAAGGCGGTCCGATTCGAAACGGGCCGTCAGCAGTCGACGAGCTCGGGCGACTGGTTGAGGATCTGCGACCTGGCGGTGACGAACTCCGTGTGGGCGCCGGTGGCGGCCGGGTCGAAGACGGCGACCCGATGGCAGTTCTGGAAGGCGAGTCTCACCCCGAAGTGGCGCTCCAGGGCGCCGCGCATGGCGTCGCTGGCGAGAGCTCGCAGGAGTTGGCCGCGAGCGGCCTCGTCCGGCGGAGGGACCGTGTTGTCGGCGAACTCGGCACCGGTGTGCTCGCGCTCCCTGACCAGGCCGCTGATGAGCGACCAGGCGTAAGGAAGGGAGTCTCTGACACAGGTGACGAATGCCGCGTCGTCCACCTCACCGGCCTTGGCCTGGTCGAGAAGATCGTTCGAAACGGTCAGCGACATGCTGCGTTCTCCTCACAGAAGGGGATTCATAGACATTAGGTCGGGCCTACCGATCGCTCCACCTAGCGGGAGAGCGACACTCGCGTGGGCCCGAAGACGAAGCCGGGGTCGATCTGGGCCGCCAGGTCCTCACCGGTCGCCCTGTTCGCCCAGACCTCCGCGTTGCGGAGATGGAACTGCACGGCCTGGCGTCCGAAGCGGAACCAGTCCTTCTCCTGGCTGTCGAGATGATCGAGAAGCGTGCCGAGCGCTTGGGAGTTGGCCGGTTCGAGGTCCCGGAGAGTGAAGGGGCGCCCCTGCTCCATCGCCCGGATCGCCGAGGAGTGCTCCAGGCAGACCAGCAGGTCGTCGCCGACCTGATCGCGGAGGAACGCCACGTCTCCGGGGCCGTGGATCTTGTTGCCCACCACCGCGATCGGTACGCCGTAGTCGGCGGCGTAGTCGCGGTACTGACGGTAGACGCTCACGCCCTGACGAGTCGGCTCGGCCACCAGGAAGGTCATGTCGAAACGGGTGAAAAGGCCCGAGGCGAAGGAGTCGGCTCCGGCCGTCATGTCGACCACGACATACTCCCCCGCACCGTCGAGCAGGTGGTTGAGGTAGAGCTCCACGGCGCCGACCTTGGAGTGGTAACACGCCACCCCCAGGTCGTCCTCGCTGAACGGCCCGGTGACCATCAGCCGGGGCCCCTCCGCGGTGGCGACGGAGAACCCGGTGTGGATCGGGTCGTCCCGCTCGTCGAGGCGGAGCAACCGCGAGCCGGCCCCCGGCGGGGTGGTCTTGACCATCGCGGCGGCCGATGAGATGCGGGGGTTGTCGCCCCGCAGGTATTCCTTGATCTCGGTCAGGTGCGAGCCCATCGGCCTGGGAAGCGCACCCTCGGCCAGCCCCAGCGCCATGCCCAGGTGCTGGTTGATGTCGGCGTCGACGGCCACCACGGGACCGCCCCGGCTCGCCGTGTATCTCGCGAACAGCGCCGACAGGGTCGTCTTGCCGCTGCCGCCCTTGCCGACGAATGCCACCCTCACAACAGCGATCCAATCTGATTATGAAAATCATTTCAATGTGTCGGAGGGCCCATCATGCCACGACGGGCGGGGGCGCGGGACGCGGATCGCAGGGGAGAGGGAAAGTGCGCTCGCGTCGCGAATACATATAAAAGCGACTTCTCATGACAAACACGGATTAAAGGTGTGAGAGAAAACGCCTGCCATGTCATGACCAGTGCCAAAGATCCGCTGTTACCGCTTCGCGGTCTCCTGTACGGACTCGACAACCGGCTTGGGGATCGGCGGGGCGGATGTTTGCCATCGGCGCCGATGGGATCCGGCCAGTCCGGGTATCCCATCCCGAGTTGGTTGATCTTGACCCCCCGGTGAGATCGTGGACAAGGATCAGCAAGGGGTTTTGGTGGCACGTACCGGTACCTGGTCGCGTCGCGTTTCCGAACGGCGGGTTCCCGAACGGCGATTTTCCTGGCGGCGGCCTTCCCGGCGGTGGTCTCCCCACGGGAGATCTTCCGGGCGGAGGATCGGTGGGTTCGCCGCGTGGAGTGTCGCGTTCGCGATGCTCGCGACGCCGTCGCTCACTCTCGCCGCGTCCCGGACGGGCGTGGCGGAGGTGTCCTCGCCGTCCGTCCCGGCGGAGGCACCGACTCCCCGGATGACGATGGACGAGAAGTCCTCGCCCGTACGGGGCGCGAAGAAGAAGAGGGAACCCTCGTCCGTATCCCCGAGGAAGGAGGGCGGGGTGTCTTCGCCCGTCTCCGTGACGGGACGGCGGACTCCCGTGTCCGTGGCGGAACGGCGGGCCTCCGCCTCTGTGGCGAAGATGCGGACTTCCGCGTCCACGGAGGGACGACGGGCCTCCGCCTCTGTGGCGGAAAGGCGGGGTTCCGCGTCCGTGGCGGGGATGCGGGGCGCGCGGGGTGCCTTTGACGGCGAGAGCCGTGTGGCGAGGACAGGAGAGCCGGAGATAGAGATCACCAAGACGGCCTCGTCCACCCTCGCCAAGCCCGGCCAGAAGGTCACCTACACCGTCGAGTTGCGCAACACCGGTGACGTCACCCACCCCGGCGTCACCTTCACCGACGACCTGTCGGGCCTGCTCGACGACGCGAGCTTCGACCACGACCACTCGGCCACGTCGGGCACGGTCTCCTTCACCGAGCCCAGGGTGGCCTGGAGCGGTGACGTGGCCGCAGGGCAGACGGTGACGGTCACCTACGGCGTCACCGTGAACGACCCTCCCGCGGGGGATCTGCGTCTCTCCGGCGAACTGGTCGGGCCCGAGGGCTCCAACTGCGAGGCCGGGTCGGCCGATCGCGCCTGCGGAAACCTCGGCGGGATCGGCCTGCCGCTGCTGTACGTCCTCATGACCGCCGACAGCGAGACCGCCGCCCCCGGCCAGACGGTCGCCTACACGATCACCGCCGGCAACGTCGGCAACGCCACCTATCCGGACGCCGCACTCACCGGGGAGCTCTCCAGGGTCCTCGACGACGCGGTCTACAACGGCGACGCGCGGACCACGAGCGGTACCGTCTCGTACGGTGCGCCGAAGCTGACCTGGGCCGGAGACATCCGGGTGGGCGAGACGGTGACGGTCACCTACAGCGTGACCGTCGGTGCCTCCGCCACCGGGGACGGGACGCTGGACAGCGCCGTCCAGGCCCTCGGGGGCGGGACGAACTGCCCGGACCCGGTGCCGTGGTCCGCGAGGCGTGCCGCGCCCGTCCCCGGTACGGGTCTCGGTTGTGCGCAGCGGGTCGCCGTACAGAGGACGACGAGCACCGGGACGCTCGGGCCAGAGGATCGCGTGCCGGACTCCGCGCCGCTTCCGGCTCCCGGCTCGGTGCCCGAGCCCGACTCGGACTCCGCGCCGGTTCCGCCTTCCGGGGCGGATTCCGCGCCGGTGCCGGTTCCCGAGCCGGATTCCGCGTCCGAGCCGGATGCCGTTCCCGGTTCCGCGTCCGCGCCGGTCACGGCTCCCGGCACGGAACGGGAACCGGCGCCCGCGCGGGTGCCGGAGCCACTCTCCGACCCGTCGTGCGTGCCGGGCCGGGGGCGGTCCTTCTCGGTCCCCTGTATCACCGATGGGCCCGGTGAGGTGTCGGTCGGCCCCTCGTTGCCGTTCACGGGCCTGCCGCTCGGGCCGCCCCTGGTGGGACTCCTGCTCTCCGGCCTTGGGGTGGCCCTGCGGCTGCGTACCCGGCCAGGGAGGCCCTAGACCCGCCGGGCATGGGCCTTTAAATCAGGCGCAGACCTTGGCCGGGCACCCGTCGCGCCGGGTCAGACCACTCGGCCCCGGCGACCGCGGCGGAACAGGAACAGGGCGGTGGCCAGCCCCGCGGCGGTGGCGGAGACCAGTGAGACGGGCAGGAGCCAGGCGGCCGTCTTCTCCGGCGGGGTCACGGTGTTGATGTCCGTGGCACAGACCAGTACGGGGCCGGTGGCGCCTCTGCGAGCGCAGGCCGTCGTCGCCAGGTCCCGCACCGTCGCCCCGGCCACCGCGCCCACCCGGGTGCTCACGTGGACGACCGTCTCCTTCTCGGGTGGGACGTTCACCGTCCACGCCACCTTGCCCCGCTTCATGCGCCCCCCGGCGTCGGCCTTCACGAAGGTCATCGACGGTGGAATGGACTGCACCAGGAGGACGCGTTTCAGCCGGTCGGTCCCCTGGTTGCTGAGACGGAGTGTGTAGGTGTTCTCCGCGCCGGGAGTGGTCTCCCTCGCCCCGTCGTCGAGGGAGATGGAGACCGAGGGGATCGGGTCGGCCCAGGCGAGTGGCCATCCGACGGTGGGTGCGGCGATCGCGGTGAGCAGGCTCACGCTCGCCAGGTGGTATTTCATCCTCAAACCTCCGTTGTTACTCTAAGTAATCACTCCATAACAGCATTCTGGCCCTCGTTGGCGCTCTCAACGCGCCGGACACGGCGCTGTACCCGTCATCCATGGGGCCGTCGGTGTGTCGCTTCCTCGTTCGGCCGGTCCTGTGCTCCGCCAGGACGTTCGGGTGCGGTTTCTTCGGTTCGGCCGGTTCGTCAGTGGCAGGCGGAATCCAGGACGACGGCCTTCGTCTTGGTGTGCCCGCCCACGTCGCCTCGGTCTCTGGTCTGTGCGGTGGACACGGAGCGGGGCGGAGCGGGCGGCGCCGCCAGGGTGGCGATGACCTCGCGCCTGATCAGGTGGTAGTCGGGCGCACCCGAGTAGACGAGCGGGGGGACGAACTGGAGACTCCTGATCCTGGAGTCCTTCACCTTCTCCGCCAGCTCGACCAGGTCGGGCAGCAGCTGCCGCGGTATGTCGGTGGAGATGGTGTCGACGGCGGCGGCGGCCAGTTTCTCGAAGCTCCTGAAAACCGTCACCGGGTCGGCCTGCTTGGCGACGGCGTTCAGCAGGCACTTCTGGCGGCTCATCCGCACGTAGTCGTCACCGTAGGTGCGGGATCTGCCGTACCAGAGCGCCTCCTCGCCCGAGAGTTTCCGTTTTCCCGCCTCGATCAGGCCCTCGTTCTGCCTGCCGTACACGATGGGATCTTTGATGCGGACCCGTACACCGCCGATCGCGTTGACGATTTCCACGAAACCCCTCATGTCGACCATCGCGTAATAGGAAATGTCGAGGCCGAGGATGCCGCCGATCGTTCTTTTCAGAAGTGTCGGGCCGCGGTGCCGCTTGCCCTGCCGGGGAACCATCTCGGGATAGTCCTCGGCGTACTGGTAGATCTCGTTGAGCATGCCCGGCGTGTACGGTGGCTCGCCCTGAAAGCCGTAGGGAAAGCGCTCGCGGGCCGGGCCCGGCGGCATCGGGACGTTCTCCAGGTTCCTGGGCAGGCCGAACAGCACGGTGTCGCCGGTCCTGGGGTCGATGCTGGCCACGGTCATGCTGTCGGTGCGCACGCCGACCCGGTTGGCCGCCGCGTCCGCGCCGACGAGCAGGATGTTGAGCCGGTCCACGCCCTTCCACGGGTCCACGGGGATCGGCGCGACGCTTTCTGCGAACACCGAGGTCACGACGTCGTGCGAGATGTATGCCAGCCTCGCCGCATAGATCATCGGAGCGACGATCAGCGCGCACAGCCCGCCGACCGCGGCGGCGGAGAGATACCGGACCGCGAGTGACGCCGACTCCGGCCGCACCAGCAGGTGGGAGCGGATGGTCACGGTGACCGTCACGCCGGCGAACAGCAGCGCGGTGAAGGCGAAGACCCAGAGCCAGGAGGGTTGTACGGCGAGGGAGAGCAGAGAGGGGCCGGCGGTCAGCACGGCGGTCGCGGCGGCCGCGGTGAGGATCAACTCGATGCCCATCAGGATGGCACCGGTCAGGCGGCGGCCCACCCAGAGGTGGGCCAAACCCCACAGAACGGCTGAGCCCAGTGTCAGTGCCAGGCTCGATCCGACGCCTGTTCGCCCCGTATTGCCTGCCATAGCCGTGACATCTCCTGTCCGTCAGACCAATACGTCGCAGGTTAGTAACGGTTTTCGGTTGAATCGGCTATGTGGTTGTTCGACGCGCTGGGGGCGGCAGGTCAAGGTTTGTAAACCAGATTTCACCGTCGCGATGACATTGACTCCAAGTGCATGTCAAAAAGAGTTCGTAACCGGTTTTGACCGGTAAACGCGAGGATTTCCCGGTAATTCGGTTGAGGGCTTCGTGTGTACGATGATCGGCGTGATTTCGACCGTGCTCGGACGCCTTCCCGATTCCTTCGCTCTCACCGCATACCGGGCGGCGCTCGAAGGCCGTCGTCACCAGCCCGCGGCCCCCTCGAAGGAGGTCTCCGAAGGGTGATAGCCGAGCCGGGTTCGCGCGGCGGTGATGTCGAGGGTCCGTTCGACGGCCAGGTGGCCCGCGGCGTAGCGCGTGAGCCGGGGCGGGTGCGGGCGCCGGAGCAGCCGGGCCACGGTCTCCGCGACGGCGGCGAGGGGATCCACCAGCGTGAGCGGCAGGTAGTACGGTTCGGCGTCGATGCCGCGCTCCCCGAGGATCGCGCGCAGGGCGTCGTCGAGCACGACGGGTTCGGCGTCGGTCACGTTGAAGACGCCGTGGTCGACCGGGCCTTCGGCGGCGAGCAGGCAGGCCTGGACCAGGTTGTCCACCGAGGTCAGGCTGATCCGCTGGCGCCCGTCGCCCACCGCGAGCAGCCTGCGGCCCCTGACCGCGCCGAGGACCCGGGGAAGCAGCGTGGTGTCCCCCCTGCCGTAGATCGCGTGAGGCCGCAGGATGACCGCCCGTTCCAGACACCTCTCCGCCGCGGCCTTCGAGGCGCCGTACGCGTTGGCGTACCGCCCGACCGGGGCGGCGTCCTCGGCGGCCATCACGGTCGGCCGGAACGGGTCGTAGACGCTCGCCGTGCTGACGTGCACGAACCTGGCGCGGGGGAAGGCCGCGGCGGCGTTGCGGGTGCCGTCCACGTTGGCGGCCCGGATGTCGCGTGGCGGTCCCCAGTCCGTGACGCTCCCGGCACAGTGGATCACCACGTCCACCTCGCCCGGGAGCGTCGCCGGCAGGGGGGCGAGAAGGTCCCACGACGTGTATGGAGCGCCGCCGAGGTGCTCGCCGTCCACGGCGGGCCGCCTGCCGAAGGCCCGCACCGTCCAGCCCCGCGCCATGGCCTCCCGGCAGACCGCGCCTCCCACGAATCCGGAGGCGCCCGTCACCGCGATCCTCGGCCGCCCGCCCGGCCCGGCGGGGTGCTCGGGTACGGCGGGTCGCTCAGGCATGGCGGGCGACCAGGTCTCGCAGGGCGGCCCGGTCGAGCTTGTCGGCTCGCCCCGACCGGGGGAAGGCGCCGAGCGGCTCGATACGGTCGGGCAGGGCCGCGGCGTCCACGATCTCGGGAAGCGCCTTGCGCAGCAGGCCCTCGTCGTAGCCCTCCGAGGGAACGACGGCGAGGACGACCTCCTCGTCCCCGGTCTCGGGGTCGGAGAGCCCGACGATCGCGGCCTCGGCCACCCCGGGCAGCGTCGCGATGCCGGACTCGTACAGGCCCGGGTAGATGTTGACCCCGTCGCGGAGGATCATGTCCTTCTTCCGGCCGAGCAGCACCAGCCGGTCCCCTTCGAGCCGGACCAGGTCGCCGGTCGCGACCTCCCGCAGCGGTTCCTCGCCGAGATAGCGCCGCGCGAGGTGGGGGCCGGAGACGAACAGCTCCCCGTCCTCGGCGACCCGGACGCCGACGCCGGGCAGCGGTGCCCCGAGCAGGTCCCCCTCGGCCCAGGCCAGCTTCTCGCGGGCGGACGCGATCGCGATGGGGAGCGCCTCGGTCATCGCGTAGACCGAGAGGACCTCGGGTCCGGCCTCGATCGCGCGGCGGAGCACGCCCGGCGGGGCGGGGGCGGCGCCGAGCAGGAGGTATCGGAGGGTTCCGGGGAGCCTGGGGGTCTCGCGCAGCAGCCTGTCCAGGTGCACCGGCACGGCGAAGGTGTGGGTGGCCCGTCGCGCGGCCAGTTCCGCGGCGAGGTCACCGCCCCCGGGCAGGGACCAGGTCGCCCCGGCCAGCAGCGCGGGGAGTCCGAGCATCAGCTGGTCGGTGTGCACGACGTCACCGGGACCCAGCGGGAACGCGCCCCTGAACATCTCCAGCCCGGCCGCGAGCGACCCCCGGGTGTGCACCACCCCTCGAGGGCGCGCGGTGGTCCCCGAGGTGAAGATCACCGCAGCCGGTTGCTCCGGGTCCGCCCCGTACGCCTCCCGGCCGGGGGTGGCGGACGATCGTCGCAGGACGCGGGAGAGCCGCAGCGCTCCGCGAGGCACTCCCGGCAGCCATGGCCCCGTGTACAGGTGACGGACGGGGTGGCCCGGAAGCGGGTCCGCGAGGTCGGGCAGGAGCAGGCCCCGGCGGAGGGCGAGGCGCCTGAGCGGGCCGCTCAGGGCGTAGAGGAGGGACTCACCGACCACCCACGCGGGCCGGGTCGCGGCCATGCGGGCCGCGAGCACGTCGGGGGCCAGACCGGGGTCCGCGAGGACGAGCGTCCCGCCCGCCGCCACCGCCCCCAGCGCGAGTGCCACCGCGTCCACTCCCGGTCGCACCGCGAACAGCACTCCGTCTCCCGGCCGCATCCCGCCTGCCGGCCGAGCCCGGTCCTTCGCCCGCGCCCGGTCCTCCGGCCGTGGTCCGCCCATCGTGTCGCGGACCGCCGACACCCGGCGGGCCAGCTCACCATAGGTGATCTCGCGGCCCCGTCCGTCGACGATCGCGGTGCGCCCCGGTTCCCGCCCGGCGATGGTCATGATCCCGCTGACGATGTCGTTCACGCGGCTCCCGCCCGGCCGATCCACAGATGCTCGTACGTGGGAATGAGGACCCCTCTGGCCGCGCGTCGCCGCACGACGCGCACCCGGTGGGAGAGCAGGACGGAGGCCACCGCCCGGATCTCCGCCAGGGCGAGCGGGTAGCCGATGCAGAAGTGCGGGCCGGCGCCGAACCAGAGTCTGCGCAGTTCGGGCGGGTGGGCGCGGGAGGGGTCGAACGGACCGTAGGCCCTGGCGCAGTTGTGGGTGACGATCAGCACCCGGTCGCCGGGACGTACCGCCGTGCCGCCGATGTGCGCGGCGGCGGCCACCGAGCGCAGCATCAGCGGGGTCGGGGTGGTGACCCGCATGGCCTCCTCGATGACCCTGTCCAGGTCGCCGACCGGGGCCTGGTGGTCGTGCAGGAGGGCGATGAGCCGGGGGACGAACGTGGCGACGGTCTCGGTACCGGTCAGGAAGAACGCCCCCGCCGCGCCCCTCGCCTCGGCCGCGGACAGTCCCTGCGCCCGCATCCTGCCCATCACCGTGGACTCGTCCCCGGCCTCGTAGGCGGCCTGCGCGATGTCCCCGATCCGGTCCAGTACCCGCCTGGCGACGACCACCTGCCGGTCGGACAGCCGTCGCGAGCGCAGCGAGACCATCGAGACGACCCGCTCCCCGTCCGCGAAGAGCTCCCTCGCCCGCGCTTCGGAGACCTCGCCCAGCCCGATCACCCGGCAGATCACCGCCCCGGCCATCAGCCGCATGGCGTCCACCAGGTCGACCGTCTCTCCGCGCCCCAGACGCGCGGAGAGATCGTCGAGCGGCCCGCGGAGCACGTCTTCCACCAGCGAGGACACGTACCCGGCGGTGAACAGCGGCATCAGTTTCCTGCGGAGCGCGAGATGGCCGGGACCCTCCATGTTGAGCAACACGGAGGGTCCGAGCACGGGCGTCCACAGGTCGCCGGGCGAACCCGGCCCGTCCTTGCGGAACCGCTCGTCCATCAGCACGGCCCGCGCGAGGGCGGCGTCGTTGACCACCACCCCCAGGCGGGGGACGCGCACCACGGGGCCGAGCCGGGCCAGCAGCCGCATGAGCGGGTAGGCGAAGGGGTGGGCGGCCAGGTACAGGCGGGTCTCGTGGTTCACCGGACGTCGATCACTTCAGGCCGGTAGTGGTGGTCGGCGTACCAGGCGAGGGTGCCCGCGAGGCCGTAGGCCCGCAGCCTGCGTACGGAGCCGAAGACCACCACGTCACGGCGCGAGGCGTACGCGGGGGTGAGGGCGCGTACCCGGTTGACCAGGGCGCGGTCCTCGTGGACCTCCTCGATCGCGGTCCTGGGGAAGCCACCCGCGCGGTCGTAGAGGTCCGCGGTGATGGCGAGGGTGGCGCCGGGCATCATCACGTACGGGCCCAGGTAGCGCGGGTCCCTGTTGCCGGGCCGGAAGCGTCCGAAGGTCGCCGCCACCTCCACCACGAACGGGATGAGGTGGCGTTCCCAGAACTTCAGCCGGAACTCGTCGGTCCTGGGCCTCAGCCGCCCGCCGACCATCTCCAGTCCGTCGTCGAAGGCTCGCCGGATGTTGCGCACCCAGTCGGGGCGGGGCAGGCAGTCCGCGTCGGTCCTGGCCAGGTGGGTCGCCCCGTGCGCGATGGCGTGGCGCATGCCGGTGTCGGAGGCGGCGCCCGTGCCCTTCCGGGTCTCGACGACCACCTGAACACCGTGTCGCCGTACGACCTCGGCGGTGCCGTCGGTGCTCGCGTTGTCCACCACGAGCAGTGTGAAGTCCCGGTCGTCCTGATCGGCCAGAGCCCGCAGCGTCGCCTCGATCCCGGGAGCCTCGTTGTAGGCGGGGACGATCACCCAGAGGTCCATCACATCTCCGCCAGCATCACACCGGTGCTGATCCCGCCGCCCAGCCCGAGCAGTGCCACCCGGTCGCCGGGTCGCCAGCCGCCCAGGCTGAGCTGGAGCGGCAGCGTCGTCGAGGCACAGTTGCCGTGCTCGGGCAGGCTGACCACGAGCCGGTCCTCGGGGATGTCGAGCACCTCGGCGAGGAAGCGCAGGTAGGGCAGCGCCACCTGATGCACCGCCACGATGGCGAAGTCGTCCCAGGTCAGGCCGGTGCGCTTGAGGGCGTTGAGGAAGATGTCCGGGCCGATCGCCTCGAAGGCGTCCTTCAGCCCGCGCCCGTCGCCGCGGAAGTAGGAGTGCTCAAGGTCGCGGGGGTGCGCGGAACCACCTCCGGGCAGGGTGCCGATCGGCCAGGCCGTGGAGTCGGCCGCGAAGTCGCGGTAGAAAATGCCGCGTTCCAAATCGGCGGCGACCGTGACCGCGGCCCCGGTGTCCGACAGCGTGTAGCCGGCGAAGGAGTCGACGAACTGCGCGCGGTCCCTGACCCGCCACCGGATCGCCCGCGACGGGATCTCGCCCGAGCAGACCAGCACCTTGTGGTGCGCTCCGGTCAGGATGAGCGCCTCGGCGATCTGGATCCCGTTGAGCATGCTGTTGCAGGCGTTCTTGACGTCGAACACCGGGCACGAGAGTCCCAGTTTGGCCGCCACGATGTGCGCGGTGGCGGGCTCGATCATGTCCTGTGAGGCCGACGCGAAGACGAGCAGGTCGACGTCGGAGTGGTCGAGTCCGCGGGCCGCCTCCACGGCCAGGTCCGACGCCTGCTGGTCGTCTCCGGCCACGTGGCGGCGCCGGATTCCCGTCAGCCGTTCCACGACGCCCCTATGGGGCGTGTAACCCTCGATCCGCCGTTCGACGTCCGCGCTGGACACGGTCCGCTCCGGCAGATAGGTCGCGACGCCCGTGATCCGGGCTTTCATTGGTCTCCTTAGACGGTGTCGAGCCGAACAGCGTCGAGCCGAACAGGGGGAAGTCTCGACATGTTCGCGCAATGTATCTAAAACGCGGTGTTTTGTCCTGGTCGCACGAAAAAAAAATAGTCAAAGAGGAAGAAGGAGGCATATGTCTATACAAGTCGGTCGTGGGGATGACACCGTGTCGTCCTGTCACGCCGCCCTTCCGCGTCGCCCCGTCATGCCCTCCTTCCGGGCCGCCCTTCCACACCGTCCTCCCGTGCCGGCGTGATCTTCATGACCGCCAGAGGGGGTGGATCTTTCCCCCGACGTCAAGGCCGAGGGCAGGAGCTGGAGAACACCGCCGAGCCGCTGAGCACCACCTCGGGCCGAGAGCCGGGCTGCGCCGGGTAGTTTGACGGACCTCTGCCGCGGCAGAGGACCCCATAAGATCTTTTTTCGTGATCGACCGGATTGACCGTGATCGACCTCGCCGGGCTGAACACCGTCACCCGCGCCGTAACTCTGCTGGAGGTATGCCATGCGTGGTACAGCTCGTGCGTTCGCCGTGATCACCGCTGGTCTCGCCCTCGGCCTGACCGCCTGCAGCGCGGGCGGGTCGCCCGACGGCCAGTCGGTGAAGCAGGCCGTCCCTCAGAGCGGCGAGGAGACCAAGAAGCCCGGGAAGCCGGAGGGGCCCGTCACGCTGAAGTACTGGACCTTCACCCCGCCTGAGGCCGCGCTGAAGAAGGCGATCGCCGCGTTCGAGCGGGCGAACCCCCGCATCAAGGTCAAGCTGCGCACCTTCACCGAGGCCGACTACCGCAAGCGGCTCCCCAAGGCGCTCGCCGACGACGAGGCACTCGACGTCGTCGGCCTCCCGATCCCGACGATGACCCGCTCAGCCGCGAACCGGCTCCGCCCGGTCGACGACTGGAAGGACAAGGTCTCCGGCGGCTGGATCGACGAGCTCGAAGAGAACGCGGTGAGGCAGACGGAGAAGGCCGCCAAGGGCGGCACGCTCTACTCCGTCCCGATGGGTTCCAACGGCGGCGCGGTCATGTACTACAACGCCGGTCTCCTGTCCGAGCTCGGACTCTCCTTCCCGGAGACGGCCGCCGACCTGGAGAGCGTCGTGAGGCAGGTGAAGAAGGAGATCCCCGACCTCCGGCCGATCGTCTTCTCCGGCGAGCCGCGCCGGCAGGAGGAACTGCTGTTCACCATCGCGGGCCAGAGCCACCCGACCCTCTCCGACGAGCTGCTGGCCGGCGGCAAGCGGTGGAACAGCCCTGAGGTGGTCTCGGCCCTGACCGCCTACAGATCGCTGTTCGACAGGGGCGTACTGGCGAAGTCGGGGCTCACCCTCAAGGGCGACCGCCCGGCCGAGCTTTTCCGCTCAGGTAAGGCCCTGTTCCTGGTGGGCGGCTCGGACCAGAGCTCGATGCTGTCCGCGTCCCACAGAAAGACCGCGAAGATCTCCGTGAAGAGGATCGGCGCCGGACCCTTCCCGACCGTCCTGCAGGGCTCCAAGCCCGCCCTCCGCAGCACGGCCGAGGTGGGGCTCGCCATCCCCAAGAGCTCCAAGCACGTGGCCGAGGCGGCCACGCTGATCGAGTTCCTGACGACGGGCGACGGGGTCTCCAGCTGGGTCGGAGACCTGGCGCTCGTCCCCGCGCGCGAGGACTTCCGGATCGCCTCGTCCGTCTTCGCCGACTCGGAGGGCGAGGACGGCTACGCCGCGATCCAGGAGCTCGTCAAGAACGGTGGTTCCCTGAACGTGCCCGACGAGTCCTTCCTGGAGCGGGTGGAGGGTGATGTCATCCTCGACGTCGCCCACGGCCGGATCACCGCGAAGAAGGCGGCCGACCGCCTGCAGGAGGAGTGGTCCCGAGGCCAGTGAGGGACTGCCTCCGGGGTTCCCCGCGGGTCCTGCCGGTGAGCGGTTCCCGGCGGTCCCCGCGGGTTCAGGCGTTCACGTTCACGGGCCGGAAGGTGCGGCGGTAGGCCATCGGCGAGACGCCGATGGCCACCTGCAGGTGCTGGCGGAGCGAGGCGGCGGTGCCGAACCCCGACCGCAGGGCGACGCCGTCCACCGGCAGGTCACTGGTCTCCAGGAGCCGCCGGGCCAGCTCGACCCGCTGCAGGATGAGCCACTGCCCGGGGCTGAGCCCCATCTCGTCGCGGAAGCGCCGGGTGAAGGTACGGCGGCTCATCCGGGCGTGGGCGGCCAGCTCACCGAGGGAGAGCGGCTCGTGCAGCCGCTCCAGCGCCCAGGCCCTGGTCGGGGCGGTCGTCGTCGCGGTCGGGGCGGGAATCGGGTGCTCGATGAACTGCGCCTGGCCGCCGTCGCGCCACGGAGGGACGACGCACCGTCTGGCCACGCGGTTCGCCACCTCGGCGCCGTGGTCGCGCCGGACGATGTGCAGGCAGAGGTCGATCCCCGCGGCCACTCCTGCCGAGGTGAGAACGTCCCCGTCGTCCACGAACAGCACGTTCGGGTTGACCTTGACCTTGGGAAACAGCTTCTGGAAGTGGTCGGTGTTCCCCCAGTGGGTGGTCGCGGGGCGGCCGTCGAGCAGTCCGGCCGCCGCGAGCACGTAGGCGGCGGTGCAGATCGAGACCAGGCGGGTGCCGGGCCGGATGCGCGTGATCGCGTCGGCCAGGGGGGCGGGGAGCCGTCCCTCGGTGGAGATCGACCCCAGGGCGTGGGTGGCCGGGATCACCACGGTGTCCGCGTCCTCCAGGGCTTCGGCTCCGTGGCCGACGGCGATCGTGAAGTCGGCGTCGGTGCGTACGGGGGCGCCGTCGACGGTGCAGGTGAGCACCTCGTAGAGCGGTTCGCCGTCCGGGCCCCTGGCGATGCCGAAGATCCGCGGCGGGATGCCCAGCTCGAAGGGGATCACACCGTCCATGGCGAGCGTGACAATCCTGTGCATGGCCTGATTCTTACATGGGGAAGGTACGGGCCATCGTTACCGAAGACCGCCCGCGCAGCCCTTCCCTTTTGCCGGAGGGTGCCTCTCGGAGGCCCACCCCCTCGTCGGGGGCCGCGAAGCCCTTTTCCCGCACCGCGGGTGCTTTCCGCGAAACCCGGTTCTCCCACCGCGAGGTGGGCTCAGGAGTCGGCCGCGGTCGACAGCGGCAGACGGAGGACGAGCCGGGCGCCGCGGCCGGTGGGGCTGTCGGCGGCGTAGAGCCTGCCGTGGTGTGCCACGGCGATGTCCCTGGCGATGGACAGGCCCAGGCCGGTTCCCCCGGCGTCGCGGCTGCGCGCCGAGTCCAGGCGGGTGAACCGCTGGAAGACCCGCTCCCGCTCCTGCTCGGGGATGCCGAGCCCGTCGTCGATGACCTCCACCACGGCCTCGCCCCGCCGGCTTCCGACCCGGACCCGCACCTCCTTCACCGCGTGCCGGTCGGCGTTGGTCAGCAGGTTGGTGAGCAGCCGGCCCAGCTGGATCCTGCTACCCCGGACCGTGACGCCGGGGTCGAGCTTCAGCAGCACCTCGTGCCGGGCCGGCCGGCGCCTCACCTCCGAGGTGACCAGATCGGCGAGGTCGATCACCTCCGGCATGCCGTGTACGCCGGAGTCCAGGCCGGCGAGCAGCAGCAGGTCCTCGATGACGGCCTGGAGCCGGTCCGCGTCGGCCAGCACCGAGCGCATCGTGGTGAGCGGGTCCTCCGCCTCGGGGTCGGAGATCGCCAGTTCGAGCTTGGTACGCAGGCCGGTCAGGGGGGTGCGCAGCTCGTGGGAGGCATCGGAGGCGAAGCGGCGCTGGTTCTCCACGGCCCGCTCCAGCCTTTCGAGGGTCGCGTTGATGGTCCGGGTGAGCTGCGCCATCTCGTTCCCCGAGGAGGGGACGGGCATCCGGCGGCTGAGGTCGGAGGCGGTGATCTCGGCCATCTCGGCGCGGATCCGTTCCACGGGGGCGAGCGTACGGCCGGCGAGCTGCCAGGCACCCCAGCCGAGTAGCGCGAGAAGCCCCGAGGAGAAGAGCGCCAGCGTGATCGCGAGGAAGCTGGAGCGGAGCAACGGGGGCTCCGGCATCATCGCGTAGACCATCACGTCGCCGTAGACGGAGCGTTCGACGCGGAGGCCCACGACGCCGTAGCACGTCCGTTCCTTCTGCGGCAGGGTCGCGCACACCGTCTCGTCCACTCGCGTCTCGCCGGGAGGTGGGCGCGTCCGGGTGAGTGGCGGTTTTCCCTTCATGGCGGGGCTGGCGGCGACCACCTGGCCGTCGTCCGTGACGACCTGGATGCGATTGACGCGGTTGAGCGGGAAGATGACGGTGTCCGCGGGGTTTTTCTTGACGTCCAGGGCCGCGTGGGCGGCCGCGTCGGCCGCCAGGTCGGAGAGGTCCGTGGAAAGCTTGGTCTTCACGACCTGCCAGGTGACGAACATGCCCATTCCCAGCACCAGGGCGAACGCGATGACCGCTATGAGGGTCACCTGCCCTCGGATCGACCGTGGACGTCTTAATATGGCTATCCTCCGAAAAAACAACTCTTCCTATTTAATGACATCCTTTTAAGTCATTTATAAGTGATTAGCGTTAATCGACGAGTAAAGCCTGGCCAAGCTCTCGTTGTTGTTCGGTGGAGAAGGGCAATGGTTCCCACCTGCGGCGCGACCGGGGGTGCGCGTCGGCCGAGCGGTGCCGGAGGCAGCCTGGAAGTTACCGGTATGGCCCATCTGGCTGGCATATCCTCGTGTGTGGGGATGTGTCCTGTTAGGATCCGCCGGTGATTATTCGTGGCGGGCATCTTGGCGACGTACCGGCTGTTCTGGCGATGTACGACGGCGCGGTGGCGTGGCTGACCTCCCTGGGCCGCACCGGTCAGTGGGGCAGCGAGCCGTTCTCCACCGACGCGGCCCGCGTCGAACTGGTCACCTCGTGGGCGACCTCAGGCGGGATGCGCGTCGCCGAGCTCGACGGCCGGCCCGCGGGCTGCCTGGTCGTGGGACCCGCGATGCCCTACGTCACCCCCGCTCCCGAGCCGGAGCTCTACATCCGGGGACTGGTCGTCGACCGGAGGTTCCACGGCAGGGGAGTCGGGACCGCGCTGCTGGAGCGAGCCCGCGCGGAGGCCGCCGAGCTGGAGGTCGCGCTGGTGCGGGTCGACTGCTACGCCGGAGACGACGGCCGGCTGGTGGCGTACTACGAGAGCCAGGGCTTCACCAGGACGGAGAGCTTCAAGGTCGGCGACTGGCCCGGCCAGCTCCTGGAGTCGAGGCTCCCTGCGGCCACAGCCTGAACGGCGGCGGAAGGAGCACCTCGAAGAGGTCCGATGCTCCCCGCGGCCACGGCCTGAACGTTCCGCGCCGAGAGTCGTCCCTGGTGGTGCGGGCCAGGTGAGCGGGAAGGCCGCAGACGCGAGGAGGGTGCGGGACCCGTGACGGGTCCCGCACCCTCCTGCCCTGCGGAGCGGGGTCAGCCCGCCGTTCCCGCCGAGGCCGGATAGATGCGGAGCCAGTCCACTTCCATCCACGCCTCGCCGGAGCTGCCCTGGCCGGGGAACCAGTCCAGCTGCAGGCAGACCGACATCGAACTGCGGGTGGTGTTACCGGAGCGGAACCACTCCTGCCCGTCGATGTAGCCGACGACGCTGCTGGGAGTGACCTCCACGGCGTAGGTGTGCCAGGCGGTCATGTCGACGTTGGCGTGGGCCTGCTCCTGCCCCTGAGGGGTGTGCAGGAAGAAGTTCGGCCGCTGCCGCTCAGGGTCGTTGATGACCTCCAAGAAGTCGATCTCCTCGCCGGTGGAACTCCGCACGTTGCCGCCGCCGTCCTTCGGCCACAGCAGGGCGACGGGGTGGTACGACCCGGCGCCCGGGTACAGGCGGATACGGGTCTCCCAGCGCCCGTACGCCTGGGCGTGACGGGAGGCCAGGCCGGCCGTGGTCCCGTCCTCGCGGCCGTACAGGTAGAGCGCCCCGTTTCCGAGGTAGAGCTGCTGGGGGGATCGGCGGCCGTTGCCGGCGTGCCCGGCCGAGTCGTAGAAGACCCAGTCCGACTCGTCGAGGTAGTCGTCGAACTCCGCGCACCAGGACGGTGCGCCCCAGTTGAGGGCTTGCGCGGCGCTCGCCTCGCCGGTGGCGGCGGGGGCGCAGGGCGCCGCGGAGACCACCTCTCCCTGGGCCGAGCTGAGGGTGCTCACCGTCAGCGCGGCCACCATGCTGAGTACGGCCACCCGCACGTGGGATCTGGTGATCATGATTACTCCTCCCAGGATCTTGCGCAGAGTGTGGAGGGACTGAAGCTCCAGCAGCCGGTGCTCGTCGGGCTCGGGCTGGGGACCGCCCACACGGTCGGGCTCGATGGCTGGGCGGGTGAGGCCGGCGGCGCGAACACCCAGCGCGGGGTGCCCGCCGGCTCCTGGTTCGCGATCAGCTGGACGTCGGGGGACGCCGTGGTACGGCCATGCCAGGGCGCGAGGCTCCAGCACGAGGCGATGTCCTCCGGCTTACAGAAGTCGGAGGTGGAGCGCTTGAGCGGGGGCAGGGGCAGGACGGTACGGAGCGAGGGCGCCGGGGACGGGACCGCCATCGGGGATCGGGTGCTCTGGACCGGCTCGATCAGCAGGGGGAGGTCGTGGGCCTCGGTCCGCGTGGGCACGGGCCGGGGTGCGTGGGTCACCCAGCGCGGCGGGCCGGGGCGCGGCGGGGTGGCGGTGGAGGTCGGGGTGGCGGTGGGGGTCGGGGCCGCCGAGGGCTTCGACGTTCCCTTCGGCGGGGTGGTGGGCTTCTGGGTGTTCGAATGAGTGGGCTTGGGGGTGGAGGTACCGCTCGGCGTGGTCGCCGTCGGGGTGGGTGTCGCCGTCGTTGTCGCGGTGGGTGTGGGGGACGGCGCGGGCTGGGTGGTCGTACCGGAGGGGGACGGTGTCGTCGCCGGCGGCTGCGATGTACCGGTCGACGTGGGTGAGGGGGTGGCGCTGGGCGCCGGGGTGGCGGGGGCGGGGGTCGCCGTCGCCGTCGCTGTCGCTGTCGCTGTCGCTGTCGCCGTTGCCGTCGCCGACGCCGACGCCGACGCCGACGGTGCCGGGGTGGCGGTCGGCTTCGGCGGCGCGGAGGCGGGCTTCTTGGCCTCAGGGGACGCGCCGCTGGTGGGCTTGGTGTTCCTGGACGGCGCCGAGCGGGCCTTCCTGGTCTCGGTGGGGGTGGCGGTGGGCCTGGTGGTCCTCCGGGTCGTCGGCTCGGACCTTCTCGGCGAGCTCTCGGTGGACCTGGTGCTCACGGGCGGATCCTCGGCGGGACGCGACCTGCTGGACGGCGGGTTCGTCGGCGTCGTGTTCCTGGACCGTGTGGCCTCCCGCGTCGTCGTCCTCTCGGGGGACGTGGAGCGCCGCTCGGTAGGAGTGTCCCGCTCCACACGCGGCGCGGTGCTCCTCTCGCCGGAACGGTTACGGGACGTGGAAGGGGGGCTGTCCTCGGGGGACGAGGTCTCCTCCGAGGGGGCGCGACGAGTCCGCGTCTCGGTGGGCGGGTTCTCGTCCCTGGAGCGGGAGCCGCTGTCGGAGGAGGAGTTCCTGTCGGATGTCGAGCGGGATCCGCCGTCCGAGGACGGGTTCCTGTCGGATGTCGAGCGGGAGTCGTCCGAGGGGGAAGTCCTGTCCTGCCGGGAGGAGTCTTCGGTCTCGGAGGGGGATTCCTGGCGTGAGGAGGGAGGGCCGGCGTACTCCTGCGACTGTGAGCCGGAGCTCACGCCGGGATCGGCCATGGCGGCCCACGGCTGGGCGATGACCGCGCTCGTCGTCGCGGAGACCGCGGCCAGCAGAAGGCCGGAGAGTAAGGTGACACGCCGGGATGAGCTGCGTGGGGGCATTGATCGCTCTTCCTCGATCTATGGGGTGGGCTCTGGGCCGGAGATGGGTTTCCAGCCCGCGGCGGTGAATTCCGGAGTGCCCGGGAGGGCGACCGGCGGCACCGAGGTGGTGAGGGGGTCGGGGACGTTGACCCAGTCCCCCTGGTTCGCACCGCGCATGCCGGGTTGCCAGACCATGAGCAGGCTCATGGCGTATGGGCTCGAATAGGTTGGATCGGTGTCGCCGACGCCTTTGGTCGCGGTCACCTGGACCAGGACCGAGACCTGCACCTGATCCTGGGCGCGGGGTTCCCACTGGACGCCGATCGTCCGCGTCCGCATGGCGGCGCCGTCGGGGAGTGCCCCGTCCTTGGGCAGGCCGAGGATCTCCCTCCATCCGGCGACGGCCTCGCGGGCACCGGCCCGCGAGGCGTCGTGCTCCTCGGGCCGCGCGTACAGCACCGCGGCCTGTTCGGCCTGCTCGATGTCCAGGGTCCACGCCGCCTCCAGCGCCGCGGCGGCGGCGGAGGCCGCGCCCAGCTCGGTGCGGGGGAACCCGACGGGGTAACCGGCCGCGCCCTCGTAGGCGGAGGGCGGGGCGAGGAGAACGGTGTCCCCGGTGTTCCCGACGGCCTTGGGCGCGGAGGCGTTCACGGGGGTGGAGTCGGGTCGGAGGAACTGCCATGCGCCGGCCGCCAGCAGGATCGTCCCCACGATCGAGACGACCACGATGAGCATCCGCCGCCGGGCGCTTGGCGGCGGGCCCAGATCCCAGTCCAGCGTGGGATCGTCGGCGACCGGTCGCACTAGTGGCTCCGGTCGGGGCGCTGCCCGAAGCTCTGCCCGGCCGCGGCGGCCAGGCGGAGGTACGCGCCCCGGGTCGTGGGGCGGAGGCGGACCAGGTCCACCTCGGCACCCTCCTTGAGGTGTGGGTCGTAGGGGATACGGATCACCGCGCGGCAGCGCGAGGAGAAGTGGCGCTCCAGCAGGTCCAGGTCCACGTCGGACTTGGGCTCCACGGCGTTCAGCACGACGATGGCGTTCTTGACGAGGCCGGCGTAACCATGGGCGGTCAGCCAGTCCAGCGTCGCGGCGGCCGAACTCGCACCGTCCACCGCGACCAGGCTGACCAGCACGATCTGGTCGGCCAGTTCCAGCGTCGCCCCCATCGCCCCGTGCAGCAGGCCGGTCCCGCAGTCGGTGATGCAAATGGAGTAGTAGCGCTCGATGAGCCCGGCGACCGTGCGGTAGTCCTCGGCGTTGAACGCCTCGCTCACCGCCGGGTCGGTGTCGGAGGCGAGGACCTCCAGCCGGGCGGGTGACTGGGAGGTGAAGGCGCGCGCGTCGGCGTAGCGCAGGATGTGGGGGGCCTCGGCCAGCATGGTACGGATGGTCGCGGCCGTCTCGGACTTGACCTTGATGCCGAGGGTCCCTCGGTCGGGGTTGGCGTCGATCGCGATCACCCGGTCACCGCGCAGCGAGGCCAGCGTGTTGCCGAGGGCGACGGTCGTCGTGGTCTTGCCGACCCCGCCCTTGAGGCTCATGACCGCGATCCGGTGGTGCCCGCTCGCGACGGGGGTCTGGGCCTGGGCCATCAGCGTGCGCCGTTCCACTTCCGCCGCCGACTCCGCGGGGATGATGCGCTTGCCGGAGAGCTGCCAGACGAGACGGCGCCACCCCCCGCCGGGTTCCGGGCGGCGGTTGGTGAGCAGGTGCTCCGCGGTGAGGGGGACCGTTTCGTGGAACTGTTCGGGCGGGGGCGGCGGAGTAGGCGGCGGTGTATGGATGTGGGAAGAGGTATCCGTCATTGCCCTGGTCCTTTCTTGAAAAGTGATCATGGGGGGATGGGGTCGGTCAGCAGGTCCGCCAGCGCACCGTCGTACTGATCGAGTCGTCGAGGGCGTGAACGGTGACCGGGGCGGTGGCCGAGGCGGGGGCGCCGCACCAGTTGCGGACCCGGTGGGCACGCAGGTTGATCACCTGCGTGTGTCCTTCCCGCAGCGTGCCGCTGGAAGGACTCACGGCCAGACCGGGAGCTGATATGTGCCACTTCAGCGGCTCTCCCGAGGCGGTGAGCACCATGCTTCCCAGGCCGAACTCGTCCAGCGTCACCACGGGGGGGACCCGCAGGCGGGAGGCGAGCCCGTCCTGCCGCGCCGGCGCGTCGGCGACGGGAGGCGGAGAGCGGGTGGCCTGGCTGGTGGACGCCTGCAGCGACCTCGCGGGCTCCTCGGGCTCGATCGCCGGGCCGAGGAAGTTCATTCCGGTCAGGGTGCCCGCCGCGCCCGCCACGACGATGATGACGATCTTGATCGTCGTGTTCCTGATCCGGGCACCCGCCCAGCTGAGCGCCTCCAGCACGCGGATCCCCATCTCGATCCGCCCCTCGTCGGGGCGGTCGTCGGGTTCCGTGTGGAAGCGCAGCGCGGGAACCTGGGTGTCGTCGACTGTCCCGGTCTCGCGTGTCCGGGTTTCGCGTGTCCGGGTCTCGCGTGTCCGGGTTTCGCGTGTCCGGGTCTCGCGTACTCCGGTTTCGCGTGTCCGGGTCTCGTGTGTCCCGGTCTCGCGTGTCCCGGTCTCGCGCATCTCGACGGACGCCTGCCCGGCGATGACGACGGGCTCGGCCTTCGCGACCGGTTGGGGAGCCGGTGGCTCCTGCCTGGGGATGGTGCCGGTGAGCTCCTCGCTCTGGGCGAGAACCTCACGAGCCCACGCCTGGGTGAGCAGGGCGTCGTAGAGGGGGGTGTCGTGTCCGGGTACGGGAGGCGCGGACGGCGGTCGGGACGGCCGGGTCTTGCGGGGCGGCAGGGCGGGCAACGGGGGCAGGCCCGAGGGGGCGGCGGGATCGCGGGAACCCGCCGCGGGCCCGTCTCCCGGCGCCGTGACCGGCGACACCGCCCCCGACGTCGTACTCGGCGTGGCAGGTGGCTTCGGCTTCGCGGGAGGTTTCGACGCCACCGGTGGGTAGGGAGGCATGCCGACCCTGGGCGAGGACGGTGCCGGGGTGGTGCCGCCCGAGGCAGGGGAGGCGGAGGGCGTGGAGGACCGCCGTCCGGGCGGGGCAGAGGTCCGGCCCCCGGGTGGAGCGGAGGTCCGGCCCCCGGGCGGGGGCGCGGGAAGGACCGGGGAGCGCCCACCTGGAGGAGGGGCGGACAGGATGGGAGACCCGCCACGGGCCGGTCGCGCGGGCGGGGTCGCCTCCGAGGCCGCCTCGCGGGCGGCCTCGGGAGGCAGCGAGTCCACGAGCCGCTGCCGCTCCCCGGCGGAGAGCGGCGCGACCGGAGGATGGACGATCATCTGCGGCGCCGTGTAACGGATGTTGATCGGCCGGGTGCACACGGAACACCTGATCATGTGGGAGAGCAGGCTCGCCTGGGCCTCCACCGGGTCCGCGGGGGGGTGCGCCGCCCGTCCGCCGGGCGGGCCGTCGGGAAAGACGTCGGGAAAGACGTCCTCCACCAACGGGGGGAGTTCCGGGCAGGTACGCCGCCCGTGGGCGAGCGCGTCCAGCCCGCTCACCAGGGTCTCGATCAGATCCTGAGTACGGGTGGTGAGCCTGCTGACCTCGCTGACGGGCATCGCCAGCACATGGGCGAGATCCTCCATGCTGAGCGCGTGGCGGTACGTCAACCTGAGCGCCTCCGTGCCCAGAGGGTCGACGATCGTCCACACCCGCTCGATCAGCGAGGCGTCGGGCATGCCGGGCCCCGAACCCGGCACGTACCGCTCCCGGTACCCCGGAGAGGTGCGGCAGTCACGTCGCAGTGCGGCCAGCAGCCGCCCCCGGGCCGTGACGCCCTCGGGAGCGGCCTCGACCCGGCCGGCCGCCAGAGCGGAGACGACCGCCGCGTGCGCCCGGCCGGGTTCGAGGTGGGAGGCGGCGTAGTCCATCAGGTGCGCGCCGTGCTCGCGCACCCAGGCCGCCCCCTGGCCGGGGCCGGGCGTGGGACGCCCGGTTCCGGTAGGTGTGCTCATCGGCCCTCGTACTCGACCCGGTCCGGATCGGCCTGGTCTCGGGGAGGCCGGCCCCGGTCGGACGGATAGGGAGCGGTGTTCTCACCCGGCCACTGTTCGGAGACGCTGTTTCCGGCATCTCGGGAGGTGACCGCGTTCTCGGGACCCTGCTGGGCGGGGTTCAGCCCGCCCGTGTCCGGCTGCCAGGGCTCCTCCTGGCCGGGGACGCCCTGTCGCCGGTCGCCCTGCTGCTCGCCCTGCCGCTGCTCGCCCTGTCGCCGGTCGGTCTGCCCCTGGTCAGGCTGCGGGAGGGTGCTCTCGCTGGGGATCGGGCTGGGAAGCGGGACGGGAGGGGGATCGGTCACCACGAGCTCCAGGTTGCGCTGGGGCAGTCCGGTGAACTTGGTCCAGTTGCTGATCTGGCCGGGCGCGGGCTCCGCGTAGAGCCAGCGGATGAAGGCGGGCCACAGGCACGAGTCGCGGGGGATCGTGGACTGGCCGTCCCGGGCCTGGTCCGCCCCCTGGGTCGCGCTGAGCGCCTGGATCTCCTCGGTGGTGTAGTCGCGGCACGGCGGGGTGCCGGGCGGGGCGATGTTGAGGTCCCACACGCCGTTCTCGTCCGTGTAGCGCATGCCCCTGTCCAGCCCGAGGGCCTCGTGGGCGCGGCGCATGAGCTCGGGGTTCTCGAAGATCGGCAGTGAGACACCGCCGTCCGGGCCACCGCCGGGAAGCTGCGGGGTGGCCGGCATGAGTACGGTCCCGTCGGGCCCCTGCGACGCGTTCTCGGCGGGACCGAGGGAAGGCTGCGGCTGCGCGGGCTGGGACGGCGCGGCCGAGGGCTTCCGCGACGGGTTGGGCACCTGGGAGCGCCTGTGGTCGCCGGACGGCTGGACCTGGACAGGGCCCTGGTCGCCGCCGCGTGGTGCCGGTATCGCCGAGGGCGTGCCCGGATCGCCGGTCGGCCTGGTCTCGGGAGAGGTCGTGGAGACGGGACCCTCCCCCGAGGGCACGATCGGCTGGCCGGAGCCCGACCGGATCGCCGGCCTCAGGGTGCCCGTCGGCCGGGGGTTCCTCACGTTGTCCCCGGGCTGCGGGTTCCTGGCGTCGCCGATGGGCCCAGAGGGCTGCTGCTGTTGCCCGTTCCCTCCGGTGGGCTGGGCCTGCGGGGGCCTGAGGCCACCGGTGGGCTGGGGCTGCTGCTGCCGCCGGTTCCCGTCGTCGGGACGCTGTCCGTTCCTGTCCGGGGACCGCTGCTGCCGGTTCCCGTCGTCGGGACGTTGCCCGTTCCTGTCCGAGGGCTGCTGCTGCCGGTTCCCGTCGGGAGGCTGCTGCCTGTTGCCGCCGGTGGGCTGCGGTCGGGGCTGCCTGTCGTTGTTGGCGGGAGGCTGCTGCCCGTTCCCTCCGCTGGGCTGGGGCTGCGCCGACAGGGAGGGGGCCGAGGACCTCGTCGCGCCGGACTCGGGAGCCGGCTTGGGCGGCGAGACGACCTCGACCTGCTCCACGGGGCGCGGCTCGATGACGCTGCCGCTCTCGTTCTGGCTCTGCGACACGTCGCCGCTGATCTTCTTCGTCGGGGCCGGAGGCGGTGGAGGGGGAGGGGGAGGGTTGACGGGCTGGTTGTTCACCTGGGCGGGAGGGGGCTGGGCGGGGGGTTGCGCCGGCCCGGGGTTGGGCGCGGGCTGGACCGGCGCCGGGTTGGGTTTCGCGGGCGGATCGGCCTTCTTGGGTGCCGCGGGTTTCGTCGACGCGGTCGCCTTGGGAGCGGGCGGCGGGGCCGGAGTGCTCTTGGGGTTTCCCGGCCGCTGGAGGGGCGCGGCCGCGGCGGCGGCCACGCCCAGGACGGGAAGGGCGACACAACCTTCCGCGGCGCCGCCGACGGCGCGCCCGTCGGTGGTGGTGGTCAGGCAGACCCGCTGATCCGCGGCGGCGGAGGCCCGTTTGGTGCCCTTCGCGATGGTGCTGCCCGCGTCGGCGCCGGAGAGCGGGAGCGGTTGGTCACCGCCGGGTGCCGCGCCCGCCGTCCAGGCTCCCGCCTGGTCGTCGAGGAGGTACGTTCCCGCGGCGAGTCGCATCACCTGCCCCTCGCCGGGGTCGGGGCGGATGGCGATGACGGTTCCCAGCCCGGCACCGGCGCCGAAGACACCGATCGCGACACTCGCAGTGATCACCGTCGCGCGCGATGGCTTACGTGAGGGTGTCATTAGAATGTTCCTTTTCTTCCGGTAAAAAACGTCAGTCGCCGTGGCTCTCCAGGACGTCGCTCCACTCGCCCAGCACGCGGGCGGGTTCGTTCGAGCCGACGGGGGGGACATGTGTCACATACATGCGTCCGTAGGTGGCGCTCACCGAGTGCGCGAAGGACTTGCCGCGGGTGCGGACGGCGGCCGAGCCCTTCAGCTTGACCTTCGCCCCCTCCCGCACCGCCTCGCGGAGCTCGGTGGATCGGGCTCCATACCAGACCAGGGCGCCCCCGTCGCTGGTCCTGAGCGCGCGTACCGGTCCCTCAAGCCGGTACGACAGCGTGAGCTTCCAGTCGGCCTGCTCCAGCCGGACCCGCTCCTGGTGCCAGAACAGCGAGGCCTCGCTGGTCCACGGGCCCTCCTCGAACCGCGAGTCGATTTCCGCGTTCTCCAGGCTCGCGAGGTGCGCGCGGGCGATCTGCCGGGGGGTCGCGCTCAGGCCGGTGGCGTTCTCCGGCAGGCTCGTCGCGTACCCCTCGCCGTCGGTGGCTATCTTGGGGAACCGCGCCGGGGTGTCGCGTGTGTCGGCCGCCGAGGCGACGAGCCTCCAGCCGCCGGGGGCCGAGCTCATCACGTCGACGATCCTGGCGACACCGGGCTCGTGTGAGACCGCCACGAACCAGTCGGCGGCGCCCTCCACGCGGCGCGGGATCCACACCTGGGGGTTGGGCCATATCCCCGTAGCGAGCGAGGTCCCCTCCATCTCGGCGGTCTTGAAACTCGCCCGTGTCATCTCCAGCGCGAGCCCGTGCTCCAGCTTCGCCATGGCCGCCTGGTCCTTCCTGGCCTGGGCCGCCGACAGCCCCCGCTGGTAGCGGCCGTGGATGCCGTACGCCTCCTTGGCGGTGAGCTGGGGTGAGCGGGACCCGGCGGGCGGGTCGGCGGGCGGCGGGGTGGTCCTGGTCTCGGTCCGCGGAACCTTCGTGGGAGTGGTCTCGGGGCGAGGGGACTTTTCCTTGCCGTTTTTGGTGGGCGTGGGCTTCGGTGTCGGTTCGGGGGTGGAGCGGGAGGAGGCCGGCGTCGGTGAAGGCGAGGAGTCGGCCTTTTCCCAGCCGGTGTCAGAAGGGGCGGGCGTGGGGTTCGCCGCGAGGGGCGAACCGGAGGTCGATCTGGTCACGAGCCAGATCACGGCGAAGGCGATGATCGCCAATACCGCCGTGAACAGAATAACCTTCCGCCAATCGAATGACAGGAGGCGTTCGGGATGCCAGTCGGATGAGTGTTCGGAATCGTGCCTAGAGGAACCACTGCCACGGCGAGAGGACCCAGCCTGTCCATCTGGGAAATCTGAAGCACGCCATGACATAGGTCCAAATATTAGACTGACCGTGATCTATTTGGAAGGTAAAGGGCTCGGTAATTGACACTTATGGTTATTGAGTTATAAATAACACCTAAATGGATATACGGACGGTCCGAAACGGGCAGTGCCCCTGCCTGCAGCCAACCTGTGGTTGGAACGTGCCCCCGCCTCTCTAGAGAGGCGCGACCATCCGGAGGTTTCGGATGATCCTTCACGTTTCTTGTTGGACTGCCATTTCCCTGGGGTGGGCCGGTCGTTCGCCTCCCGTTGGGCTTTCCGGCGGGGACGTGGAGCTCTCGTCGCGTACGGGCGATCGCCCAAGCGTTTCCCACTTCGGATTGGTGCAAGCCGTCATAGCAACTTGATATGAATACGTTTCCTCTGTTTAGCTGTTCGGCCCCGGGCGGCGTTCGGGTAATTGGAACCCCTGCTTTTCCGAGGTCGCCCGGAGGGCGATACCCCACCCCCGGCGCCGGCAGGACAGGGCGCGCGATGACCGTGTGGAGGCGCCGGGGAGAGCGAGGGTTTGCCGCTGTGCGGGGGTGGGCGCGGGACCCTCTCGACCGAGGTATGGACCTTCCAAGGGCAACCGGGGGGTATGGACCTTCCGAGGACAACCACGGCCCGGAGGCTGCCATGACCACCTACACCCTGTCGATCGTCGAAGGCGACACCGGCGGCGCCTCGTCCGGCGAAGACATCTTCTCGCCCGCCTCCCCGATCGACTTCAGCCAGCTCGACGTGTACACCCTCATGTGGCTGACCGAGCACGGATACGAGGAGCAGGGCAGGCGGGTCGTGGTCACCCCGGCGGGCCGCGACCCCGTGGGGGTGCGCGTGGTCGCCTCCCGCGACGTGGATCTTTGACCCCGCGCCCGCCCGCGGCGCCCCGGGGGAGCCCCTCGGCGCGCCTTTCGCTCACCTTCGGGCGCCTGACGGCCCGGGACGGCGGCTCGGACACGGCCACCGTAGGCCTCGGTTGACGGAAGGCCGAATCCGGCCGTGTGCCCCCAGGACGAGGGCGACGCGGACGAATCCGGCGGTTCCGGCCTGCCCGATCATCAAGCCCGGCACGATGGGAGACCCCCCTCAGGCACAACGTCCCATTCGCGAAGATGAGCAGGAGGACATCATGGTTCCCAGGCGCGAGCAGTTGGGGTCCGTCGATCTCACGACATGGCGGGTCGTCCCCGGCGAGACCAACCACGGGAAAGAGGAGACCGGCGTCTGGGCGATCGCCGGAGGCGACGGCGACGACTACACCCTCTACGCGGAGGTGCTCGACGCCGAGCGGCCCAGGGAGGTCGCCGAGTTCATCGTCGAGGCGGTCACCGACCACGCGCACCGGCTACGCCTTGAGGGTGCTCTGGCCGAGGTCGAGCGGGAACGACGCAGGCAGCGGGCCGAGGACGGGGCGCTTGACCCGTCGAGCCCTCACCTGGCCGAGGTGGTGAAACTGGCCGCTCTGGTCGAGCAGGTCGGCGGGATCGGCAGGGAGTTCGGCCGCGACAGGTTCCAGACCGGCCACGAGGAACTCGACGGGCGCCTGTACTCCCAGCTGGCGCAGGTGGCGGCCACCGCGGTGGCGTGGATGGAGAGCGTCCTCGCCCGCGAGGACCCCCGGAGCATCACGGTCTCCTGAGATGGGCCAGCCGTTCGAGCACCGTGGCGAAATGATGCGACAGGCTGCAGGCGTGCCACGACTCCGGCCTCCTCGGTAACAGCGGCTGCCCGTTGGCGAAGCGCTCGATCTGCTCGTCGCCCCACGAGAACGCCGCCCCCCGGGACGGCCAGAGATCCGCGACCACCGCCTTGCACAGGTCGTCGAAACCCGCGAGGGCGCCGAGGCCCTCGCGCCGCTCGCACCGGTAGGCGTACCACCGGCCGTCGACCGCGTACCGCAGGTTCGGGTGCGGGTTCCTCCCCTGTGACACTCGCGGGCTGAACACGCCGTAGTCCGCGTAGGCCAGTTCGGTCGCGCCGGTGTACGAGGCCGCGACGGTCGTCCACAGGACGGCGTCCCGCCGGGGGATGGCGGCCGGGGTGCCGAAGGGGATGTCGGCGAGGGTCTTGGGGAAGGCGCCGACGGCCAGGGTGACCGAACGCACCGGTAACCGTTTCGCCCAGGTGAGCGCCTGCCAGGCGGCGGCGGTACGGTCCTTCAGCAGGGCGTCGGAGTCGACCGCCCACAGGTCGAGCACGAGATCGAGGTCCTTGAACTCCAGGCCCAGGTGATCGCGGATCCGGCGCGACAGCCGGGCGTCGTCCGCGAAGGTGCGCCGCCCGGACCACGGCACGCGCAGGCAGGCGCCCCTCCCGTGCTGCGCCGCGGCGTACCCCGCGCTCCGGAACTCGCATTCCCCGTCCCCCGGCCGCACCACAGGGATCATGCGATAGCCGAGCTTACGTACGGCGTTCGACACCATCGACATGACACCGCGCCCGTCCGGGCTTTTGTACGTGTCGAGCACGCGGCGGCAGTCCACCGCGAAAACGCGATCGACGGGCAGATGGTCCTCCACGCGTTTCTCGAAAGCGGCCACACTCTCGATTATCGACCGGCTCTCCTCCCCGGTGTCCGATACCAACGGCATCACCTCGATCAGTGGCCGTACGGAGGGCCGAAGCTCCGCGGCGATCTTCCCCAGGGCGAGGAACTCGCTGGCCCTCCCCTTCAGGATCGGCATGTACACCGTCATGACATGGTTCTCCGTGTGGTTGGCGAACCCGCGTCCGGCACGGCGGCCATCCCTCGCCTCCCGGCGGGCCGCCACCTTTCCGGTTTTCACGACGGTGTACTCCCGCGATGAATTCGTCAATATTCTCCGGAGTCACATTCCGCGAAAACGGTTCGTTCGCCGATGCCTTTGAGATTGCATTGACAGGAGATGGTCAATGTAATTCGTGAGAAATGCAGGATGAAGGCGATCGGATTGTCACGGACGGTGAGGAGCCGGTCGGCCGGATACGCCGGTCACCGCTTCCGCGGACCCGGGCACGGTCCGCTTCGGGGCCGGACTCGGGGCCTTTTTCCGCCCTCGTTTCCCGGACTGGTCTCCTCGCGCTTCCGTTTCCAGGTCCCGGCTCGGACGTACGGGGCCGCTCGCGCGAGGCACCACCCGCCCGCGCGTACCATTCAGCGGTGGAGGTTCTGGAACCGGAGGAGTGGCGGGCTCGGGCGGAGGCCCACCGCCGGCGGATCGAGGTGTGGGCGGAGCCGCACCTGGCGCGCAGGTCGCGGGGCGAGGCCCATCCCATCGAGGACTTCCTGTTCACCTATTACGGGCACCGGCCGGCACGGCTGCGCAGGTGGCATCCGGGCGCCGGGGTGCTTCTGAAGGGGGCGCGCGACGTCGGCCGCGGCTACCTCGACACCCCCGAGGGGGCCACGCTCGACACCGCGACACTGATGAGCAGGCGCGGCCCCTCCGTCGAGTGGATCATGCGGTTGCTGGCCGCCACCGCGTCACGGCCGGGATACTTCGGCTGCTTCGGCCTGCACGAGTGGGCGATGGTCTACAAGGTCACGGAGGTGCGGCACGGCTCCTGGCCGCTGCGGCTCAGCGGGGAGGAGATCGCGGAGGTCGTGGAGCAGCGGGGCGTGCGATGCGGCCATTTCGACGCGTTCCGTTTCTTCACCCCCGAGGCGCGCCCGCTCAACGCGCTGCGGCCGACGAGGGAGCGGCAGCCGGAGCTGGAACAGCCGGGCTGCCTGCACGCCAACATGGATCTTTACAAGCATTCCTACAAGCTCTCGCCCCTGGTCCCCTCGGAACTCGTGGCTGACTGCTTCGAGCTGGCGAGAGAGATCCGGACCCTGGACATGCGCGCCTCTCCGTACGACCTCACCGCGCTCGGCCATCGGGCGATCCGGATCGAGACGCCAGAAGGACGGGCCGAGTACGCCGCCGAGCAGCGGGGCTTCACCGAGCGGGCGAGACCGCTGCGGCAACGTCTGCTCGACGCGTGCGAGAGGCTGCTCGCCGACGCTCGCCTTCCCTGATACGCGGGGCGGAGAGCGAGGCTCTCCCGCCGTCCCGGCCGTCGAGATCTTCGAGCGCGCCATGATCGGCACGGGCGTCGTGCTGAAACTTACATTGACCCCGTCTCGCCTTGGCGCGATGGGACCGCAAGGTTTCAGGAGGCAGGGATAGAGGTTGTGGGCACGCTTTGAGCGTATACGCCGGGCGGAGATCCGAAACTTTCTGTGCCGCCTTGACGTATTTCGGTGAGGTTTCCACACTGAGTCCCCAAGGCGTCCTCCTACGGCCAGGTCGGTGGCGCGCAACAGGGCCGTCGCCTGCGACGCCCGATGGTGTGCCTCTCCGGCCTTTCCAGCAATGGGTGTGGCGTCGAACTCACGGGGACTTCCCCCGTGTTTCCCCTTTCCCATGATGCATTTATGGAGGCTCAGGCATGGGCACAAATGCCATTCCCCCACCCGGAACCCGGCGACCCGTCGGCGGTTTCCGGCGGGCCCTGGTCGCCGGTGCTCTCGGCACCCTCGTGCTCGGCACGCTCGCGGCGGTGACGGTTCAGGGTTCGGCCGGCGCCTCGAGCTCCGCCGGTTCCGCGAGCGCGGCGGCGAGCACGCTCGGCGCGGCGGCCCAGCAGAGCGGTCGCTACTTCGGCACCGCGATCAGCGCCAACAGGCTCGGCGACTCGCAGTACACCACGATCGCGAACCGTGAGTTCGACATGATCACCGCCGAGAACGAGATGAAGATCGACTCCATGCAGCCCAACCGTGGGCAGTTCAACTTCACCAACGGCGACCGCGTCTACAACTGGGCCGTGCAGAACGGCAAGCGGGTGCGCGGCCACACCCTGGCCTGGCACGCCCAGCAGCCGGGCTGGATGGAGTCGCTGTCGGGCGGCACGCTGCGCCAGGCGATGATCGACCACATCAACGGCGTGATGGCCCACTACAAGGGCAAGATCTACGCCTGGGACGTGGTGAACGAGGCCTTCGACGACAACAACGGCGGCCGTCGCGACTCCAACCTGCAGCGCACCGGCAACGACTGGATCGAGGTGGCCTTCCGCACCGCGCGGGCCGCCGACCCCTCGGCCAAGCTCTGCTACAACGACTACAACATCGACAACTGGACCTGGGCCAAGACGCAGGGCGTCTACAACATGGTCCGCGACTTCAAGGCGCGCGGCGTGCCGATCGACTGCGTGGGCCTGCAGTCGCACTTCAACAGCGGCAGCCCCTACCACAGCAACTACCGCACCACCATCTCCAGCTTCGCCGCCCTCGGCGTGGACGTGCAGATCACCGAGCTGGACATCCAGGGCGCCTCGCCCCAGACCTACGCGGCGGTGACCAACGACTGCCTGGCCGTGGCGCGCTGCAACGGCATCACCGTGTGGGGCGTGCGCGACCAGGACTCCTGGCGCTCGGGCGACACCCCGCTGCTGTTCAGCGGCGGTAACAAGAAGCCGGCCTACAACGCTGTGCTGGACGCGCTCAACGCCGCGAGCCCCAACCCCGACCCCACACCCACTCCCACCCCC
>Ga0233377_1000022_pt1 | contig 143054 bp, 116 predicted proteins | sample ElkDunMinimDraft_6_FD_191540 | JGI IMG/M metagenome (GOLD analysis project Ga0233377, IMG submission 191540) | Fecal eukaryotic communites from dung pellets of Tule Elk in California, USA - Elk Dung E36 | ecosystem: Host-associated > Mammals > Digestive system > Large intestine > Fecal...
GCTTTTTTTTCCATGATTACAATAATTAATAATGAAACATGGAGTAAATTTACGCTATATCACTTAAAGTGAGGTTGTTAAAACCGATAAAACCTCAGCTACCGACGTAGGAGGTTTTGTTCAACTTACATATATACGCCACACTATGGCGCTTATCCACCTACCGTGTGCCAGATAAGCGCCATAGTGGCAGGCTTTATTTTTCTCTTAATATTACCCATTCTTTTTTAAATTCCTCTTAGCGTAGGTGAAAATGGCCGGAAAACACCCTGTTTTGGGTATATAATTTTGACTAACGCGAAAGTGTCAATACTGCCGAGTCCCGTATGGGTTGCAAGGGGTGTGTGGAGCCGGCCTTCTAATCCATTATTGTCATCATGATGCTAATGTCAGCTCCAGTATATAAATTGGCTGACCTTTGGGCTGTAGGCCGCAGCAGAGAAAGATGACCATTATGGATACCGGATCGAAAAATAAGATTAGCTGCACGATCGAGCAGCAGGATGCCACCGGGCTTAACAGCGCTGGGCCAATGCCGCTGTATGGTGTGTTTTTGTTCCAAGGACAAGGGAGCCTTCGCGTGGATTTTATCGATTATACCTTTGAGGGCTTTACGGTGTTGTTTACTACCCCTTGGCAGGTGTTGCGGTTCCAGCCGGCGGCGGATCTTACGGTCCGTGTGCTGTGGTTTCATGCCGACTACTATTGCATCGAGCAGCACAAGAAGGAAGTCGCCTGCAACGGCCTGCTGTTTAATAATCTTTATTCCCAGCCTTTCATCCCATTGGATGAAGGCACCTATGCGGAATTGCAGGGCCTGCTGGATAAGCTCCAAGGCGAGCTGGCCTTTGAGGATAGCTATTCCCAGGCGGTGGCCAGGACTTATCTCCAGCTGATTTTGGCGCTTAGCAGCAAGGCGAAAATCGCCTCAGCAAAATCACCCGACCTATCCGAAACGGTGATGTTGCCTTCGATTTTAGGTTTCAAGACTTTGCTGGAAACGCACTTTAAAGAGCAAAGGTCGCCGGCTTTCTATGCGGACCAGTTGGGCATGACAGCCAATGCCTTTTCCAAGAAGTGCAAGCAGCAGTTTAACAAGTCGCCTTCTTTTTTGATCCAAGAGCGGGTGGTCCTCGAGGCCAAAAAGCTGATCCACCTGTCGCTTAAAAGCATGAAGGAGATCGCCGCGGAGCTGAACTTTGATGACGAGCATTATTTCAGCCGTTACTTCAAGAAGCACACGGGCATCTCCCCTACGGCCTTTAGGGAATCGGTCGGCATTGCCCAAATCGCATATTCGTCCATGTGATGGATGGATTTGTCTATGGCGGCAGCGCGGGGTTTTGGGCATTTTTGTCAAAAAACTGATTCTATGTTAGCCACCTTAGTCCAAGCAGAAAGAACATTTATCCATTTTATGCGCCTTGCCATCTTTATCGTGATGGCCTGGATCGGCGGCCTAAAGGCCTTTCCCTATGAAGCGGACGGCATCGTACCCTTTGTCGCCAACAGTCCGCTGATGAGTTTTTTCTATACCAAAGACGCCCCAGAATACCAGGCCTACAAAAATCCTGAAGGCAAAACGGTTCAAAAAAATATTGATTGGCATAGAGAAAACGGTACTTACCTGTTTTCCTACGGACTGGGAACGGTGATTGTCCTGATCGGCTTGCTTACGCTTTCGGGCATCTGGAACGCTACCACAGGTCTCATCGGAGGACTCTTGACCTTTGGCATGTCCATCGTGACCCTGTCCTTTTTGATCACAACGCCTGAGGTGTATGTGCCGGATCTGGGCGGGGACTTTCCTACGCCACATCAGGGCTTACCCTATCTGTCGGGAGCGGGAAGGCTGGTGCTTAAGGACATTATCATGATGGCCGGCGGGTTGATCGTGGCATCCGAATCAGCCAGGCGGATGCTCGATCAGCGGAAATAGTGGCTAGCGACTGTTTCTCGCCCCTTTCTCTCCATTTATCCATCCCGTGGCTCTGTCTAGTTGATGAATCCATTTACCTGGCCAAGGGGTCGGGGCGCATCTGAAATTTGAATACTTTGCTTGTGGTGCCTTTCCCACCTTCCATATGAAAAGGTGCGCGGGTGCTGATTGTGGCCCAAATCCCGCGGCCCTTCCAGCCTGCATCGGGGTCGTCAATCCTGCCATCCATCCATTTGGTATAAAAGCCCATGGGATAGGGAACCCTCAAAACCACCCATTCCCCATCTTTGAGGACCAGCAGGCCTTCGGACTCATTGCCTGTATTGATCGGGATATTTTCGCCCAATCCCAGGGTGTTAAACTGATCCACCCAGGTGTAGTAGCTCGATTCAGCGCTTCCCGGCCCTTCCACCCCCCGCAGCTGGGGCAAAGGTTCGGTATAGAACGTCCAGCCTTCGGGACAATGTTGGCCGGTAGCATCCGGGCCGTTGAGCGGTCCATTGCACTTGCTTCGGTCAAAGCTGGCGAGATGTCCACTTGCCAGTGCCACCCATGCTACGCCGTTCCGGTCGATGTCCATTCCCCGCGGAGAAAAGCCTTCCAAAGGCTCGCCTGCATCATCCAAGGGAAGTTCGTAATACTCCACCAGGGCAGTTTCAGCAGGGTTGGATCCCGGTTCCAACCGGATGATCGCTCCAGGATATCCCAAAGAAGATCCCCATACCGAACCGTCCGCCGCCGGGGCAACGGCATAAAGACCTTGTGATATCCGCTTGTCCTTTGTTGGGTCCACAGGACTATTGGGTTCTACATATTCGTCCCGCTTTCCATTGCCATTGGTATCAAGGATGAGCGGGGTCCAGCCTTGCGAGGCTTCCTCATCTCCTGTCTCATCAAATTTCTTGGTGTCCAGCCAGCCAACAACTTGTCCGCCCCCGCTTGTCCAAAGAGTATTGTTTTCGTCTTCGGCAAACATCAGGTGGTGCGTGCTGAAGCCGGTACTGATGTGGGTGTACGCTTTGGTTTTCGGATCATAAACACCCAAATGGCGGCTGGACCTCTCGAGCGGGAAAAGCTTGGCGGAGGGATGCTCCGACCCTTCCTTGAAAACGTCCGGATTGTCTGGCGGGCGAACGGCAGCTGTGATCCAAACACGTCCCTGGTCATCGAACATCGGGTTGTGAACATTCGCCCTACTGTTCCAAATGGCTTCATCGCCCCAATACGCTGATGGGGCTATTGGCGGACCCGCAGCTGGTTGGGTATTGGGGTCCCGCACGGTTAACGGTACCTGGCTGGCCACGTGATTTACAGGATCCAGGACAGGCAGATAATCTGCACTTGCTTCCAAGGCCCCGTAAATAAGGCCGTTGGGATTTACCGTGGGGTTCCTCCGGTCCGTTGAAACCAGATCGTGTAGGTAGGCCTTAGGATCGGCCCAATCCCATTGGGTGATGACCACGTTTCTCTCCAGACCTTCCGGCCGGGGCGGAGCCTGGGGAATTTCACCCTCGGAAATCCGGTCGGTCCAGTCGGCAAACATCTCGAGTACCTCCTCACGTCCCCACTGGTGTACGGAGGAAACCATATTTCCGCCGGCCTGTCCCGATTGCAACCGACGCTCCCAGGCTTCCACGGACGAACCCAGGGTGTCCATGGATTCGTGAAACTCCCTTGTTCCTTTGCTGCCCAATTGATGGCAGGCCAGGCAGGTCCCCGATTTTACATTCATTAAAAACTGGGCTTGTGTTTTGATGCTGGGGGAGATGCCGTTCCCTTCTGGGCCATTGCCGGGAAAATGGCTTTTGTCAGGTACATTAAGAAGGGAAAACCAGTAGCCCGCTGGGTAATATTCGGCTGCCGCCTGTGGGTCTGGGGCCAAAACTGCCTCCAGGTTTAGATGGCTGCCCGGTGAGGTCTGCTTCTTTGGTGAATCCACCAGTCCGTAGCCACGTACCCACACCGAGTAATTGGCGCTGGGAAGATCGGGTATTAGGTAATTGCCTTCATCATCTGTGACCACAATTTTGGCATACCGGGTGGGGAGGTCATGCGTTTCGGCGATTACCCAAACTCCTGCTTCTGGACCATTGGGACCTGTGACGACACCTCCAATATCATCATCGTCAATTTCTGCAGTATTTTTGTCGGTATTACAGCCACCCAAGCCGGCCAGGGCTACGATGGCCAAAATGTACAGCACCTTTGTTATTTTGGATGTTTCCGGATTTTTAGTGGTAACAACTGGGGGAATGGATTTTATTTTCATTTTCATGGCTTTTGGGTTAGGCTAGATGGGCGTAGACAGCACATTTATTGGGCTCCTCAAAATTACCTAGCTCAATATGTTTTATGTTTTTAAGATTCAGCCAACAAGTATTGATCTTAGTAGGCGTGCCTTAGACGATCTACCCGACCTTACCCCTCCATCACAATTCCGCCAAACTTCTCCAGCTCAAAACCAATATTCCCTCCTTATCAACAAAATGACCTCCTTCTCCGTCACGATGCTCCGTACCCGTTTGGGCTGGGAGTCGGCTTGTATGCGCCACGCTAAAAAGCTGTCTATCCCATATGGGCCAGATATGCGCCACATTCCTCCAGTTTACTCCCTAATAATACCCAATATTTTGCAATTATTCCCCCTCCCCACATAAATCCTTTAAAAAATTCTCTGTATTGGCTATAACATCCGGTCTTTTATCGGCTGAGGAGCGAATACTAAGAGGAAAATAATGCCGCACCAAGTAGATTAGTCATGGCAGAAAGAAATTGGATAGCCGGGACATCGCAAGACGAATTGCGCGGCGAAGAGAAGTATTAGGTCACATCGCCGACACGAAGAACAGGTCTAGATTTTGCTTGGCTCCTCGAAAAAACAAAATGCTGCTGAAGCCTTAGTATGCGTTTTTAGCTGATCCCGATGAAAAATATTTACGTACTGATCCTCTTCATTTCCTTTTCCACCTCGGGTTACTCCCAAAACGTGGATATTGATCTTTTAAACCACATCCATACGAACCGCAACGAAAATCTTGACCCCGCGCTGAAATGGATCACCCACAGTGTAACGCCGCTGTCCCTGGCCGTACCGGTAGGGACAGCGGCTTATGCCTTGATCACCAAAGATGACCGGAGTCTGCAAAATGCGGTGGAGATCGCATCTAGTGTGGTTGTGTCCGGAGTGCTTTCGGTAGGCTTGAAGCATGCGGTTAACCGGGAGCGGCCTTTTGACACCTATCCGTTTATCACAGAAGTAGTCCCTGCTGACAGTCCTTCTTTTCCTTCCGGACACACCACCCATGCTTTTGCCCTGGCTACATCGGTGACGCTGGTTTATCCGGAATGGTATGTGGTGGTGCCGGCTTACTTATGGGCCGGAACGGTGGGGTATACCCGCATGGCCCTGGGGGTGCATTATCCCAGTGACGTCCTTGCCGGTGCGCTGCTTGGATCTGGTTCAGCTTATTTGTGTCATAAAATCAACCAGAAAATAACGGAAAAGCATGGCGGGATACGGTTTTCAAGCAGCATGATTGGCAGTGAGCATGTTCAGTTGAGCCTTATTATCCCCTTGGATTAACTGCGATTTCGGGAGAATACGACGGGTAGGCCTTGTCTCAGTAAGATAGTTCATGATGGCAGGGCTAGCCCTCATTAGGGTCGGGAACTGAATCAAACCTGCAGGTTCTAACCACTGCTTTTCTACCAATGGTATGTAGACGATAAGTTTAACCATATCTTTCTGCGTCACAAACAATTCTTAATTAGCATTGAACGATTTCTGGTGTCTGTCCTCAATTTCTTAAAACTCAGCTTAAAAAAGCCGCCTCCTCAACAGAGAATTTACAACGGGTAAAAATTTCAGCTACCTTTGCTTTTGTGGCTACCTTCATCTATTACATGCTAGAATGGCAGCTTTATAATTAAAAGGGTTTCCGATGGCGACATTTCCCTTTCTCGAAAATCTTATTTGTTAACGTGTAGACATATATAATAAACCCAGGATTGTGACAGAACCACTGAAATACATTTATCGGCATCCCCTTCTATCTGAACAGGAGCTTGACCAAATCTGGGGAGCCCATACGGCTATGACATTTAAAAAAGGGGAAGTGCTGTTGAAGGAGGCCGAAGTGGCAACCGCTTATTACCTGTTGGAAGAGGGCATTGTACGCTCCTTTGTGCATGACTACGACAACAATGAGATCACCACTGAATTTTTTTGTGCCCGTGATATCGTAATCATCCCGGCTTCGCTCTTTCAGCAGCAGCCTTCCCAAGAGAACCTTCAGGCTGTTACTTCTTGTAAGCTATGGAAAATCGACTACGAAAGTTTTCAGCGCCTGTTTCATTCCATCGAGGGCGTGCGGGAATGGGGTCGGGTCTGGTTTTCCCACCAGTTGTTCCATATGAAGCAACGCTCCCTGGACATGATCACGGAAACCGCCTCCAGCCGTTACGAAAAGCTCCTCAAGGAAAAGCCGCAGATTATCCAGCAGGCCCCGTTAAAGCAAATAGCTTCTTACCTCGGTATTACCGACACCTCGCTTAGCCGCATCCGGCGAAACCGTTGATTTCTTGTCTTATGACAAGCGGCTGTCGTGTCTATTGTCCGACCTTTGGAATTGTCGCCTGTAGGCAGCTTAAGGCCGGATGTCGGAGGTGGCAAGCCTGAAGACCAGAGAAGTTGCCTCAAACGCCATCCCATTGTTCATTTCTTGCCTTAAGAAGTGATTCGGGTAAAAAACATATGACTAACCTTATAAACCAAATATATGCAGCGCCCAAAATCAACCCAACTAGAGATCATTATTCCGGCCTACAGGATGCACACGCAAAGTTTCAGAAACGCCCTGGATGGCATTACCGAAGAGGCCGCCCGCCAGAGGATAGACAACAAAACCAACCATGTGATCTGGATGACCGGCAATTTGGTGAACTGCCGCTATTGGATAGCCAATGTGCTCGGAATGGAAGAGGCCGATCCTTATGAGGAACTTTTCAAGGACGCTAGGGCCATAGACGATAATCTCCCATATCCTTCGCTGGAAGAACTTGTCCGCAGTTTTCATGATATTTCCCCCAAAGTTTATCGCAAGCTGCTGGAAGTAGGTGAGGATAAACTCCAAGAGCCGGTCACCTTTGGAATGGGGGTGCCGTTCTTTGAAGAAAATGTGCTCAATCTGATCGGCATGAGCATAGGAAGAACGGATTACCTGCTGGGCCAGATTGGCTTGATGAGGAAACTGTTGGGCTTGAAGGGAATGGCTTACAATATTGACGAAAGCGTGGGCTATTGATTACATGTTTTGCAGTTATACGAAGTCTCAGACTTCGTATGCTATGCTGAATCCAAGGACCTGAAAATGGTGCCAAGTGTGATGGCTAGGACGTCTCAGGTCACAGACCTGAGACAACTTTAGACAAGGGTATTCGAAGATTTTTGGAGTTTAGGTGAAGGCTTGAGATTCGTATGATTTCTTAATCCCAAAAAACCTGTAAATTAGACATCAAAAATAACCATGGAAAACAAACAATACAACCCAGTAGGCTGGTTCGAGATTTATGTGCAGGACATGGACAGGGCCCGAAAATTTTATGAAGAAGTCTTTCAGGTAACACTGGAAGACATGGCCGATCCTACCGATGGTGACGGCGGTGACATGAAGATGATGGCTTTTCCGATGGTGGCCAATGGGGAAGCACCGGGAGCCAGTGGTGCCCTGGTACAGATGGAAGGATTTGACAGTGGTGGAAGCGGCACCATCGTTTATTTTTCATCCGCGGATTGTGCGGTAGAAGAAGCACGTGTGGAAGCTGCGGGCGGTAGGATATTCAGTCCTAAATCGGCCATAGGCGAGCATGGCTTTATTGCGCTTTTTTACGATCTGGATGAAAATATGGTGGGCATCCATTCCATGGCCTAATCAGAAGAAGTAAATATTCGCCTGATTTTATTTCTTCCCAGCAAGATACCCCTCTACTTCCTTGGGGCTGATCAATCCTCTCTGGTTTCCCCATACATTGTAGATATAGGTGGCTACTTCAGCTATCTCCATGGAAGTCAGTCGGGGATTGGGAGGCATGGGCTGGTTGTAGAGCACGCCGTTGACGACAATTTCGCCTGTTTGGCCGTATTTGATGATCCGGACAGTTCTGGCTACGTCTTCATTCATGTAGTCGGAGCCCGCCAAGGGGGGGATCAATCTGCCCAAGCCTTGCCCGTCCAATTGGTGGCAGTTGGCGCAAAGGTTATCGTATATGGCTTTCCCGTTGATGGCATATTGCTGGGTTTTTAGATCGTCGATGTCGTTAATTGTGGCAGGGGACTCTTCCTTGTTTCCTCCGCAACTGATCACCACCAACAGCAATGCGAGAAAGGACAAACTAACTCTCCACATTCCTTTTGAATAGTTTAGGTATATCCGCTATCAGCTTATCTACTTGGTCTTCTTTGGTGCCATCATAGACCCCTCGTATATGCCCCTGCTGATCCACGAGGACAAAGGCTCCGCTGTGCAACAGTCCACCCGGCTGGTTTTTGTCTTCCATGGCGGTAGTCAAATAGCTCGTCTGCCCAATCTCAAAAATCTTTTCCCTGTCTCCGGTAAGGAAATGCCAGGTGGAAGCATCTTCCACACCCAACCGTTCGGCATAATCCTTCAGTAAGGCCACCGTATCATGGGCAGGGTCTATGGAATGGCTGAGTATTTTAAAGTCAGGCTCCTCATGAAATTCGTCGTACACCCGCAGCATCTGTTTTTTCATTATGGGGCAGATGGTAGGACAGCTGGTAAAAAAGAAGTCCGCCACATAGACCTTTCCCTCCACTTCATCATTGGTGATGGCTTTTCCTTCCTGGTTTAAAAAGGAGAAAGATGCAATTTGATGGTAGACCGTATCTTTCCGGATAAGGGTATCCAGGGTCACCGGATCTATTTCCACCACATCTTCTGCATGCTTGTTTCCCAGATAAGGCAAGTCTCCCTGTTTGGCACTGGGATTACAGCCCGCTAGCAGCATAAAACCAAGTAGGAAGGAAAGGCAATAACTTTGTCTCATGTTTATTTTTATTTATTGACAGTATCGGCAAATGTTTAGTTCCTCATCCTCGTTTTTCTGTACACCCGGATGCCAAGCATCAACAGGGCGCTTAACCCCAGCAGGCCTACAATCCCCCAAAACATGCTTGCCAAGCTTTTGAGGACAATAAGAAAAACAATGGCAAAGAGAAGAACGGTGGCCGCCTCGTTAAAAAACCGCAATTGGGTGGATGTCCATGTCGCTTTTCCTTTTTGAAGCGCTTTGTATATCTGGTGGCATTTAAAATGATAAACATACAGGAGAAGGACAAAAGCCAGCTTGGCGTGCATAAATCCCAGCTGCATGTATCCCCAGCGATAGGAAAGGACGGAGACGCCCAAGATCAAGGTCAATATCGCCGAAGGCCAGGTAATGCCTAGCCAAAGCCGCTTGGCCATAAGCGCCAGTTGGGGACCAAGCACCTTTCTTTCCTCCTCCGACTTCTCCATAGCCTCGGTCTGATAGATAAACAACCTGACTATATAAAACAGCCCTGCAAACCAGGTGACTACAAAAATTATATGCAGTGCTTTGAGATATTCGAATGCCATTCCAAATTTTTCCACTAATTTAATGGTTATAGCCATAAGAACCTTATTTCGCAGGGAATTTGCTCTGACGGGACTTACGAAGGGAACAAATTGCTTATGAAATCAAAATACATTATCTACAGTATTGCTGTTATTGTCATTGTTCTGGTCTTTTGGATCGGGGCTGTTACCTTCACCCAGCCGGGAGTCGCCAACCTCCAAGGATCCTATACAGAAGTCTCCACCTATCGCAACGAAAACAATACCGGCCCGGTGGTCCGGATTTATGCGGTATACGCTGCCGATACTTTGTGGAAGGACATGGAGGCTTATGGCGATTTTATGCCCCATACCAAATACGGAAATACCAAGGTGTTTTTCTTCTCGGACCCCACCCAAACCCCTAAGGAGCTATTTCCTGAAGAACCCTATTTTGACCCGGCATACCAAGCCTACTGTGTGGGTAAATACGAAAAATCCGCCATGGGTGAAACCAATATGCTTCGGTTTCCCTTTCAATAACCTTAGCTATCGTGCAGCCAAAAAGATCACGCCTCACCGTATCCCAATATGTATCCGGAATCCTGGATAAGGACAGAGTAACCCTAAGCCGGGCCATTACCTTGGTGGAAAGTACGCTGGAGGAGGACCAGCGATTGGCCGAGGAAGTCATCCAACAATTATTGCCCCATACAGGAAAGTCGATAAGGATCGGGATTACGGGAGTACCCGGAGTGGGGAAAAGCACCTTTATAGAAGCATTCGGACAACTCGTCCTGAACCAGGGTCACCGGCTGGCCGTGTTGACGATTGATCCAAGCAGCCAAAAAACGAAAGGCAGCATCTTGGGAGATAAGACCCGGATGGAGAATTTGGCGGTTGACAAAAGGGCGTTTATCAGGCCCTCCCCTGCCGGCGCTACGCTCGGAGGCGTAGGTGCCAGGACCCGAGAAGCCATGTTGCTATGTGAAGCCGCAGGATATGATGTTGTCTTTATAGAAACCGTCGGGGTAGGCCAATCCGAAACCCTGGTGAAGGGAATGGTGGATTTCTTCCTCTTATTGATGCTGGCTGGCGCGGGGGATGAATTGCAGGGGATTAAAAAAGGAATCATAGAGCTGGCGGACGCGTTGGTGGTCACCAAGGCAGATGGGGACAACCTCGACAAGTCAAGGTTAGCCAAAAAGGAATACGACCGGGCCCTTCACCTGTTTCCCATAAATGAAAACGGCTGGAAGCCAAAAGTGAAGACCTGTTCGGCGCAAGATAACAGGGGGATGGAGGAAATCTGGGAGATGATCCTTGAATTTACCGACAAGATGAAAAGCAACGGCCACTTTCACAAAAACCGCTCCGAGCAGAGGCTCTCCTGGATGCATGAAAACATCCAGTGGCTGCTCGAGAGCCAATTTTACCAACATGCAGGTGTTAAAGACAAGTTAAAAGAAGCGCTGTCCGAGGTGCAAAACGGTGAAGCCTCTTCCATAGCTATGGCGCGGCAACTGGTCTCCTATTTTATTCATCAAAGAGAAATTTAACCATGACAAGAATTATTATGTTTATGGGCTTGCTTTGCTTGGTAGCCTGTCAAAATTCCACCCACCGAGAGGCCACTGATTCTACGCCATCTCTTACTTTTAAAGATAAAACGGAAAGTTTTGAGGAATGCGTGGGGGAAGCCTGCGCCAAAGTTGCTTTGGCTTATCCCGTGTTCGAAGGGGATAGCGTATTGACTGAAATTATCAATCGGCAAATCGCAGAACAAAATATAAGTATGTGGGTGACCGGAGACCAGCAATACAGTGGAATGGAGGAAGCTGTATCTTCCTTTTTTGACGGCTACAAAAGTTTCCGAACAGACTTTCCGGATGCCCCGCAGGAATGGACGTTCGAAACCGAAGCCAAAGTAACCCATCAATCCGAAAGCCTGGTCAGCATCCGGTTCGAAAACTTCTCCTATCTGGGCGGGGCGCACCCCAATACCGTGGTGCTTTATCTCAACCTTGATCTATCGCAAAACGCAGACGTGCTGGTGCATGAGAAGATGCTGGTTGATCAGGCAAAGCTGTTGGAACTGGCGGAGAAAAAATTCCGGGAACATCATGAAGTGGAGCCGGGGATCGGTCTGGAAGAAGACGGCAGGTTTTTTCTCGACGAGGGGAAGTTTTTCCTTCCGGCCGCCATGGGTTATGAGGACGATGAATTCGTGTTGCTTTACAACGCCTACGAGATTGGCCCTTATGCCATGGGAAGGACAGAACTGAGATTTCCTTTGAAGGAGGTGGAGGGGGTGGTCTACGTGCCGAACTAAAGAAAGAGCTCTCGTCGTTATTCGAAGTCTATGACTTCGTCTCTCCGCATCGGAAAGTCATTCCGAAATGCTAAGACGGACAAATCCCATCTCATCATCCATATTTTCATATATCCATATTTTACCGTCCTTGGCAAAATGCTTAGCCGGTCTTTTGGTCAACTGCGGCACAAGTGTTTCCCCTATCTGATTTAAATCCGCATCCAGGACCGTGAGGTAGACATTCGCCTTTATTTCTACCCCCGCCAAGCTCGTAGGTAATTCTTGATAGGAAAACCTGTGAAAATGCTGGGACTTGTCATCCCAAAACGGGCGCAAAAAATTAATTTCCTGTCTGAATCTTCTTTTTTCAGCTTCTAATTCTTCAAATGTTTCGTGTTCTTTTTTATACTCTTTCTCTTTTTTGTTTGCTGTAAGCTGGCTATTATACGATCTAATCAATAGAGAATCCACCTCAGTATCATACCACGCCAGCGTATTTGTTATTGAAGTTGATAAAATCACTTTCGTACCGAACATTTCTAGATTTACCTGGGGTGGTTCAATAATTTCTATGCCACCTGATATGTAGTTAATTTCAAAATTGGATACCTCCTCAAAGCTTTTCAGCTTCAATTTAGCAACCTCAAACTCCTCCAAATTGAGTATCCCCAAGGCATAACTTCCGTCATCATAACTATAGATTAATACATATAATCGGTTGGCATCCGTATCAAGTTCCGGATGTGCTTTTAATAGCTCCCCACCTTTCGTTCCGGGCTCGCCGAAAGAAAAATTTTCATAAAAAATGGTCGCTAGCTTTTTTCCATCTAACGAAAATAATGAGGTGTGGGCAACACCAGTTATGGTTATTTGGTTTTCATTGTGAACTCTTATACTTCCCCCACTTGGCCCCGTTCCATTTGGTCCTTCTTTTTCAAAAGGGATTTTTTCTTCCAGACGCAGCTCATCCAAATTGATTTTCTCAACCGTATGGTCGTGCTCATTAAAATTAAAAAGGTATTTACCGTCCTTGCTTATGTCCACATTCGATAGTTGATATTTCAAAAAGATAATTTCATCCCCCGGGTCGATGATAACCGTATCGAGAGAAAAAGCCATGTCCGAGAAGCGATTGCCGTTATTTTTTTCATTTCCCCCCTCACAGGAAACCAATAGCATCAAGAATAGGTAGGTTGAGTATCGCATAGTTAAGGGTTTTTATATATTATCAATTGATGGATCGTCTGGTCTTAAGCCCACCCTAAAAAGCCTGAAATAGTCTCGTTCTACTTCTTCGTCAGGCATTTCCATCATCCAAAGTTCGCCGTTTCGAAGAAGGATACTTTGCGCGTCCAATCCCCTCGGAACAAAATCGCTTAGCCGGTTTCCCATAGAATCCAAGATAGCAATCCGGAGCGGGTATTTCTTTTGCATCCGTTCCCTAAAAACTGTTGCTTCTCCAGATGATTTATTCGAAAAGTATTCTTTTTTATCCATTTCGTTGTAACCAGAGAAATACGCCATTACAAAATATCCATCAACTTTCTTAATATTTAATATCCTTCCTGAGGAAATCATAAGACCAATAAAATCCGATACGGAACCATAACTTTCTTCTCCCTTAAACTGATAGAATTTAGATAATTCCACAGGAATACTGGAAATCAAAGAATAAGGAGGAGCGGTTTCATATATATAAATGGTCGGTTCGATCCCAAAAGCAACGTAGATAAGATCATCAGCTAACGTAAAAACAGGAGCCCAAGAATCTCTAAAAAAAAAAAATTCCGCTTCTGAAGATACTGGCATCGGGAAATGGGATAAATCGCTCCTTCTCCCCCGTTTTAGGATCCAACCAGTTAAATAACCGCAATTCCCGATAGAAATCGATATTGTTGTAATTAAGGCTTTGGGAGCCTTGGTCGATGTGTAAATACCTTTTTCCTAACTTTTCCATTCCAAAACCCATTGCTTTCATTTGAAAAGTTGGAACGTCAAAATCTTTAACATTAACCCTAGCTTTAAGTTTACCGGAAAAATCATACGTGATAAAGCCATTGTATCCGTAGGAGATAAATGAACTGTCCCCGTTAATCCTAAGCATAGACATTAGGGCTCCATAACTGTCTGGCATATCTCCATCTTTGGAAAATGAAGCCTGTATATTTCCATCAAAATCAGCCACCATGATCTCTTCTGAGAATTCCCTATGTTCCATAAAAAGGAAAGTTCTTTTAATCGGATCCAGATCATGCACGGTTGGGCTGCCCAGATATTCAACCTGGATACTGTCCATCATTTCGAAAGTAACCGTTTGGCTTAAGGGGTTGTTGGCTGTGTTGCCCTTCGAATTACAAGAAATAAGGAAAAGCAGTAAGGGAAGGTAGTATTTCGTCATGGCCGTGGGGTTTATTGTTTATGCTTTTTGTCTCTACGCTATAGAGCAACTCAATTTAAGCATTTTCTCTTAAAACCTTAGTTACTTATGTTGCTTTTAAGTTTTCTACATAATTTTTTTGAATCCAAAGCCCAAAACACCCCTTGCGCCTAGGGCCTATAATCCCGCCACTTCAACCTATCGATATTCTGACAAGTTAAATCCATATTCACGTTGAAGCCTTTCAGGCTTCCCTCTACAAGAACAAAAAAAGAAATTTTTTATGGAGCCCTAAAGGACATGACAGCCTTGCCATCAATTATTAAAACTCAACCTAATGAATGCCAGCTCATCATCCAGGTTTTCAAATACCCATAGCGACCCCGCCTTTACAAAATATTTATTTGATTCTGAATTGAGTTCCGGAATGAGGGCCTCCTGCAATAAATTGAAATCGCTATCGAATATGCTGAGCACCACATTGCTCTCTAATACTTCGGCTAAAAACTGCCCCTCTTTCCTCTCGTCGCTAAACTCTTTGTAGCAAGAAAGTCTATAGTACCTCCGGTTTAATTCATCCCATACCGGAACGCCAAACCTTGCCTGTTCTAAGTATCCATGGTAAGCATCCTGAAGGTCTGTGAATTCTTCGAACTTTTGCTTGCTAGGGGTTACCTTTTCCGGAAGTATGCCGGATGGGTATCGGACAGTGCCTAAACTGTCGTTTTTCAAATCGTAAAAAAATATTTCATTGGAAAATTCATGGGATACGATAAGCGCATCCGGTGTAGTGGATAGAAAAAATAAGGGATCCAAGAGTGTGCGGCTTTCCGGCTTGTCAATTTCAAGCGTGTAGGCTTTATAGTTATTGCTGGGATCTATTGCATATTGATCAATGGATTTGTCTCTGGTATCCAGCTTTTTCAAGGAAGCGGTTTTTGCCTGATCGTCTATCACGATTGAAAAGAGCAGATGGTCATATTTATTCAGCAAAACCTGGTTCCATATACGCTCGCTGTCCCCTATTCGTCCCCTCTTGATATCACTTGCCTGCCAATCAAAGCGATTTGAGACCTTTCCATCAACAGTATAGATGCCTGAGGTTCTTCCCGCAGCAATAAACATCTTGTCCCCATCCAAAACTCGAAATTGGGACATATAAGACCCTGTTCCATTCGGCCCCTCCTTCTCAAAGGGCAAACGACCAACCCATTCCAGCTTGTCCAAATCCACCTTATCGATGGAATGTTCATAACTATTGTAGCTGTACAAAAAGCCATTCCCATCGTCAATATCAGATATTCTCATCATTTGGCTCAGGTCAAAGACTTTCTCACCGGCGTCAATGATGACGGTGTCGATGGAATAAGTTAATTCATCAACGGTAGATTCGGCTTTTTCCCGGCATGAGGCGATCCAAATCATTAGAAAAATAAAGCATACATTGATTTTCATACTTCCATTGGTTAAAAAACTAAAACGTACGTCCATTTATATCTTCGATTGCCTCTTCCAAACGATCTCGTAGATTGTTTCGCAATATAGACGTTTGTCCTTCCACTGAAGGGTTATTAAGGAAATTTAAGAAGTAAGGAGCTGGTAATGGAGGGAATTTCCATTCGGGAATCAACCCCCGAGGGATCCTTTTCGAAATATCGATTACGAACAGGGTTGCTATAAATTCACGTATAAAAAAATTACGCAGATAAACAGCGGTTATATATTTTTTTAGATCTGTCTGCTATTACAGGATCCTCTGTTTATGGCTGGAGGAATTGGCCGGGTTGCTCAATAAGACCTCATCTTGAACTTCTTCCGTTGTTCATTGATGGCATTTCTAAAAGCTGTATCCGTTTCCATCAGATCGTTGACGGTATGTACGGCATGGATGACGGTGCTGTGGTCTCGTCCCCCGAAGTGGTAGCCGATAGACTTCAGGGAATGGTTGGTAAATTCCTTGGAAAAATACATCGCCACCTGGCGGGCAGTGACGATTTCCTTTTTTCTGGTTTTAGCCTTCAGGTCCTCCAGTTTGATACCGTAATAATCAGAGCAGGTTTTTTGGATAAAGTCTATCCCAACTTCCGTATCAATGTCCTTCACGATATTCTTCATGATGTTCTTGGCCAGGTCCAAATCAATCTCGGCCCTGTTGAGGGAAGCGTGGGCGACCAGTGAAATCAACACGCCTTCGAGTTCCCGAACATTGGTATCGACGGTATAGGCGAGGTACTCCAATACATCTTCAGGGATATAGATCCCCTCTGCCTGCATTTTCTTTTTGATAATGGCCACCCTGGTTTCGAAATCCGGCATCTGCAAATCGGCGGTAAGCCCCCATTTAAACCGGGAGAGCAACCTTTCCTCCAAGCCTTTCAAATCCCTGGGAGGACAATCTGACGTCATGATGATCTGCTTTTTGTTTTGGTGCAGGTGGTTGAATATATGGAAAAACATTTCTTGGGTCCTGTCCTTGCCGGCTAAAAATTGTATATCATCAATGATCAACACGTCGACCTGCATATAAAAATTCGTAAAGCTCTTTACGTTTCCATCTTTAATGGAATCCATAAATTGGTTGACAAATTTTTCGGAGGACACGTACAATACGAATTTATCTTCAGGGCCGTTTTTGATCTCATTGCCAATGGCTTGGATCAAGTGGGTCTTGCCCAAACCGACGCCTCCGTAGACCATCAAAGGATTGAAAGAGGTGATACCTGGCTTCGTGGCGACGGCATATCCCGCTGATCTCGCCAAGCGGTTACAGTCTCCTTCGATATAAGAGTTGAAAGAATAATTTGGGTTAAGGTTGGACTGCAGCAAGGCATCACTGTGAAGTGACTGCAGGTCAAAGGGACTTCGGTTGTTGTTTTTTTCCGCCTTGGCAGCCTCCGTTTTCTTGGAGTAGCTGGGATTGGCATTGCCCTGCGGAAAGCTCACCACGTAGGGTTGGTTTTGGGAATTGCCCTTGTCCACCACCACGGCGTATTCCAACCTCCCACTGTTGCCCATCACTGTTTTAATGGCCAATTTCAACACCTGAATATAATTATCTTCCAGCCACTCATAGAAGAACTGGCTTGGAACCTGTATAGTAAGAACCGAACCGTCAATTCTGACTGGGTTTATAGGCTTAAACCAAGTAGAAAAACTTTGATCGTTTACATGCTGCTCAATTACACGCAAACACTCATTCCATACAGCATTAGCCTCTGAACTCATTGAAATTTTAATTACTGGAAAGTATTAAAAAGGGTTCCTCAGTAATGTCGAGGGGCAACAAATTTGGGCAAAATATATCTAAATAAAAAATCAAAAATTACTTGCTTTTTATTTAACAGCGATGCTGTTTGCCCTCACGGGATTAATTCGATTGGATCGGCTAAACTCAAAATCTACCCGCCCTAATTTTATCCCGGACCAGCCCACTTGATTTACCAAAGTCACATGCCCTGTAGGCCCTACCACTTCTGTGGGATAATCCAAAAAAGTATGGGTATGGCCCCCTATGATCAAATCCATGCCCTCTACCTGTGCGGCCAGTTTCAAATCATCGATTTTTTGGGATTGATAGGCATATCCAATATGGGAAAGACAGATGATAAGGTCGCACTTTTGAGAAAGCAATTCTTGCACCATCTCTCTGGCCACTCCCACTGGGTCCTGGTAACGAATAGCACCATAATTGGCCCCCGCCACCAATCCCTGCAACTCTATACCCAAGCCGAATACCCCGACTTTTAGCCCTCCTTTTCTGATAACCTGAAAAGGTTTGATCTCATTTTTTAAAGGGCTGCCGGAAAAATCATAATTGGCATTGACAAAGGAAAAGTCCGCATGGGGAAGCTGGTCCATAATGCCTTTTATGCCGTTGTCAAACTCATGGTTTCCAAGCGTGGCCACATCGTAGCCCATCTTGCTCATGAGTTTAAATTCCAACTCACCTCCGTAAAAGTTGAAATAAGGAGTACCCTGAAAAATATCCCCGGCGTCCAACAGCAGGACATTGGCTTCTTCTTTTCTGATCTGACTGATCAGGTGGGCTCTCCTGGCCATGCCACCCTGTCGGGCAAAAGTACCTCCATCATCCGGGAAAGCCTCAATCCTGGAATGCATATCGTTGGTATGCAGCACAGTAATTCTTTTGGCTGCAGGCTTTGCCAACAAGCCCTCTGATAAGAGCGAGCTGCCAAGAAGGCCGGCCCCGGCAACTACCGTCTTTTTTAGAAAATCCCTTCTATCAAGCATATCAATCCAACTTTTGTCTTCCTTCAATCTGCGCATCAATGGGCCTTCCTTCGGCTGTCCATTTCTTTATTTCATCCATGAGCATTTCCCGCAGCAACACATCCGATTCTACAATCCGCGGAAGAGGGATAAGAAAATCCATCCGGTCCCCTCCATTGGCCAGGTAGTCGTTGATGGCAAGGGTATAGGTTCTATGCTTCTCCACAGCTTTTCCACCAACTGTGAACTTTTGCAATTCGCCGTTGCTGCTTTCCACGTTCAAGCCTGCGATCCCCAAATTCTTACCCTTAACGGTATAGTTCGCCAGTTTTTCCACATCATCAGAAGTCAGCTCCAAGAGGTATATCCTATTTTCAAAGGGGGAAAGTTCAAAGATATTACCTACGGTGATATCTCCTTCGGGAAGAGAATTACGCAGTCCCCCATTGTTGATCACGGAAATATCCACCGCATGTCCGAATTTCTTTTCGCTAAAGACCCATTGCAGATCCGCCACCAAGTTGCCTAGGGTGCTCTCTCCCATGTTCTTTTTAAGCTCCTTCTTCCCATGGGCTATCACCTCCCCCATTTCTTTGTCCAGTTGTTCTTTATATGGATCGATCAGGTGCAGGTATGAGCTATCTATGGCAACCGACTCATCTACGTCAATGAGCGATACCTTATTGCCTTGGATCTTATAAGGCGCACAACTTCCAATTAAAATAAGAAAGGAAACCCAAAGTAGTAAATCGGGAAAGGGGAAGCGGAAATTTTTATTCAATCTCATGATTGGCTATAGCTGTATCACTTCTATAAGTGCGCCCACCCTACCGGAGGGATCAGCGCCATACCGAAGGATTTTAAAAGCCACCTGTTTTAGCGTTTTATACCTAAAACCCGTATTTTTGGAATGGCCTTGCAAATATGCCTAATTATTCTTTTTCGGACCAATCTTAAGATAAAATGAAGGGCAAAAAATTTCAGGATTTCCTCCCAGTGACCAAAGAAGACTGGATCGACCAAGCTCAAAAAGACCTGAAAGGAGGAGATTTTGAAAAGCAACTGGTATCCTTGGCAGAGGAGGGCTTCCCTATTTCCCCTTATTATGCCGTGGAGGATACGCGGGATTTGCAATGGATTAAAAATTACGATAACAGCACCAATCGCGCTTCCGATATCCCAGGAAGCTCTCCCAGACACTGGACCAATGCAGTAGAAGTGGGGCCTGGGGACGATGCGGCTTTGAATGAAGAGATCAGAATGGTTTTGCAAAACGGTGCGGATGGCCTGATTATTCCCCTCTCAGAAGAGACAGATCTGGATACTGTATTTAAAGATGTCCTTCTTCCCTTCATTGATGTTTGGATCAGGCCCAAAGGGCATATAAATGCGGCTTTAAAAGCATTCTCCGCTTGGGTACAGCAGCAGGATTTGGATCCTGCTGATCTTCATGGAGGGATTCTTTGGGATGGATTGGCAGTGGGCTTTCAAAAACCTATTCAGCTGGATGTGCAATTGGACCAGGCCTTTTATACCCACCAATTATTCAAGGCTTTTCCTGCTTTTCGCAGTATCTGCCTCGCTACCAGCATTTATCCCAACGCCGGCGGCACTTCTGTTCATGAATTGGGTTATGGCTTGGCCGCATTGGTCGAACTGTTGGACGGCTTGACGGAAAGAGGCGCCGGGGTAGAGGAACTTTATTCCGACCTCTTTATTTTTTCAGCCGTGGGTTCCGATTATTTCATGGAGATAGCCAAGTTAAAAGTATTCCGGATCGCCTTATCCCAGTTGGCGGAGTTGTATGGGGTCAATCTCCAGCCTGAGGAAATCAACCTATTTTCAGTAAGCAGCCAATGGAGCAAATCCACGGAGGAAGCCCCTAACAACCTGCTGCGCAATACCACGGAGGCCATGTCTGCCATTATCGGTGGCTGCAATGCGCTTTTTGTCGAAGCCCATGACAAGTATAGTCAAGATTCGGGTGACTTTTCTAAAAGAATGGCGCGGAATATCTCCAATATTCTAAAAGAAGAAGCTTACTTCGACAAGGTCATCGATCCGGCGGCGGGTTCCTATTATATTGAAAATTTGACAGATCGACTCTATACGAAAGCTATTGATTTGTTGACAAGCTTAGAGGCATATGGCGGATGGTGGCAAGCCTATGCCAATCACCACATCCAGGATGAAATTAAAGAAATGAGACGTAAAAAGATCGCCCAACTCCAAGAAGGGGATACAAGGAAAGTCGGCCTCAAGCCTCAGGCATTTGATCAAATCAATATTTTGACTGAAGAACGCTATCAGCTCAAGCCCATGTCACACGATTTTCTAATTGGATCATCCCTATGAGACCTGAACTACACCGATTAAAAAAAGTAAGCGCATCTTTCCCCAAAAAAGAACAACCTCTCGCGTCTTGGCTTTCGGCTGAAGGGATTCAAGTGAAGGCGGCATACACTTCCGAAGATCTGCAGGAAATGGAGCATATGGGATTTTCCGCCGGAATAGCTCCATATCTCAGAGGGCCATACAGCACGATGTATGTCATTAGGCCCTGGACCATCAGACAGTATGCTGGATTTTCCACCGCTGAGGAGTCCAATGCTTTTTACAGAAGAAACTTAGCGGCCGGACAGAAAGGCCTATCGGTCGCCTTTGACCTCGCCACCCACAGAGGATATGATTCCGATCATCCGAGGGTCCAGGGGGATGTCGGAAAGGCCGGAGTAGCCATCGATTCGGTACTGGACATGAAGATCCTGTTTGACCAAATACCCTTGGATAAAATGTCCGTATCCATGACCATGAACGGGGCGGTGATCCCCATTCTGGCTTTTTATATTGTCGCCGCCGAGGAACAGGGTGTAAAACCCGATCAATTAACCGGGACCATACAAAATGATATCCTAAAGGAATTCATGGTAAGGAATACCTATATCTACCCTCCACGGCCTTCCATGAAGATCGTGGCCGATATCTTTGCCTACACCTCGAAGAACATGCCCAAATTCAATTCCATATCCATTTCCGGGTACCACATCCATGAAGCCGGCGCCACGGCCGACATTGAATTGGCTTACACGTTGGCGGATGGGCTGGAGTATTTGCGGACAGGAATAGCAACGGGTTTGGACATAGATGATTTTGCCCCGCGGCTTTCCTTTTTTTGGGCCATAGGCATTAACCACTTTATGGAGATAGCAAAAATGCGTGCCGGACGTTTGCTCTGGGCCAAATTGGTGAAGCAGTTCAACCCCAAAAACCCGAAATCGCTGGCACTCCGCGTCCACTGCCAGACCTCCGGCTGGTCCCTGACAGGGCAAGATGCCTTCAACAATGTCGCCCGGACCACAATTGAGGCAATGGCGGCTGCCCTGGGCCATACCCAATCCCTGCACACGAATTCCTTTGATGAAGCGATAGCCCTTCCCACTGATTTCTCCGCAAAAATCGCCAGAAATACGCAGTTGTACCTTCAACAGGAAACCAATATCACCAAAACCGTAGACCCTTGGGGAGGCTCCTACTATATAGAATTCCTGACCGATCAGCTGGTGGATAAGGCCTGGGCATTGATAGAAGAAGTGGAAGAGTTGGGAGGAATGGCTAAGGCCATAGAGGCGGGCATTCCCAAAATGAGAATAGAAGAGGCTGCAGCCAAAAAACAGGCGCGGATAGATAGCGGGAAGGATGTAATCGTCGGGGTCAACCGCTATCAGGTGGATACCGAGGAGGACTTTGATGTCCGCGAGGTAGACAACGATGCCGTGAGAACTTCCCAAATAGAGCGGTTGCGCCGGTTAAAAGCCGAAAGGAACAACCATGATGTCACTGCTTCTTTGGAGAAAATGACCGAATCAGCAAAGAGCGGCAAAGGCAATCTTTTGGAGCTGGCCATCGATGCCTCACGAAAAAGAGCTACTTTAGGGGAAATCACAGAAGCTATGGAAAAGGCATTTGGAAGACATCAGGCGTCGATCAAATCCATATCCGGTGTGTATTCAAGCATTGCTAAGGATGATGCGGCTTTCAAACAGGCGGCAGTTCTTGCGGATGAATTTGCCGCACTGGAAGGGAGAAGGCCCAGGCTCATGGTTGCCAAGATGGGCCAGGACGGTCACGACCGCGGGGCGAAGATAATTGCTACCGGGTTTGCCGATCTGGGATTTGATGTGGATATCGGTCCACTGTTTCAAACCCCGGAGGAGGTTGCTGACCAGGCGGCTGAAAATGACGTGCATGTGGTGGGGATTTCTTCACTGGCCGCCGGGCACAAAACCCTAGTCCCCCAATTGATCAGTAGATTAAAAGAAATCGGCAGAGAGGACATCCTCATCATCGTGGGAGGCGTAATCCCTCCCAAAGATTATGACTTTCTTTATGCCTCCGGAGTCGCAGCCATCTTTGGACCGGGAACTGTGTTGCCAAAAGCTGCCATCAATATTCTTGAGAAGCTCATGGCCAGCGACTAGCCCTCGCTGCGCCTCCGGCTTTTTGATACCATCGACGGGGAAAAGGGAGTCTATGGGCTCCCCCTATTCAACAACCACTATTTTTCTTGTCTTCCAATGAACCCAAAAAAACCATGTCAAAACTCCTATTCAGGCTAGTATTTCTATTTATTGGATTTTATTTAGCATTCACCGCAACCCATCCACTTTATTCTCAGGACATCTATGTTTCCCCATCAGGAGACGATCAGTTTTCGGGAAGCCGAGATAAGCCTCTAGCCTCCTGGGAAGGAGCGCAAGAAGTTGTTCGGAAAAGGCTTGCCGATAAAACCCGGCCCAAGGATATCCGCATTATTTTTCAAGAAGGGGCTTATTTTATGGATAAACCGATAAGCTTCGGCCCCCATGACTCCCATAAAGAAACGAAAATTCTTTATCAGGGAGAAAAGGGCAAAACCGTTGAATTTGTCGGAGGGCGGAAAATCAACAACTTTGAAAAGGTACATGACGGACTTTGGAAAGCCAACCTGCATGCCCTCCCAGATCACAGCTGGCACTTCGAGCAACTGTATGTGAACGGAAAAAGAGCTGTTAGAGCCAGGACACCGAACGTAGGCGAATATTTCAATGTGGTGAAGGTAGAGGAAAACATCATTACCCAAGGCACTGGAGAAGTGGCAAAGAAGGCAGTGCAAAAGGTGACGGCCGACCCCAAGGAAATAGATGTCCTGCGCGATAAAAGCCTTAAAGGAGCATTATTGACTTTTTATCATAAATGGGACAATACCCGTAAATTTTTGGAGCATTTTGACCCAGCAACCTCTTCCTTCCAAATTTCGGGAGAAGGGATGAAGCCCTGGAACGTGATTGACCACAATTCCCGCTTTTTTATTGAAAACATCCAATCCGGATTGGATTCACCTGGAGAGTGGTTTTTAGAAGAAGGCGGAACATTGTATTATATTCCAAGAAAAGGCGAACGGATCGAGGATTCAGACATTTATGCCCCCGTTATTGAACAGTTTATGCTCATTCAAGGCGAAGGCCTTGGGGATAAGCTGGTCGAAAATATCACCTTTGAAAACCTGAGCTTCAAAGTCGCCGGGTATACTACTCCTCCCCAAGGCAATGAACCTGCCCAGGCAGCCGCACCCATAGCAAATGTTGTCATGGTGGATTATGCCCAGAACATCCAGTTCAAAAATTGTGAATTTGCCCATACAGGACTTGGCGGGATCTGGTTTCGAAAGGCAAGTTCGGACAATAAGGTGGAACAATGCTACTTCCATGACCTGGGTGCGGGAGGGATAAAAATCGGGGTATTGGGCAACTCACCTAAATTAGAAGAAGCGGACCTCGTATCCAAAGGCAATATCGTTGACAACAATATCATTAAAACGGCGGGCATGGTCTTCCCTTGTGCGGTGGGAATTGCCATTTTTCATTCCAGCGACAACCAAGTGACGCATAACGAAATAGCTGATTTGAGGTACACAGGAATCTCGGTCGGTTGGGTTTGGGGCTATTCCCATAGCCATGCGAAGAGAAACATCATCAAATATAACCATATCCACCATTTGGGTTGGGGTGATCTGAGTGATATGGGCGGGGTTTATACCTTAGGTGTGTCGGAAGGAACCGAAGTCAGCAACAACGTTATCCATCACGTGTACTCGATGACTTATGGCGGGTGGGGACTGTATACTGACGAAGGATCAACAGGAATAGTGATGGAAAACAATCTGGTGTATGCCTGTAAAAATGCGGGATTTCATCAACATTATGGAAAAGAGAACATCATTCGCAACAACATTTTCGCCTACAATTTAATTTCACAGCTCCAAGCAACCCGCGTAGAAGAGCACCGTTCTTTTTCATTTACCCATAACATCGTGTATTTTAACGAAGGCAGTCTTACCAGTTCGAGCTGGGACAAAGTTAAGCTCCTGTCGGATCATAATATCTATTGGGACGAACGTGGTGCAGACATCAAGTTTGGCCCTTACGGCTTTTCAGACTGGCAAGCGAAAGGCAAGGATGTCCACAGTTCCATTATAAATCCCGGCTTCAAAGATCCCCAAAGGCATGATTTCCGGTTCAAAAGAAAGGGTGTCGTCCGTAAAAGGGGATTCAAGCCTTTTGATCCTTCAGAAGCAGGCATTTACGGCAGAAAGGAATGGATAGAAAAAGGCAAGCTTGACCCAGAACTGGAACAGCTTTTTGATGAAATAGTCATAAATAGCCAAAGCAGACATAAACAATGAGAAATTATTGCTAATATGAGGACTTAATTGCCCAAAGTAACCTCGTCATGTATTTGTCATGCAAAAAAGACTATCCATCAAAGCTATTGCCAAAGATCTTAGCATTTCCCCTACCACCATTTCATTTATCCTTAATGACAAGGCGGTGGATAACCGCATCAGCCAAGCATTAATAGATCGGGTAAAAAGCCATTTAGAAAAAATCGGTTATCAACCCAGTCAATTGGCCCAGAGCCTGCGTACCGGCAAATCCAAGATAATTGTATTTATGGTGGAAGATATCTCCAACCCTTTTTTCGCAGCGATCGCCAAGACCATAGAACTACTCGCTTTCAAGGATGGATATACGGTAATCTATTGCAGCACGGACAATGACCCTGAAAAGACCCTCTGCCTTATCCGAAAGTTTAATCATCTACGGGTAGAAGGATATATCATCACCCCTCCTTTAAATATAAATCCTTCCGAAATCAACCAGCTGATCAAAAACGGGAACACGGTTGTTCTTTTTGACCGGCAACTTCCGGAGGTGGAGTGCCGCCAGGTAATAAAGAATAATTATGAGGCGATTCAACTGGGGCAGCAGCTCACTGAAGCCTTGTTTTCACACTTGACCCAGCCGCACCGTGAAGAAATTCATCTTAGGGAACTGCACGCTAATTCACCGGTAACAATCCCAGACGTCTTTCATAATTCTATATAAAATTATAAGTTTTTAATATTTTGCCCTTTTATTTTAGTTTGAAATTTCCTCCTATGTGATCGCATAATTTCAAACACGATAGTTTTTCGATATAATTTTGGCAACAAAATTCTTCTTAACGCAGCGCTTGATGGTACGAAAATATATCGCATCTTCAATTTTTTTGCGGTCGATTTACAAAAATATTAGTGAAAACGGATTTTAGTGAAAATTTCTCTACAGGGGAAGGAAATATTTGAGAATTAAATATCTGCCTTCCCCTGTATTCATTCCTATTTCCTAAAACCTCATTTTTTTCCTTACTAAATGGGTTTAGCTTTACCTGATTTTAACATATTTTAAGGAGGGCATGACCTAACTTAAAAATTTGTTAAAATTCAATTTTCAAAAAATTTTATAAACGCAACCCAAAAATTTAATGAAAAAAAAGTTATCCATTACTACGTTTTCACGTGGTAATAACTACTCGGGTAATGGCTGGCTGAAAGGATCCGTCCTTTTGGCTTGTCTTACAGGTGCAACGGCTTCCTTCACACAGGCTGAAGGAATGGCTTCAAAAGCCGCTGCCTTGAAAGGCGAAAATTTGACGTTGGCAACTGAGATGCTGCAGGCAAGGGCCGTAGAGGTGAAAGGTACTGTGACGGATGAGTCAGGCGAACCGCTTCCGGGAGTTTCAATTTTAGAAAAAGGGACGACCAATGGCACGGTAACCGACCTCGACGGCCAGTTTACTTTGAGTGTGGCTTCCAGTGAGTCTGTATTGGTATTCAGCTTTATCGGCATGGAGAGCCAGGAGAGGACTGCTGGAACAGGGGAATTAAATATCATCATGGTCACTGACGCCCAATCTTTGGAAGAAGTGGTGGTGATTGGTTATGGTACGCAAAGGAAAAAAGAGATTACCTCCTCCGTGGCAAACGTGAGCAACGAAGACTTTGTTCAAGGGGGAATGAGGTCTCCGATGGAGCTGATCCAAGGCAAAGTTGCTGGATTGAACATCAACCGGACCCAGGGAAGCAATCCCAATGCAGGAACAGATATCCAGTTACGGGGTTTGACTTCCTTCAAAGGAACGACTCAACCTCTAATTGTTATTGATGGAGTTCCCGGTGGAAGCTTAGACCTGCTACAGCAAGATGATATCGAATCATTTGATGTACTGAAAGACGGTTCTGCCGCAGCCATTTATGGAACAAGGGGTAATGCCGGCGTAATCTTGATCACCACTAAAAAAGGTAAGCCTGGCCAGTCCCGTTTTGATTATTCTACCTATGCACAAAGAGAATTCATCGATAGAAAGCCTGAATTTCTTACTGCGGGTGAATTCAGAGGGCTGATCGATCAAGGATTGGTAGGAGAAGGCTATGACTTAGGCCATACCACTGATCTGTACAGCGAATTGATCAATTCACAGAACTTCAGCCACTACCATAACTTTGCGGCTTCTGGTGGAGGAGAAAATTCAAACTACCGTGCATCTTTCTACCTCAACGATGCCGAAGGTATTGCGGTGGAAAACAGCAGAAGGCAATACGGTGGAAGGGTGAGCTTTAGCCAAACCGGCCTGAACGACAGGCTGACTTTGGCCTCCAACTTGGCCACCAACTTCAGCAAAGCCAACAGACTTGGCGGCGGAGGCGGTGACTTTGAGCAGGCGATCCAAAGAAACCCGACTGCAGCTATTTTCGATGCTGAAGGGAAGTTCGTTGAGACGGAAGCTTACAACAACTACAATCCTTTGTCCAGGTATGCCAACCGAATTGACGAGAGACATCAAAATACAATTTCTGGAGATGTTAGGCTTTCCTTGGAGATCATAGAAGGATTGACGGTTTCGGCCTTCGGCGCACATATCAGAAACAATGAAAAAGACCGCTACTACAGGTCTATGAATGACTTCGAAAACCGGGAGACCACCGAATGGAGAGGAATGGGCTATGCTTCCAAAGAAGACCGCACCGACTGGAGCAATACCTTCGAATCTACCGTGAATTATAAAACCACCTTCAACAACGACCATAATTTGGACGTGATTGGCGGTTACAGTTATCAGTATTTCACCTTTGAGCGGTTTAATGTAAACAATAACGGTTTCACGACAGATGGTTTCCTTGATTGGAACCTAGGGGCCGGTAGTGCCATCAACAACACCCTCCTTCCAAGACCTGGGATGGGAAGCTTCAAAGATGACAATACGTTGATCGCCTTCTTTGCCAGAGCAAGCTACAACTACATGGACAAGTATTTTGCCCAGGCGATTATCAGAAGAGAGGGTTCATCCAAATTCGGAGCCAACAACAAATGGGGAAATTTCCCGGCTGCTTCTATTGGTTGGGAAATAACTGAGGAACAATTCCTGAGAAATAGCTCCGCAGTGAACAGCTTAAAGTTACGCTTGGGTTATGGGGTTACCGGTAACCAAGGTATAGGCAATTATCTTTCCTTGGTGACGCTAGGCACAGGAGGCGTATATCCTCAGGAAGGTGTATTCTACCAAACTTACGGTGCTGCCAGAAACCCGAACCCTGATTTGAAATGGGAGAAAAAAGGCGAGTGGAACCTAGGTTTTGACTTCCGATTGTTCAACAATAAGTTAGGTGGTTCCTTGGATCTATACAGCCGGGAAACGATGGATTTGTTGTTTGACTACAATGCGCAACAGCCCCCATTTGTTAAGAGCACCATTCTTACCAACGTAGGTAGTGTCAACAACAAAGGTATCGAGCTGTTCCTTACCTCTACGGTCCTAGAAAGAGCTGATTTCTCTTGGACTATGGATCTGGCTGCCAACACCCAGCACAACAAGTTGACCTCTCTCTCCAACGAGGTTTATGCCATCTCTTGGCTGGAATTTGCGGGGCTTCCTAGCCCTGGAAACCTTGGGCAAGCCATCCGTGTCGAAGAAGGCGGTGTAGTGGGTAATTTCTATGGAAAAAGATTTGCTGGATTTACTGAAGATGGTAAATGGCAATTCCACAAAGCGGACGGCACCATCGGTGGTTCAGCGGACATGACCTCCGAGGATTTGACCATCATCGGAAATGGCGTTCCCAAATACATGGCTTCTTGGAACAATACCTTAAGGTACAAGAACTTTGACTTGACCGTATTCTTTAGAGGTAAATTTGGATTTGACATCCTCAACACTAAAGAGATGTACTTTGGTAACAAAAAGTGGTTGCCTAATAACCTCTTGAAAAGCGCCATCACTACCCATGCGGAATTGAATGATGATCCACAATATTCTGATTACTACTTGGAAAAAGGCGACTTTGTAAAATTGGATAACCTGACTTTAGGCTACAATTTCAACTTGAACAGCAACTATGTAAGTAATCTAAGGGTATTTGCCAGCGGAAGAAACCTCCTGACCATCACGGGCTATTCAGGACTTGATCCAGAACTTCAGGATGTCGGATTCGAAACAGGTATCGACGGCAGAGGATTTTATCCTAGAACCAAATCATTCACTGTTGGTGTAAACGTTGGATTTTAAAGAAGAGCAAAAATGAGAACAAACAAATATAAGATTGCAGGTCTGCTTGCTCCCTTGGCCGTATTTGCCGGAGTTGGCTGTACAGACCTTGATGAAACCATATATAGTGAGCTTAACAAAGATAACTTCTACAACAACAAGGTAGAAATTATGCAGGGGGTATTAAGACCTTTCACCCACATGCAAGCTTGGCTGGCTCCTACAGGGCAGAATGGCCATTACTTCCATAGTGAAAGTTCTGCCGATCAGGTAGCTTGGCCGCAAAAAGGCCGTCATGGTTATGATGGTGGTGACCATATCCGTCTGCATTACCACACATGGACCGACCAGGAGCCTAGGATGAGAAATGCCTGGTCTCTGATGTGGGAGGGGCTTGGCTATGTCAATGCCATTCTGGAAGATCTGGAAACAGTGGATTACGTAGCGGCAGGACTGACCGAGGAGGAGATGAACTCCATCTTGGCAGAGGTTAAGGTAATGAGAGCATATCATTACTTAAAAATCATGGATCTGTGGGGCAATGTTCCCATTATTACCAAGGTGGGTGAACCTCTTAACCCTGCAACACGCAACCGCGCGGAAGTTTTCGAATTTGTAAAAACAGAATTGGAAGCCAACGTAGAATTGTTGCAGCCATTATCACAAGAATTGGTAGGTCGGGTCTCCAAAGCCGCCGGCTACGCCATGCTTTCCGAACTATACCTTAACGCCGAAAAGTGGGTGGGTACCCCGATGTGGGATGAAGCCATTGCCGCGAGTGACAAGGTCATTGATGGAGAAGGTGGTAGCTTAACCGGAACCATGGCTTTAGATCCTGATATCTTGGGTCCTTTTAAAAACACCAACCATCTTTCACCAGAAAATATCTTCCAGTTTGCCTTTAGCAGAAAGGGTGGATTTTCATTTGACTGGGGTGGTTTCTATGCTGGATACGGTAACATGTCCAAAGCACTTGACGTCGCCTATAGTGGTTGGAATGCGTTTGTGGTCATACCTAACGCTTTCGATGCCTATCAGGAAAATGACCTGAGAAAGCAGGAATGGTTCTTATTCGGTCCTCAGTATGAATACGGCACCAACATTCCCATCATCGCTACTGAAGAGTACTCAGGCAAACCCTTGGTATATGTCAACACTATCAGACGTAACAGCGAAGGCGAAACCGGCGAAGGCGGTATGACCCGTGGCGAAGAAAACAGCGGTGCTCGATTCCATAAGTACAGATCAGGAACTGCTGACGATGTCAATTACCAGGAGAATGATTACATCATCTACCGATTGACGGAGCTCTACTTCAACAAAGCTGAAGCCTTAATGAGGAAAAATGGCGGTGTAGCTACCCAAGAAGCGGTCAATTTGATCAATGAAAGCAAGAAAAGAGCATTCTCTGAGGCTGACTGGGCTACAGAAGCCTACACCACCGCTACATTGACTATGGACGAACTCCTGGCTGAGAGAGGGAGGGAATTTATCTTCGAAGGAAAACGAAGAACTGACCTGATCCGCTTTGGGAAATTTGTCACAGGATCCTGGTGGGATCACCAGCCTTCCGGTGATGCGGCTAGGGAATTGTTCCCAATCCCCCATGTGCAAATTGCCAACAATCCAAACCTGGCACAGAACCCAGGCTATAATTAATTAATCCAGTCCTCCGGCATCTACCGGAGGGCTTTTTTTATCCATAAAGTACAGCAGCACCTAAGGCCTGCCAGTTTTTTAATTGAAGCGCTTGGACACCGCCTATGGGAGGTCGCCCAAAACCTGCAGATATAATGACAATTATTAACCTCAGTAAAAGCAGCACGCTATAAATTAAACCAAACCTATTTTTACTCCTTCTAGGCCGGAGGGAACTGTTTGATAGAAAATTTCCTTAATTGGGAAATAAAAAGTGGCGCAAAAAATTTACCTCCACCAGTAGCATTCTTCTTTGAACCCACGTTTAGATTCGATAGCCATATCTAAGACACACACTATGCCTGCTAAGAAAACTGTATCCATTGTTATCCCCAATTATAATGGCGTCAGTCTTTTACAACAATATCTTCCTTATACCATTGAAGCAGCGCAAAATGCGGGTACAACTTACGAAATCATCGTCGTGGATGATGCGTCCACGGATGGGTCGGTTTCTTTTATAGAAGAGAACTATCCCAATATTGCATTAATCAAAAACCCAACAAACAAAGGCTTCTCCCATTCCTGTAACGAAGGGATGAAGGTAGCCCAATACGAACTGCTGCTATTTCTCAACTCAGATGTCAAGCTAAGTCCTGATTACTTCCATCATCAATGGCAATATTTTGAAAAATCAGATACCTTTGGGGTGATGGGACGGATCATGAGCATGGATGAAGAAAGAATAGAGGATACTGCTAGATTTCCCTCTTTTATGGGATTTCGGATGAAGGCCACCCGCTTTTTTTATTCCAATGAAAACGGTTTTTTCATCCCGACCACCTATTTATCGGGGGCCAATGCCTTAGTAGATGCCAAAAAAATGAAATCCCTCGGAGGATTCGATCCGATATTTTCGCCATTCTATGCGGAGGACCTGGATCTTGGCTTAAGGGCTTGGCGGCTCGGGTGGAAATGCTATTATGACCATCAATCGGTCTGCTTCCATCAGGTCTCTTCCACTACTAAAACAATTGACACCAAAAATTGGGTAAAACAAATCTACTACAGAAATCGGTTTCTCGTACACGCTATACATCTTGAAGGCCTGGCGTTCTGGTCATGGTATTTTCAGGTATTCTTGCTGGAAGTGGTGCCCAAACTCCTGATCGGAAAGTTTTGGATCTGGAAAAGCTTCCGCCAGTTTGTCGGCCATTCGAGCGAAATAGCAAAATCGAAGCGTAAACTGGATCTTCTCATGAACCAAAACCAAAGTAATTTTACGCTCTTTGAAGTAAAAAAAATCATCACCCTAGAAATGAAAGGGAGGGAAATTATCTGGCTATAATCTCCCAACCCCCTATAAAAACCAATTATGAAAACCTATTTCCGCTTACTGTCTTTTGCCAAGCCTATTGAAAAATACGCTATCCCCTATGTCATTTTCACCTTATTGGGCGTGATCTTCAGCACGTTGAACCTTGCCCTATTGGCTCCGCTATTGAGCACTCTTTTCGGACAAAACGAAGGCAAGACCGAAGCCGCCATCAAACCAGAATCCTGGACGGACATCTTAGGCTATTTTAATTATTATGCGGAATATGCCTATACCACCTACGGTCCACTGGAGGCATTAAAACTCGTATGTATAGTCATTGTGATCAGTGTGTTTTTGGGAAATGTATTTAAATATTTCTCCCAACGGGTCATGGAAAACCTCCGTATCCACACCTTGCTCAACCTTAGGAAAAGGGTGTTCGATAACGTGATGAACATGCATGTGGGATTCTTTAGCAACCAGCGCAAAGGTGACATTATCTCCAAAGTCACCTCCGATGTCCAGGTGGTTCAGTATTCCGTCACAGGAACGCTACAGGTTGTCTTTAAAGAACCGCTGCAATTGATCGCCTATCTGGTGATCCTTTTTGCCATATCCTATAAGCTCACGCTCTTCGCATTGTTGGTCCTGCCCTTCTCTGCATTTTTCATTTCCAGAATCGTAAAAAGACTAAAACAACAGGCCAGTGAAGCCCAAAACCTGTACGGATTGATGATCAGCTATTTGGATGAAGCCCTATCAGGCATCAAGATCATCAAAGCTTTCAATGCCACAGAGGCGATTAAAGACAAGTTTCATACAGAAAATATAAACTATTCTTCCCTGGGAAGAAAGATGGCGTACAGACAACAATTGGCCTCTCCTGTTTCCGAATTTTTGGGAGTCACCATGGTGGCCATTATCGTTCTGTATGGGGGATCCTTGGTCATCACCAACCAATCCGAATTGGCAGCGGCAGAGTTTATCGCCTATATCGCCATATTCTCCCAATTGATGCGCCCTGCGAAGGCGATTACCGATTCTTTCAGCACCATCCATTCGGGGATTGCTGCCGGGGAACGGGTCTTGGAGTTGATTGATGAAAAGCCAGAAATAAACGATGTACCGAACGGCATGGTGTTGAAGGAGTTCAAGGAATCTATACAGCTGCAGAATATTTCTTTCTCCTATCCGGGGCGCAAAGTTCTGCAATCCGTCAATTTAACCATTCCTAAAGGGAAGACCGTGGCCTTGGTAGGGCCTTCGGGAGGTGGAAAATCGACGTTGATGGACCTTATTCCCCGCTTTATTGAAGCGCAGGAAGGAACTATCCGTATTGACGGGAATAACCTTCGGGAGGTACAGACAGACTCCCTTCGGTCTCTGATCGGAATGGTCAACCAAGAATCCGTACTCTTCAATGACACCATTAGGAATAATATTTCTTTTGGCTCTCCACATGCCACCCAGGAAGAAATCATCGCTGCCGCCAAAATCGCCAACGCCCATGATTTCATCAACGAGACCGAAAACGGTTATGACACCAATATCGGCGACAGAGGCACGAAATTGTCGGGAGGACAAAAGCAAAGGATCTGCATCGCCCGTGCGGTACTAAAGAACCCCCCGATTATGCTCTTGGATGAAGCTACATCTGCCCTTGATACTGAGTCCGAGAAACTGGTACAGGATGCCCTCAATAAACTGATGGAAAACAGAACCTCTTTGGTTATCGCCCATCGATTAAGTACCATTCAAAATGCAGATTTGATAGTTGTATTGGAAAATGGGCAAATTGTTGAGCAAGGGACCCATCAGGAGCTTATCTTTAAAGAAGGCCTGTATGGAAAGTTTATCGAGATGCAGCAGTTCAGCGAAGCTTGATGGGGAGATCCCTGCAGGTCAGGAGGCAGAAAAAAATAAGCTGGAGGCCAAGATGCTTAACCACTACAAAAGCTTAAACATCTTCGTCCCAGCGGTAATTCTTGAAATTGCAAAACATTTATTTAAGTAATCGCTCACATACTGGTCGCATTTTTGAAGCACTTTACGTCATGGTATCAAATTAAATGATTATCCCTTTATGAATATTGGATTCGACGCCAAAAGAGCATTTAAGAATTTTACCGGACTGGGCAACTATAGCAGGTTTATCGTAAAATCGCTAAGCGATCATTATCCCAAAAACGAATATTTCCTTTATTCGCCTATGGGTGTCATTAAGAACGCGGAAGTGACCCAATCCTGTACCAATAACAACCAAAGAATTATTACGCCGGAAGGAGTCTGGAATTTCCCGCTAATGTCAGGCTTGTGGAGAAGTGTCTTTTCCGGACAAACCCATATCAACAACAAACTGGATGTATTTCACGGATTGAGTAGCGAAATCCCCTACCAAAAGGACAAAAAAACCCGGTATGTTGTCACCATTCATGATTTGATATATCTCCGCTTCCCACATCTCTATCATCCCTTAGATGTGCAAATATACAAGTACAAGGCCAAGTTCGCCTGCGAAAAGGCCGACAAGGTGATTGCGGTAAGCCACCAGACAGCGATGGATATTACCCGCTTTTTAGGCATACCTGAAAAGAAAATAGAGGTCATCTACCAAGGCTGTCACCAAAACTTCAAGAAAGAGGTAAAAAAGGAGGATCTGGACAAGGTTGCTAAAAAATACAATCTCCCTGCTTCCTATATGCTTACAGTAGGTACGATTGAAAAGAGAAAAAACATAGGATTAATCCTCGATTTTCTGAAAAACAATCCGGATTACGAGCTGCCCTTGGTGGTGGTAGGAAAACCCACGCCTTATCTGAAGGAGTTGATTGCCTACACTGAAGCGTCCGATTTGACCGACAGGGTGATCTTCTTACACCACGTCACTTTCGAGGACCTTCCCGCCATTTATGCCGGTGCTTATGTGTTTATCTATCCTTCGATATTTGAGGGCTTCGGCATCCCCATTATCGAAGCACAAGAGACAGGAGTTCCGGTGATCACCTCTATGGGCACCTGTTTTGAGGAAGTGGGCGGAAGATCCGTATTATACAATGATCCCAACGACATTGAACATCTAAAAAGCAATCTCGATGCACTTCAATGCAGGGACTTCAGGGACAACCTCATCAGGGTAGGAAAAGATAACACCAAACGCTTCCAGCCGGAGGCCATTTCCGAAAAGTTGATTGACGTGTATACAGAACTTGTTTAAGAGGAAAGTTGGGAGACGACTGGCAGAATCTCGTCGTAATACTACGATCAATCATTTCTTTTACCGCCCACAGCATTAGTAACCGTACTTTTTCCCCCAAAGCTGCTGAAGGTGTTTCCTGAGTTCGTTTTCCCTGGCGTTTTTCCCGGGATCATATAGTTTTTTTCCGGAAAGCTCCTTGGGCATAAATTCTTGGGCGGCAAAATTATTTTCGTAATCATGGGCATACTTGTAGTTTTGCCCATAATTCAGGTCTTTCATCAATTTAGTGGGGGCATTTCGCAAATGGAGCGGAACAGACAAGTCCCCTTCCTGCCTTACCAATTCCTGCGCCCGGTTAATAGCCATATAGCTGGCATTGCTTTTAGCAGAACTGGCCAAATAAGTAACGCACTGCGCCAGAATGATCCTTGCCTCAGGATATCCTATCATCTTTACTGCTTCAAAGCAGGTGGTAGCCAACAGGAGTGCATTGGCATTGGCATTGCCAATATCCTCCGATGCCAATATGATGAGCCTCCTGGCGATAAACTTGACATCTTCTCCTCCTTCGATCATCCTTGCCAGCCAATACACGGCGGCATTAGGGTCGCTTCCACGGATGGACTTGATAAAGGCAGAAATAATATCATAGTGCTGTTCACCCGATTTGTCATAAATAGCGATCCGCTGCTGGGCGATTTCCATGACCCTGTCATTGGTAATCACACAAGGTGACTCGTCGATGCCATCGACAGTGATCTCTAGGAGGTTGAGCAACTTTCGTCCATCTCCTCCGGAAATCCTCAGCAGCGCATCCGTTTCCTTCAGTTGTATATTTTTCTTTTTTAACGCCACATCCTTTTCCAATGCCATATGCAGCATTTTTTCGAGTTCCTCCTTTCCAAGGGCGTTGAGCGTAAATACCTGGCACCTGGACAAGAGGGCCGCATTGACTTCAAAGGAGGGGTTTTCGGTGGTTGCGCCGATCAAGCGAATAATGCCCTTTTCAACGGCATTTAACAAGGCATCTTGCTGGGATTTGTTGAAACGATGTATCTCATCAATAAACAACACCACACCGTGCTGGAATTTGGCCTTGGCAATGACTTCCCGGATATCCTTTACGCCCGAACTGATGGCGCTTAAGGGATAAAAAGGAGCTTTCACTTCATTGGCAATAATATTGGCAATGGTGGTTTTCCCGACACCGGGAGGCCCCCATAGAATCATCGAAGGAACTGTCCCTGATTTTACCGCACGGTAAAGAAAGGAATTCGGAGAAGACAGATGCTCTTGACCAATCAGTTCATCCAGGGTGGTGGGACGCATTCTTTCCGCCAGAGGTGTATTGTTCATTGATGGGCTTGTGTTTCGTAGTTAATGCCGAGCAAATTACTCAAAAGAACCGTGCCATAAAAGTGGGGAGCCGTAGGTTCCTGTAATAGACGTTGCTGTGAGGTGTTATTGATGAAATGGAGTTTCATTTCCCCGGGTTCCCCAGGGCCCATTGATGAGTTCTGCGGAGGTCTGCCTAATGATGAGGCAGGGTGGTGAACTCTCCGTGAGATATTTCAAGCTGTTTCGCTTATTAGAGGGCAATTCCAGATGATGACTGAGGTTCTGTTAATCCACTAAAATTGAGTTAAAGAAAAACCCCATCAAGGTTTGATGGGGTTTAGGTCACTTAGAAAATAGCAAAATCTTCTATTTAAATATGAATCACCTCGCCATAAGCAGCGGCAGCAGCTTCCATAACGGCTTCCGACATGGTGGGATGCGGGTGAACGGTTTTGATCAACTCATGCCCTGTTGTTTCGAGTTTCCTGATGGCAACGATTTCGGCAATCATTTCGGTGACATTTGCCCCGATCATATGTGCGCCTAAAAGCTCTCCATATTTGGCATCAAATATCAACTTCACAAAACCGTCTTTGGCTCCTGCAGCGGAGGCTTTGCCAGAGGCAGTAAAGGGGAATTTACCCACTTTAATCTCATATCCTGCTTCCTTGGCAGCTTTCTCTGTATAGCCTACTGATGCTATTTCAGGAGAACAATAGGTACAGCCAGGGATATTGTTGTAATCCAATGGATCTGGAGATTGGCCAGCAATTTTCTCCACGCATATAATGCCCTCCGCCGAGGCCACGTGAGCCAAAGCTGGACCGGATACCACATCCCCTATGGCATAATATCCAGGCATGTTGGTCTTATAGTACTCATCTACCTTGATTTTACCTCTGTCTACCAAGACCCCTACATCCTCCAAGCCGCAATCTTCCACGTTGGATACCACACCTACTGCAGACAAGACTATATCGCAAGCCAGTGTTTCTTCACCCTTAGCGGTTTTTACGGTCACTACACATCCTTCGCCTTTGGTATCGACAGCTGTGACCTCAGCACTGGTCATGATTTTTACCCCTGCTTTCTTATACAGCTTTTCAAGGCTTTTCGAAACTTCTTCATCCTCATTGGGAACGATCCTGTCCAAGAATTCAACAATGGTCACCTCAGTGCCTATGCTGTTGTAGAAGTATGCAAATTCTACCCCTATAGCCCCTGATCCTACTACAACCAATTTCTTCGGTTGTTTATCCAAGGACATGGCTTTCCGGTAGCCGATGATTTTTTCGTTGTCAATCTTTAAAGCCGGCAGTTCCTTAGCCCTCGCACCAGTGGCGATGATAATATGGTCGGCAGAATAAACGGTTTTATTGCCGTCCTTGTCCTCGACTTCGACTTTCTTTCCGGGCTTTACCCGGGCCCATCCTTCAATTTTCTCTATCTTATTTTTTTTGAAGAGGAATTGTATCCCTTTGCTCATCCCATCGGCCACTCCCCTACTGCGTTTGATCATGTCCTCAAAATTGGCTTTTACCTCACCTACAGTGATTCCGTAATCTGCGGAATGGTTGATATATTCAAAAACCTGTGCACTTTTAAGTAATGCTTTAGTGGGTATACAGCCCCAGTTAAGACAGATGCCGCCTAGCTCTGCGGCTTCAATAACGGCTGTCTTTAAGCCCAGTTGAGAAGCACGGATAGCGGCTACATATCCACCCGGACCACTACCTACTACGATTACATCAAATTTGGTTGAAGACATTTTAATATATTTTAGTTATCCTAGACTAGTAAATCGTGAATTTATGTATGCAAATTTATGATTTTAATATTCAGAAAAAAATTTGGTTTTAAATATGCGTGGCTTCATAAATCCCTTTCCTCTTCAGTTTTTAATGGATCCGGTAAAACCAGCCGGCATGGGGCAGAAGCTGTGAAACAATTGTTTTTGGGAATAAATACCTATTTTTGGATGTTTAAGCATTTAAATTTTAAAACATATATGGGATTACTATCAGGAAAAACTGCCCTCATCACTGGAGCCTCCAAAGGAATAGGCCGGGCAATCGCCATAAAATTCGCCCAAGAAGGGGCAAAAGTGGCTTTTACGTACCTATCAAGTGTGGAAAAGGCAGAGGCCTTGGAACATGAATTATTAGCTTACACAGAGGTAGAAAAAGGTTTTGGACATGCCAATGTTTCCAAAAACGCCAAAGGGTTCAGATCAGATGCTTCCGATTTTAAATCTGCAGAAGAATTGATCAATAATGTTGTTGCTGAATTTGGCTCATTGGATATTCTGGTCAATAATGCTGGGATCACGCGGGACAACTTACTCATGAGGATGTCCGAGGAGCACTGGGATGAGGTGATCAACACCAACCTTAAGTCCTGTTTCAATACCGTAAAAGCGGCTACCCGAACCATGATGAAGCAAAAATCCGGTTCTATCATCAATATAACTTCGGTCGTAGGTATCAAAGGAAATGCCGGTCAAGCTAACTATGCGGCTTCCAAAGCAGGGATCATCGGATTTACCAAGTCAGTGGCGCTCGAGCTGGGATCCAGGAATATCCGCTGCAATGCCGTAGCCCCTGGATTCATAGAAACTGAAATGACGGAAGTACTAGACGAAAAAACAGTACAAAGCTGGAGGGATGCCATCCCTCTGAAACGTGGGGGCCAGCCTGAGGATGTGGCCAACGCCTGCGCTTTCTTAGCTTCGGACATGTCTTCTTATGTATCCGGACAGGTTCTCCAAGTCGACGGCGCCATGTTGACCTAGAAGCTTGCCGGTACTGTATGTTCAGACTGATTTAAAATGGTCACGCCGGGATATTTTACGCTCAATATCCCGGCGGCTATTTTTTCAGGATCTACTTCGGAAGGACGCTTACGCACTCACCCACTTTCCTGATTTCTTCATGTACCTTACGTAAAAATACACCAGGGTCAAGAGGAGTATCAACGATCCCAACCACAGGTTCCTTTCCAGCACGTCACGGTCGGTGAGTTGTGGATAATTGAGCAGCAAAAGCAGGACAATACCGAGCAGCCAAACAAACTGCGTATTGTATTCCTTTAGCACCCACCGACGGGCATTGAAGCTCATTTTGTTGAAAGTCTTCCCCAGTCCCCGTAGGTTAATGCCCCAACGGCTTACCCGTGAACAATATTCATCAAATGCGGCCCCAAATTTATTCCTGAGAAAATTTTCTTCCGCCAAGATGATGGCTTGGTAGATAAACAAAAAAAGCGGTATAAAGCCGACGACGTAAATCAGTGAATTGGACAGGATCCCCACCCCTACCAACATCAGGACATTTCCGACATACAATGGATTACGGCAATGGTTAAAGATACCTTCTGTGACCAGTGTTTCTGCATACACTTTCTTATCCTTACCTCCCCTGACGATATAGGCCAATCCAATGGTCGCTCCGCGGATGAGTTGACCGGAAATGGTGATTGCCAATCCTAAAATGATTGGCCACCAATAATACCCTTCCCCAAAAGACGCTGCTTTGAACAACTGGGGAGAAGGAATAAACAGAGCCAGATAAAGAAAGATAAAAACGATGTTTCTGTATTTAAAAAAGAAGTTTCCGATTGTAATCATTATTTTTTTACTGCTATTAGGCCAGAGAAATTATACCATTTAAAGAAGGTTTCACAAAAGGAGAAGCCGGCTTCTTCGAGCATCTGCACATTCTCGCTTAACTTATAGGGAATCAATACGTTTTCCAATGCCTCCCTTTTTTGGGATATTTCGAGCTCACTGTACTGATTTCTCCGTTTGTAGTTATAGTAGTGTTTGATATAGTCGCGGTTCAACTCGCTATTTTCCGTGATCACCTTTTCCACCAGTATCAGTGCGCCGTTAGAAACAAGCCCGTTGGCGATCCTTTTAATCAGTTTCTCACGATATATCGGCCTAAGAAATTGAAGGGTGAGGCAAAGCACCACCACAGACGCATTCTCGATTTGCACTCCAGTATGCAAGTCGGCTACGTTTAATTGATAGGGCCTAGTTACTCCCGCATTTTTAAGTTTTTCATCGCATTTCAAGAGCATATCCTCGGAGTCGTCCACTCCAATAAAGGGTATTTCCCCGGGCACCAAAGTATCCATTCCAATCATGGTCGTCCCGGTAGAACAGCCCAGGTCATAAACGTTGGTGCCTTCCTGGGCATAATCAGCAGCAAGTTCCGCAACCATCCTTTGGATCTCCCCATAAAAAGGGACCGACCGGTTCACCATATCGTCAAAGACGTTGGCTACTTTTGCCGTAAATTTAAAGTCAGGTACGACTTTGACCTGCTCGTCAAATACTTTATCTATCTTCGTCTTAGTTTCTCGCATTTTGTAGGCTTAAACTGATCAGCTAGTTTTACGGGAAGCAATTATTACTCCCTCATTTGTCCCGCGCATTACACCAAGCTTAGAATATACCCAGCTGGATGGAATCAAATGTAGAATATTTTTCTGAATTGGAAAATATAAATAATTAACACCTGCTAAAACCCATTGCTGCTGAAGAAAAGAACGTCCACATCAGGAAGTTTTGTGGTACTATAGCACTTCTTCAACGGTCATTGTCTGCCCCCTAAACCTCATGCTTCCGCCCTTCTTCAAGCCTTTTATCGCCAGAAAAAGAGGTGAATCCTTTGATATTAATTGATACTTTAAACCCTTACAAACTACTTCTCCCAGAGAGACGCTGACCCACACCCAACCGATCGGAAGTTTCACCAAGGCTCCCTCCTGCACATATTCTAATGCCTGTAAAGGGACTGCGTTTAACTGATTGGCCATCACCTGTACCCGCGACAATTGTACATCCAATATCTGCCGGCTTTGCTTGATCATTTCTCTTTGCGTCTCATATTTATCCCCAGCTGAGCTCTTTTCCTCCCCTTCACTGGAAGACTGGAGGGCGACCAACTGCTCTTTAATGTCCAATAGTTGTTGTTGAAGTTTTTCCCGTGCCAATGCTAATACATCCGCCTTTAGTTCAAGAGTAATTGTATCCATAGCCAAAGTAAATCATTTTCCGCGTGAAACCAGTTTTCACCCTTGGCCACTATCCTAACCTAACTGCAAGTCTGCCGAGTCGATGTGCTACTCTATAAGGAGTGATTTGTGCGATTTATTTTCTTAATCCCCCAGCATTTGGATCGTAACAGGAAGAAGAGGGCGTAGCGCACACAAAATTAACTACTATAAAAGAGGGAGTTAGGAATATTTCTGCCGTTTTTACGTAATATATTGGGATATAAAAAAACTTCCCTTACCTTTGCATCTGATTTGCAGAACACCCCAAAAGGTTCCTCTACAAATAAATTGTTGGTCCTGTAGCTCAATTGGATAGAGCAACTGCCTTCTAAGCAGTAGGTTTCAGGTTCGATTCCTGACAGGATCACTTAATAGAAGACAAAAAAAAACAATTGATTCCGTAGCTCAGCTGGTAGAGCAATACACTTTTAATGTATGGGTCCTGGGTTCGAATCCCAGCGGGATCACTTAAAGCCTCAGAGAAATCTGAGGCTTTTTATATTTTATACGCCGTGGATTCTGGATCAGTCTGAACTCCCGATCTTTTTTTCAATTCGCTAGTGACCTATGGCTAGAGTAGGGTCCTTCTAAGCTCCTCGGCCGACTTGGGGGATAAATACCCCAAGGGTATATCAAAGACTGTTTTAGCCCCCACCTGTCCTTCCTTGGCCATTTTCCCCACCGCCCGGGCGTAAGCCACCAAAACACTGGCCGTGAATTCAGGATTACTTTCCAAGGTAAGGTTAAATTCAATCCTTTGATTGGACGCCTCCCCTGTCATACCGGCACGAATTACCGTTCCGCCATGCGGCATACTGGAATGATTGGCCGACAATTCTTCTTGTGTAATGAAATGAACCGTAGTCCTGTACTCGTCAAAATAATGAGGCATTGTGATAATGGCATTTTTGATTTCCGATAGACCAGCCCCCTCCTCTGCCACCACATAACAAACCCTTTGGTGCTTGTCTGAAGTGGAGAGCTGAGGCCTTTCACCGGCCCTAATCTTTTCAATGGCACTGTCCATAGGTATGGTGTATTGAACGGCATCCTTAACACCTGGCACGCGCCTTACCGCATCAGAATGGCCTTGGCTCAATCCTTTGCCCCAGAACGTATAATCTTCTCCTTCTGGCAAAACACACTGGCCAAGCAACCTTGCCATGGAAAACAACCCGGGGTCCCAACCGGTGGAGATCAGACTTAACTTACCATTTGTTCTCGAAGCTTTGTCCACTTCTTGGAAGTATGTTGGTATTTTCGCATGGGTATCGTAACTATCCACCGTGTGGAACAATTTCGAAATCACAGCAGTTTGCTCCGGAAGATCTTTAGCGGATCCCCCACAAAGAATCATCACATCTATTCTGTCTTTGAAATTTTCAATTTCCAAAACTGACACCACCTTTGAATCCGCACGCATTCCCGAAGGGGATCTTCTTGTAAAAATAGCCACCAACTCCATATCCGGATTTTGCTTAATCGCTAAGGCGGCACCCTTGCCCAAATTACCATAACCCACGATACCTATTCTTAAAACCCCATTTACTACATTATCCATTTCAATAATTATTATCGCTATTACTATATAAAAAAAACACTACCTGTTAAGTAGTGTTCGCTCAATTGTAAACAAACAAAAGAGGCTTAGTTGGATTGAGAAAATTCCTTTTCCCATTTCAAAAAGCTTTGATAACCCACTCCTTTGTTGTTGGTAAATTCTCTTTTGTTTTTAGTGCCAGATTGCTTGAACTCATTCACCAAGTTTCTTTTTTCATCTTCAGAAAGTCTCTTTGAAGTCTTTGAAGACACAGTTGAAGAGCCTCTCCCCCCCACTAAACCGGCAAGTTCTGACAACATGCTTCTAACTGATCCTTGTGTGATATCCAGCCCAAGATTTGAAAGTATCTCCTCTCCTTTGGATTTACTATCAATAAGTCTTACAAATACCTTTTCTCTTTTAGCTTGTTCTAAAGTATAGACATTCCCTTTCTCGTCTTCATAAGAAACCTTATCATCTTTAAGGTAAGCGATCGCTTCTTTTAGGGTTTCAGCAATGTTATTTTTTTCCATCGAAGTAGTAAATTTATTTGAAATACTAAAGTAGGCAAGAATTGCTTATTATCAAAATCAAGTATTGTTCAAAGCGAATGTGAAACTCACTATCTCTTGAAATATATCTCTATTTATTAACTTTTTTTAGTCCTTATAATAAATATTTTGTGCATGAAGTATGCAAGCCGAACTACATTATCACTATAATATTATCATATCAAGAATACGTAATTTGATCAATCATCATATCAATATAAATTAAAACATGTTATATTACTTAAAAGAGCCTTTACTATGCCCATAATAAGTGGAAACGACAATACAATAAAACGGTCTCCTATTTTCGGCAAATGTGGCCTTCTCCGATAGAGAAGGAGAAAAAACCGGAAGCGGTATTCTTATTCCAAAATAAATGAACATCAAGTACAGAAAACCTATCCGCTCTTATGGCAGCTTTATTGATGGCTTCTTTGGAATTGGAGAGGAAAGGTATAAACCAAAAAACTGATGAAAATAGCTACCTACAATGTGAATGGCGTCAATGGCAGGCTGCCCGTTTTGTTGCGCTGGCTGGACGAAGCTGCGCCTGATGTTGTTTGTCTTCAGGAATTAAAAGCTCCCGAGGAGAAATTTCCCGAAAAAGCCCTTAAAGACGCAGGTTATAATGCCATGTGGCAGGGCCAAAAAAGCTGGAACGGGGTGGCCATACTTGCCAAGGATGCGGAAATACAGGAAGTCCGAAGATCCTTACCTGGAAATCCAGAAGACCTCCATAGCCGCTACATCGAAGCCATTGTCAACGACATGTTGATTTGTTGTCTTTATTTGCCCAATGGCAATCCCTCACCCGGGCCTAAATTTGATTACAAAATCGAATGGTTCAGCAGATTGGCCAGCCACGCATCAGAGCTTTTGGAGGCGGATATTCCAATCGTCTTGGCGGGGGACTTCAATGTTATGCCTACAGATTTGGATGTCCATAAGCCCGAACGATGGCTGGAGGATGCCCTTTTCCGCCCGGAAGTTCGTGCGGCTTTCAAACACCTCCTAGCTCAGGGATGGACTGATGCAATAAGAGAACTTTATCCCGATCAAAAAATCTACACCTTTTGGGATTACTTCCGCAATGCCTTTAGCAGGGACGCTGGCTTACGGATTGATCATTTTCTACTGAGCCCCCATCTCAAAAACAGACTTTCCGATGCAGGAGTGGACCGCCATGTCAGGGGGTGGGAAAAAAGCAGTGACCATGCTCCGGTATGGATTAAGTTGGACCATGTGTAACTGTGACTACAAATGGCGAGATCCCAGAGCATGGCAAAGCTCGTCCTTATAGGGGAATCTAGAGAATGTTCAGGGCCTGCTCCTTGATTTTCTCCAATTCATCCTTCATCATGATGACGTGGCGTTGGATGACGGCATCATTGGCCTTTGAGCCGATGGTGTTTATTTCCCTGCCCAATTCCTGGCTGATAAAACCCAATTTTTTACCTTGACCTTTGCCTGTGGAAAGATTGACTTTGAAATAATCTATATGGGTGCCGAGCCGTACTATTTCCTCCGTAATATCTACTTTTTCGAAGTAATAGATCAGCTCTTGCTCGAAGCGGTTGTGGTCAAAAGAATTTTCCTCCAGCCACTCCGAAAAATTCCCCTTGATTTTCCCCAGCATTTTCTCTCTTCTTCTAGGCTCTTCCAACTTGACCTGCGCAAGGCCCTCTTCCAGCACTTTAATGTTCCCCTCAAAACGATGATAGAGGGTATTCCCCTCATCCTGTCTAAACTGATCGCAGTTATCCACGGCTTCCAAAAGAACTCCCTTGATGGTTTCCCAATCTTCCTGTGCCTTGCCTGCTTCAACATTTGAACTGGTAACGTTAGGGGACTGCAAGGCCAATTTAAAAATATCTTGTCCCTCCGCCCCTACTTTACTGGCCAGGAAGCTATACTTTTCAAAAAAGGAAACAAAAAGGTCTTCGTTGATCGCAACCGGCAGTTCGTTGCTGGTCTTGGTGTGGTAATCTATGGAGACATTGACCTTTCCTCGTTCAAGTTTCTCCGTGATAAGGTTTCTGATTTCTATCTCCTTATCTGCAAACTGTCGCGGGCTTCTTATGGATAAATCCAGAAATTTTGAGTTAAGCGTCTTTACCTCAACACTTATCGCAATTGCTTCATTATCAAAATTGGCTATGCCATAGCCTGTCATGGATTTAATCATATTGTTTATTTACAGCAAAATTACTGATTTAAAAATTGTAACCTAAGGTAACGTAAAACCGGGGTTTTTCTACAGTGTAATCTCTTATAGGACGGGCTACATCAAACTTGACATAATAATTAAGCAATACCGTCCTGAGACCAGCACCATAACTTTGTAGCCAGGGATTATTGAAGTTATTCAGCGTAATCTCAAATGGGGAACCTTCGGTGTCAATCACCTGCGTATTCTGATCGTTCACTCTTTCCCAAGGTGCCGCGTTCGTCCAGGAAGAGCCGGCATCATAAAAGGCGATTAACTGGAAATTTTTGATAAAATTGGAAGCAATATTCCCCCTTGACAAGTAAGAAAATATGGGCAATCGCAACTCCGCAGAGAAAGTGATCACATTGCTTCCCCTTATCTCATCATAATCATATCCTCTCAGGTCAACAAATTCCGCAAAAAGAAGATTGGAATTTTCAATCCCTTCTGGATTTCTGACCGGGGAAGCCTCCGGCCTGTTGGCTGGGGGCTGATGGAATTGGTTAAACAGCCAATTGTTCATCCCGCCGACCAGGTAACTCTGTGGGTTTTTTCCAAAATAGGATCCTGCAAACAAGCGGGTGGCGAATGTGATGTTTTTGCTGATTTTCTGATAGTTCCTTATATCAAGATACACATTGCTAAAACTTCTTTCTGATTTATTCAAACCTTGGTAGTGGACATAGCCCGCCTTTCCCTTAAATCCCTGCTGCATGTATAATCCCAAAAGCTGGGTCTTATCAACGACAATCTCGGCTCTTCCTCCCGCATAATTAATATCCAGTTGATTGCCAGGCCCGTCTTCTCCACGGAGAATAGAATCAGGGTTCAAATTAAAATACTGGGATTTGGCCAAGAATGGACTTATGCCCACCCGGGTATTGACGGTCAAAGGATAGGATATCCCCAATTCCGTTTTGGTCAAGGTGTATTTTTGGAATGTCAGGTCGCCTTCGGTTCGTAGAAGGGATTTCCTATCAAACCTGCCCCTGAAATCCAACCTTTGTTTGAGGTACTCATACTCAAAAAAGATATCACTCCCGGATTTGAAGTCAAGCGTGGTCATTATACCTCCGGTAAAGGCGTGGTTGTCCAGCAAGTCCGCCATCTTGGCATTCAGGCTGATTCCAAAACCTCTTAAAGGATCAACCACAAAAGAGGTGTTTAAGCTACTGGCAATAAATTGAGGAACATATTGCCTCGGTCCTGTTACTCTTTTGACCAAGCTTTGCTTTCTAAACGCATCCAGCATACTTTCCCTATCTCGGGTAGTGGCAAGATTAGGCCTTGCCGCCACCGGTGGGATGGTATCAAAGGTGTAATTTTCGGTATCAATCCCTCCCCTTCTCTCAAACCTTAGCCTGTCCATACTGATAGCTCCTGTGAGTTCGCCGGACTTGGGAATTGTGTCCATCGCCACAGGGGAAGGAGCTTCTCCTATCATCACATCTTCAGGAATAATCGCAGGGGAAGGGTCCTGCACCGTGCTCCTTATCCTCCGCTGAACTGCAGTGGTATCTTGTGCATCATCTTGAAGGCGCCGTGACATCAGCCTTTCACTCAACTGCTTGGCCTGCCTAGCCTGGACTCTTGGCGTACTCATGGTAAATTGGTCCAGATTGGAGAAGGGTTCAAGTACAAGTTTACTGTGCAAGCCATCCCGCACCGCGTAGGCCAGTTGATTGGATACCAAGGAGTAATCAAATGTCTCCAAGTTTTTGTTGATGGCGGACACCTGACTGGAAACGGTGTTTCCCAAGCCGAAGCGCATGATGTTGGTTATTCCGCTTTGCTCACTTAGATGTAAAATAGTACTCTTATTCAACACCCGGGGCATATAATTCTTGTTGTCGATATTGGTAAGCCGTCTCGACACAATAGAATCCCCCACCTCTAACATAAACAAATTGAAGAAATCCGGCAGCTGGTTCACATCCGGAGTGCGGGTAAGTACACTGTCAGGCAGCTCCGTAAAATTGGAAGAATAAATGATCGTGGAATCATTGAGGAAGACGGGGGTAATATCATCAAAGACATCATTGGTGAGCCTTCTTCCCTGCCCTCTCATATTTAGGGTGAAAATATCCGACTTTCCTCCAGAAATTGCGGACATCACAATGTTTCTTCCGCTGGGGGAGAATTCCATATCTGTTATTTGGGTGATATTTCTGAGGAAGATCTTGTCCTGGCTGCTGTCGTCTATCGCTCGCAGCCTCAAAGTCGTCACCCCACGCTTGAAGGTGGCGAGCCCGAGGTTCAGGGTGTCCTTCCACGCAATGACCGGAGAGGAAAAATCTGGCCTTTGGTCATCTGCCGCATATCCTCCTTTATAAAGGATGCGTTCCCTTCCCGTAGCCATTTCTCGCACAATAACTTTATAATTCCCATCATTGCTGACGACGTAAGCCAGGTTCTTGGCGTCCGGACTAAACCTCACATCCAAGATCCTGCCTCCTTTCCTTTTGGTTGACCCGGCAATTACGTTTTCTTCCTTGATGTCTTTGAAATTACCCAACACTGGCTTGTTCAAATCCACATAGTACTGCCTCCATTGATCGGAAAAATTCTTGTAACTGACACCAATCGTATTGGCTATACTATTTTCCTCATTCCTATTGATACGGCTTAGATTAAGAATACTGGAGATGTACCGCCTGCCGTATTTCTCTACAATAAAATTCCAGATAGATTGACCCACCAAACTGGCCTCCCCCTGTTCAAGCCTATGCAGTTTCGGCTTTTCGTTGTCCTGCAAATAGTGTCTGACAAAGTCATCCATTTCTGAACTCCATCCCGATGCCAGGTACCGGGCTGCCCCGTCTATATACCAGGATGGAAAGCTATTGATCAGATTGGATTGAAACGCATCAGAGATACTGGACCCATAGAGCATTTCTTCTATGATCGCTTTAGAGGTACCATATACCAATTCCTGCTTAAAAGATTCCCAGGACCCCGTAAACGGCACCTCAGCCAACAATTTTGAAAAATAGGTCTGCCCATCTACCGTGTAGTCGTCTTTGTTGAGGTTGAGATTGCTCTGCAACAATTCCTGTCGGGAATTGTATATAAATACTTTAGGCTTGGTGTAAGCTACAAATCCTATTAATTGGGTGATCCGCTCAAATTCACTTTCCAAATAGTCTATCGCCATTCGGGCATTGTTCTGTCCGCCGTCATAATAATACACCTCAAAATTATTGGAGCTGAAATAATACCAATCCATGTTTTTATGTTGGATCCTATTCCTACCAAATCTCTCTTGGTCAAACTGCGCTACCACGATGCCGGGGAGACCTATCATTATAAGAACCCAAAAAAGAAAGCGTATTTTTAACATCATTTGTTTTCTTTCATCTACGTTTTAAATATACTTAAAAAAACGACTTATGTTTAATTCCTTTGGCGGTTCCTTTTCATAAAATAATAAATCCAACATGATGCCACTGAAGTAGGGAACAAGAGAAACCCCCTTTGCCCCAAATCCATTGAACATATAAACGTTCGCATGTTGAGGATGTTTTCCCAAAATCGGCTTTCTGTCCCCGGTGGTAGGCCTGATTCCGCTTTTATGTTCCACTATATGGTTGACCGGAGCGTAAACCAATTTTTCCAGTTTTTCGAGAATTTCCTCTTTAGCCGAGGCAGTCGGGCCATTGTCTACTTCTCTAGAGTTGTACGTAGAGCCTACCCGAATGCCTTTATCCGGTAATGTAATTCTAAATACGCCTCTATTGATGATTTCTTGGGGCGCAAAATCTTGATCGACCACCAGAATTTCCCCCTTATTAGGGATTAACGGCACCCAATGAAAAAAACGGCTGCTCTTGGCACCCATTCCATTGGCATAGATCAAAGCTTTCGCTTTAATATTTTTGTAGGAGATGCCTTCGTCTTTGACAATCAACTGATCTTCATCAAATGGTTCATCGGTAAGTTCCCCCCTTTCTTTCAGCCGTGAGGTATAGGCATCCATCATCGTATTCAGGTCGACATAGCCCGTTTGGTTCAGTAGTAACCCTCCATACGGATCATTGACTTCGTTGTATTGGGACGTCTTTTTTACCGCCTGGATATATCCGCTATATTCCTCTTCCCCACTACGTCCCATCCATTCGTTCTGCTCTTCTATGGAAAGGAAAGGACGGTAGATCGATCGGTTGTACAGAAATCGCGTGTTTAAAAAAGCTTCCAAACTTTGGTAAAAGGGTACAATTTCCGGAAAGAGAAGGTCAGCCCACCAGGTTTTCACCATTTTTCTTCCCGTGACGGGATTGAAAAGCCCCGCGGCTATTCTACTGCAATTGTTATTCCCCGCCTGATCAATGATATGGACACTCTTACCTGAATTTATCAACTTGTAGGAAAGAGCGGTGCCGGCTAGTCCTTGTCCAATGAGTAAAAAATCAACATCCATAGCCAAAATTAAATCTTTCTTTGTTATTTTGAAGTTAAATTAAAAATGATTCGACATGTTGCTGATTAAATCTTTCACTTTTAATCCTTTTGCGGAAAACACCTATGTGCTGTATGATGAGACTTCTGAGGCCGTCATTATCGATCCCGGGTGTTACAATAAAGATGAAAAAGCTGAACTATTTGATTTTGTCAAACACCACCAGTTGACGCCCGTCAAACTTCTCAATACCCATTGCCATATTGACCATGTATTGGGAAATGCCTTTGTCATCAACACCTATGATGTCCCTCTATGGTTTCATAAAGGAGAAGAGTCAGTTTTGAGGGCGGTATCCAGCTATGCCTCCAATTATGGCTTCCCCCAATACCAGGAAAGCTATGCCAACCATTATATTAAAGAGGGAGAGCCGATTCAGTTTGGCAACACCAGTCTCTACCCCATCTTAGTACCTGGTCACGCTCCCGGTCACCTTGTGTTTTATCATGAAAAAAGCAAGATATGCATAGGCGGCGACACCTTATTCCAAGGGAGTATCGGCAGAACCGATTTGCCCGGAGGTGATCACGAAACTTTATTGGACGCCATAAAAACGAAGCTTTTTTCTTTACCTGAAGACGTGAAGGTCTATCCGGGGCATGGGCCGGCCACCACTATCGGATACGAAAAAATTAACAACCCATTTGTGGGACAACGCGCGGGATATTGAATATTGTAAAACACATTCCTAATTTCCTGACCTGCCTCAACCTGATCTGCGGCATGGCAGGGATCTATTATGTCCTGGGCGGAAATTTATTTTATGGCGCCTATTTCATCTTTGCGGCGGCCGTCCTGGACTTCCTTGATGGTTTTGTCGCCCGATTGTTGAATGCCTACAGCGAAATCGGAAAACAGTTGGATTCCCTCGCCGATCTGGTCACCTTCGGAGTCTTGCCCGCTTTTATTGTGTTTACCCTGCTTCAGGATATTTTCCCAGGATCATACCTTCCCTTTCTGGCATTCTTTATCGGTACACAATCTGCCATCCGGCTGGCCAAATTCAATATCGATACCCGCCAGTCTGATCGGTTCATAGGCGTTCCTACACCTGCCAATGGCCTGCTGATCTCTACCCTTCCCTTTATGGCCGAGAGATTCCTCTGGGCCGAAAGTTTATTGGCAAACGGCTGGTTTTTACTTGCCTTTTCGTTCTTCTTTGCCCTCCTCATGACGGCAGAATTACCCTTAATTGCCCTGAAGTTCAAGAATTTCGGGTTCAAAGACAATAAGTACCGATACCTAACCATAGCCATCTCCCTGCTCTGTGTATTGATATTGGGAATGGGAGGGGTACCTTTAGCCATTATTTCCTATGTGGGTTTATCCGTAGTAGAAAATCTGGAAAACCGGAATGTGCAAAATAAAGAGCTTATTTAAATTACTGCCAATACTTCTATTTTTGGCAGCAATCAGCTTAACCGATCTGGCCGCTCAAGGTTCCTATTTTAAATTCCCCATCACCAAAGAAGGAATTTATAAGATATCGGGCGCACAAGCCGCCGAGTTGGGAGCAAGTTCTATCCATGAACTCTCCTTGTTTGGCTATCCCGGAATGCTTCCCCAACAGCTAGACAGCAGCAGCTTTCAGTTGATGGAAATCCCGACAAAAGAAATCAATGGAGAATTGTTTTTCTATCTGACATCCGCCCCACAGATTGAAATAAGCGAGGATATTACCTACCAAAGCCACCATTATACCGACACCCTGCATTACCTGATACAGACGAAAAAACCATCGTCCATGAAGATTCCTGAGTACAAAGAACCTAGGTCACGAAATCCCGCAGAAAGCGTACTTTACCAGGCCGTCGCCTATAAAAACCCGCAGTACAACCTCCTATCCTCCGGCAGGGACTGGTATGGCGAAAGGATGTTTGACGGTGAAACGATTGTCATAAATTACGATGAAAAAGTACCCTCACATTTTCCTTTGTATTATCAGGGAAAAGTAATGGCCCAGTCTCTCTCCGCCAGCTCCATGGAGATATCGTTCAATCACAGACACACGGAATCGTTCAACCTCCCCTCAGTCACGAACAGCACTTATGGGATCAAGGGACAAACGGCAGAAAAAGCAGGATTTGTAGAAGAGGCTTCGATAAACGGAGACATGCAAGTCCAGCTCCACTATAAAAGCGCCGACAAAAACGGCAGCGGCTACCTTGACTACCTTATGCTCGGCTTCCCTTTTTCCTCTATCGGGACCGGTGCAGGAATCTACTACAACTTCAACAACAAGCCCTTTGATTTACAGATTCGGCCTTTCCATATGGCATGGGATGTCAGCAGTTTTTTTGAGGTAAAAGACATTTCCTCTGCGGATCCCCTTCAGTCAAACGCCAAAAAAACAGCAGTATTCCAGCCGGAAGATGCCCAGCTGTTAACCGAATTTGAACCGGTGAATTTGAATTTAAGGCTCAATCCGACAGCAACCGAGTTGATCATTATCACCCACCCTTTACTTTTGTCCCAGGCAACGCGGCTGGCAAACCACAAGAACAAGACAGGCACCAGCTGCCAGGTGGTGACCCCTCAGGAAATCTATGCTGCATTTGGGTATGGAAATCCGGACGTCACCGCTATAAGAAATTTTCTTGCCTATCATTATCATCACGGCAAAGAACTAAAAAACGTATTGCTTTTTGGGAAAGGGACCTATGATTACAAGAACAAACTTGGTGGAAGACCGAACCTTGTCCCCACCTATAGTTCCAGAAACAGCCTAAACCCGCTCACCACCTACAGTTCGGATGATTACTTTGCTTTTATGGAATTGGGAGAGGGCAATTGGGAGGAAACAGCGGAAGGTAACCATACTTTAGACATCGGCGTAGGGAGGCTTCCCGTCATCAACCTACAAGAAGCCAGAAACGTAGTGGACAAGATCATTCAATACAGTTCTCCTTCTGCCCATTTTGGAGACTGGAAAAGAAAGGTACTTTTTGTGGCCGATGATGGAGACAACAACGTGCACTTGAATGATTCGGAATCCCTGGCCGGCCAACTGGCTAAAAACCACCCCCAGCTTATTCTTGAGAAGCTCTACCTCGACAGCTTTGAACAGCAAGGGGCAGGGTCCAACCAAAATGCCTCGTATGCGAAATCATTTTTTGAGACGAAGATGGACTCCTCTGTACTTCTGGTAAATTATATTGGCCATGGGAATGCAACCACCTTAATGGCGGAAGAGTTATTTACCGTCTCCGACCTTAGTAACTGGAGAGAGAATGATAGGCTTCCCGTCTTTGTCACCGCTACTTGTGAGTTTGGGCGCCATGATAGCCCTTTGATCCGCTCTGGGGCTGAGGAATTGCTGGTGGCCGAAAAACGAGGAGCCATTGCATTACTGACAACGGGACGCCCTGTTTTCTCGAACATCAATTTCGACTTGAACCAAGCCTTTATCCAGCATGCTTTTCATAATGAAAATGGAAAATCCCTGACCTTGGGTGAAATCATCAAACTAACCAAGAACAACAGTTTAAACGGTCCTTTAAACCGGAATTTTTCCTTATTGGGCGACCCTTCTTTATCGCTTGCCGTGCCAGAGCTAACTGTTGAAATAGAGCCGTACTTTGATGTAGATCAGGGCATCCAAGTCGATACCTTGAGATCTTTGAGCCAAATACGCTATCAAGGCAAAATCATGGATCCCTTTACAGGGGCGACTTCGACGTCCTTTAATGGAGATTTTGAGGTATCAGTTTCCGACATACCCGCGGCCAAACAGACCTTGGGGAATGAAAGCAATGTCACTGAATTCCAGGAAGAAGGTAGCATAATCCACCACGGAAGCGGAAAAGTGGTGAATGGCTATTTTGAAGGAGACTTTTTCCTCCCGAAAAGCAAGGATCCTGCGGGAAGGGAAGGCACTATACGATTTTATGCCAAAGAAGAAAAAACGTTCGATGAAGCATGGGCAGGTGCAAAAATCCGGCTCGGAGGTTCCGCAGAAACGTCTTTTCCAGATACTGAAGGGCCCCTTATACAACTCATCTTGGAGAGGGCCGGCGAAGGCAACAGCATTTCCTCTTCCACAGCATGGGTGACCGCTAATTTGCAAGACCCAAGCGGTATCCTGCTCAATTCCCCGGGGCAAGAAACTGGCCTGTCTATTCAAGTCAATGGAGGGGGAAAAATCGCCTTGGATGATCATTACCGTGCCGTGGCTGGTTCGTATACAGAAGGAACCATGCAATTTCCTATACGGGGATTGAAGGAGGGAGTTAACATAATTACCTTTGAAGCCCATGACAATCAAGGGAATTCCTCCTACCAGATCATGGAAATAAATGTCTCTGATAGCAGGAAAATAAGAATTCTCACCCACCTTGTTTTCCCCAACCCTGCCTCTATCTTTAGTGAATTTCAACTGAGCCACAACAGAGAAGGTGAAAACCTCCTATTGGGACTAAAAATTTATTCTTTGTCCGGGAGCGAAATATTTTCGCAGTCCCGCCGTTTTCCAAAAGCCGATTCTGTGTTGGATAATGTCTCTTGGTTTTTTATGCAAAGCAAAACAGAATATCCCGCAAAAGGAACTTATCTTTACGTATTAGAGCTTAAATCAGAGGCAGACGGCTCCTTAGACAGGAAGAGTGGAAAAATATTAATTCAATAAAATAATGATCAACTATTCAAAAAAGATATTTTTTTTATTGCTCACAGGGGCACTAGTCTATACTTCGCAAGCACAGGTCGTGTCGCCTACCGTTTCGGGGCAGGACGGCAATAGAAGAGTCATCATCACAGCGGTACCTTTTCTGAATTTCGCCCCTGACAGCAGGCACTCTGGAATGGGAGATGTAGGGGTGGCTACTTCCCCTGACGCCAACTCTGCCCATTGGAACGCTGCCAAACTCGCGTTTATAGAGAGTGACCTAGGCTTCTCTTTATCGTATTCGCCTTGGCTGGGAAAGCTGGTTCCCGATATGTCCCTGAACTATTTGACGGGGTACAAACGTATTGACGAGGTTTCTGCTTTTGGGGTAGACCTCAGGTATTTTAACATGGGTTCCATTCATTTGACAGATATCTATGGAGAAGATCTTGGGGAATTTACCCCCAGGGATCTGGCTATTGGCGCCACCTACTCCAGAAAATTGTCGGACAATCTTGCTCTTGGCATTTCTGCGAGGTTTATCCACTCCAACCTGTCCGGCAATATGGGCAGCTCTAACGGAAACGAAAGCCGCCCCGGCATCAGCGTCGGCACCGATGTAGGCCTTTATTACACCCAAGAAGTACTTATATCGGGCAACGAGGCGGATTGGTCATGGGGCGCCAACATCTCCAATATCGGGCCTAAAATTACCTACAACAGCCCAGAAGACCAGGATTATATCCCAACCAACCTCAGACTGGGGACTGCCCTGACTTTGCCGTTGGATGAATACAATAACCTTACCTTTGCTTTAGATGTCAACAAGCTTCTGGTACCTACCACCCCGATATATTTAAAAGACGATAACGGCAACCCCGTTGTCGATGCCAACGGAAATCTCATCATCGCCCCAAATGGCGGAAAAGATCCCAACCGCCCTTTAATTAGTGGGATTTTTGGATCTTTTTCGGATGCGCCCAACGGTTTTAGAGAGGAAATGCAGGAACTTATGATTTCCTTCGGCGTGGAATATTCCTATGATGAAAAATTTGCCCTTAGAACAGGCTATTTTTACGAAAACCCAAATAAAGGAGGAAGAAAATATTTTACTTTGGGCGTTGGGTTCGATTTGCGGAGGCTAGGTTTTGACTTTTCTTATTTGGTCCCTCAACAACAAAATCACCCTTTAGCTGAAACTTTGAGATTCTCCCTAGCCTATAACATTGTCAAATGATGTTAGATAGGTCCCAAGCCCCTGAGTATAAAATCCCTGATAAGATCACTCATGTCCACCCCCTCAAAAGGGTTTTAGGCAATGGCATACCCGTGTTTTATATTCATACGCCACATATAGATGCCGTGAAGGTGGAAGTTATCGCCTCGGCAAACCAGAGTTTGTTAATGACAGATAAGGCTTTGGTACCTTTCTTTACCTTACATATGCTTTTGGAAGGAACGAAATCGATCAAATCGGAACAATTGGATCATTTTTTTGATCATTTTGCTTCCGAGGTTGACGTGATATCCAATTTTGAACAAAGTGGTTTGTCTCTTTTGACCACAAGAAAACATTTCTCAGCGGTACTCCCCTTGTTCCGATCACTATTTACCGAAGCCTCATTTCCGGAAAAAGAACTGGCGAAAAGAAAATCCCAGAAAGAACTTTCAATTTCCCTCAACCGCGAACAAAACGGAGCAAGAGCCAACCAGCTTTACAGAAAGGGGTTGTTTGGAAAAAGCCATCCCTATGGATTTGTTGCAGAAGAAGCGGATGTACGGAGAATAGAAAGGGAAGATCTGGATCACTTCTACCGCAACGGATTCCTGGTCAGCCCTGAAATATATGTTACTGGAAATCTCGGAGACGGAGAGCTGGGTGAAATCGATGAATTGTTCAAGGACCTGAAGGTGACTCCAGGAGGTGACCCGCTTCCCCTTTTTGAAAAGCCGGCCTGTAAAAGAGTCTTTGAACCCAACGAAAAATCCGTACAATCCAGCATCCGTTTGGGCCAACACCTGATCCCTAAAAGCCATCCTGATTATCATGCCCTAACGGTTTTTAATACGATTTTGGGGGGTTATTTTGGCAGTAGACTGATCAAAAACATCAGAGAGGAAAAAGGACATACCTATGGGATATACAGTTCCATTGGCAGTTTGAACCTTTCGGACTATTGGATGGTCATGGCGGATGTTCAGCAAGGCTTTTCAGAAGAGGTGATCGATGAAGTTTACAAAGAGATTGACATTCTAAAAAAGGTACCCATCCCTGCTTCGGAACAGGAAGTGGTTCGGAATTATATGATAGGTAATCTTCTTTCCAATTTTAGTTCTCCCTTTGACCTGATGACCCGGTTCAAGAATGTCCATCAGTATGGCCTGGACTATAGCTTTTATGAAGAACAATTGGCTTTTATCAAGGTCTTCACCCCCGAAGATATGATGAGGATAGGAAATAAATATTTCGACCGCGAGAATATTTTTGAGGTGGTGGTAGGCACTACATAGGCCCTAAGAGCCATTGGTAAATCTGGGAGAAGTCCAGCCGTGATGTTTCCCAAAGCCGAAACAGCCGATATCGGAATCCGGAAATACCGATATCATTTGCTATATCCAAAAATTCAGCCGCCGCATCAAAATTAGCAGAGGCCAAGGCATGTTTGGTCTCATACATGATCCGAAATGCCAATGCTTCATTTTCTTCTTCCGTCAGGTTCATAGCAAGGATCTTCTTGCACACGGCGACTGTTGAAGGTAGCATGATAGACTTTTTGATGCGGTACTGTTGGGCTGAAAAAGAGCTCTTGAGTATCCTCTTTTTTATCCCAATGTTTTCATCAAAAACAAATCGGTATTTCCTCGCCAGCCGGACAATAATATCAAAGTCCTCGTAGGACAGGGCCTCATCATACCCCTGTTCCCTTAGCAAGATGGTCCGGGGAACAACCATGGTTGGAGCACACAGAAAGTTTCTTTGTACGACATGCCGGTAAATATCACCGGACGCAATTTTCCGGCGAAGGTGACCCTCTTGGTCCACTGGATAGAACGTGGCCAAGCAGCGTGAAGCTGGCTGCTCAAGAAAAGCATTGGAAAAGTAAACCTGGTCGGGATGATCCTCCAATACATGTACGGCCTTGGAAACATGGCCCGGCAATAGAACGTCATCGCCAGAAAGATCAATAACATATTTCCCCTTAACCTTTGCCAGTCCAAGATTAAAGGATTGGCAATAATTAAGGGGTTTGGGGTGGAGAAAAGCATGTAATAGGATGCGGCCAGTATTGTGGATCATCCAATCCCGGATCCGATCAGCCGAGCCATCACTGCTCCCATTGTCAATAATGACCAGCTCGATTGATGGCCAGGTCTGGTTGACGACACTGTCCAGTGCATCCTGTACATAGTCCCCGTGGTTGTAACTGGTGCAGATCACAGACACAAGAGGGGAAGTCATGATTCAAATGAATACGGTCAGGGGATGGAAAGCACTCTATTAGAGCATACGATTAAAGCAGCTTTTTCAGGTATTCGCCATAACCGCTTTTACCCAGTTTGCCGGCCTGTTCCAACAATTGATTCTTGTAAATATATCCGTTACGATATGCCACCTCCTCTATGCAACCGATCTTAAGCCCTTGCCTTTCTTCAATGACTTCTACAAACTGACCTGCCTGCAACAAGGATTGATGGGTTCCAGTATCCAACCATGCGGTTCCCCGGTTTAAAATGGCCACATGTAGGTTCCTTCTTTCGAGATAAACATTATTTATGTCGGTAATCTCCAACTCGCCACGAGGACTTGGCTTAATTTCCTTGGCTATCCCCACCACATCGTTATCGTAAAAATATAACCCCGGCACCGCGAAATTGGATTTTGGTTCGGATGGCTTCTCTTCAATACTTATTGCTCTTTTTTCTTCGTCAAATTCCACTACGCCGTATCTTTGGGGATCATTGACATGGTAAGCAAATACCACACCCCCATCCGGATCAGTGTGTGCCTTCAAAACATCCTGGAGTCCTGCACCATAGAAGATGTTGTCTCCTAAAATTAAAGCTACTTTATCCTCTCCAATAAAGTCCTCCCCGATAATGAAAGCCTGGGCTAGGCCTTCCGGCTTGGGTTGGACGGCAAATTCAAAACGGCACCCCACCTGGCTTCCGTCACCTAAAAGCTTCTGAAAAGCCTCACGATCCTCCGGCGTGGTAATGATCAGTATCTCCCTTATCCCCGCCATCATCAGTACTGACAAGGGATAATAAATCATGGGCTTATCATAGACGGGCATGAGTTGCTTGCTTACCGCTATTGTCAATGGGTATAAACGTGTCCCGGAGCCTCCGGCGAGTATTATTCCTTTCATATTACATGTTATTGGTCCTTAAAATGTGTGCGCAAAAAACAGCACCAAAGGATATGTTTTTAGATTATTTGTGGGTCATCTGCTGTTTCCATAAAAGATAAAGCTACAAATAAATACGAAAAATTCTACACTTTGAAACTAATGATTCTATATCTAACCCAATTTTCAGTAATTTTATCGTTATATTCATTGCAATCAGATTTTCACCCTTCACCATGCAAATTAAAGTCTTTAAGCTTCTTGTTGGACTATTGTTCTTAGGTCAGTTCAGTTTTGGCCAAAACTTTAATAAGGACATCATCCCCAGAGATAATAGTCTCTACATCGGTATCGGGCCCGCATTTATGTATGCCGACAATGGCGGTGGCGTGAGAAATTCCAAATTTAAAATGAGGCCTGCTGCCACTATTGCCTACGGGAGGAAGGTCAATTCCTTTTTGGAAATAAAGGGAAGTGTGGGATATCAGATGCTCGAAAGCCAGGATCCCAGCTATTTTAGTGATGAAGCCATTAGAAAATGGATGGAAACAGGGCAAGCGCTTGGCATGAAAGGTAACGGCTATTATTTGGATCTGATGCCAGTCCTTAACTTACCGGTGGCAAGGCACATCGACAGGAAAGCGGTAAACATTTACGCAGGCATCGGGTTAGGAGTGATGGTCGTAGACAAGGAAGAAGCGAGGGTCATCAACCACACACCTGTTGTTGAAAACAAGACCATGTCACTCACTTATGTACCTATACGGGGTGGCATTAGTTATCGCATAGGACCCCACTCAGATGTGGCATTGGAAGGGACAATGCTGGCTACATTTTCAGATGAAATCGATGGAAATGTGGGATTCAACCGATTCAACGACCATTTGTTTCAGGGACAGATTGTGTTCAAGAGATATCTGTCTACCTTTCCGTTTTGGCACAAGTATTTCAATTAGCCTCAATTCATTCTATCCAATACCTGAAACCTTGAAGCATTGCTGATATATTCAGGGACAATCACTTTGATATGGCGTACCAGTTCATCCTCGTTACCTTTTTGTAACATGGAATCAAAAAGATCGATCTGCGAATCAATTTTCAGATAGGAAACCTGACGGACCCTGGCGATTTTAATCTTAGGGTGATGGGTAATTTTCACTTCCTCGGAATCATTTAAAAGTTCCTCGTAAAGCTTCTCTCCATCCCTAAGTCCTGTAAAAACAATGGAGATATCTTCTCCGACTTTTTTCCCGCTCAATTGGATCATCCTTTTGGCCAGATCAACTATCTTGACAGGCTTGCCCATATCAAACACGTAGATTTCCCCCCCATTGCCCATAACTGCCGCTTCCAAAACCAGCTCGCAAGCTTCGGGTATGGTCATAAAATAACGGGTAATATCCGGATCCGTTACCGTTAATGGCCCTCCCCTGGATATCTGCTTCTTAAATAAGGGAATCACGGAGCCATTGGAACCCAATACATTTCCGAAACGCGTCGTGATGAATCTTGTATGGTTATTCGAAGTGCCATTTTGGTCCAGATAGCCGTTAAGGGCTTGAACATACATTTCTGCTATTCTTTTGGATGCTCCCATCACATTGGTGGGATTGACAGCTTTGTCTGTGCTGACCAAAACAAATTTCTCCACATTATTCAAGACCGATACATCTGCCAGCAACTTCGTGCCCTTGATATTACACCTGATGGCTTCCTCGGGATATTTTTCCATCATGGGAACATGCTTATAGGCCGCTGCGTGAAATACTATCTGTGGATGGAAACGGTTAAATACCTCATTGATTTTTTTGCTGTTCCTAACATCTGCCAGCACAACCTCAATCTCGGAACCTAAGCCGAAAGCCTTAATATCCTGCTCCACATCATACAAAGCAGATTCAGACTGATCCAACATGATCAGCAGCTTGGGCTTGTAATGGATGATTTGGCGGCTCAACTCGCTGCCTATAGAACCCGCCGCACCCGTTACCAGCACTATTTTGCCCCTGATGTCTTCGGAAACTCTCATATTATCCAAAGCTATGCTTTCCCTTCCCAAAAGGTCCTCTATCTTGACTTCGCGAATGGATCCTGGCTCCAATCCCCCATTCACCCATTGGGCTACAGGAGGAATGATACTGACGTGAAGATTTAAAGCCAGACACTCATCCACAATCTCTCGCCTTCTTTGATCGGAGATATCCTGAACGGAAAGAATCAAATCAGTCACCTCTTTGCTTTTGACCAATAACTCGAGGGATTCTAAGCCGCCATAAATTTTAATCCCGTCGATGATCTTACCCTGTTTATTAGTGTCATCATCCAAAAACCCGCAATTGATAAAATTATATATGCGGTCTTTCTTGATAACGTCATGGGTCAGTATTCCCGCCTCACCAGCTCCAAAAATGATAACTTTTTTGAGCTCCTTTTTCTCCTTTTTATTTTCTATCACATTAAAAAAATCCTTAACCATCAGTCGGTACACCACCAAAGCAAATAAAGACAATAGGGAGGCAATAATGACCACGGAATTCGGAATCAAATTACCCATGTCAAGAAGTTGGTAGAAAACAAAATTTAGAAAGACGACTACCGAGAAATTATACAAGCTGGTTTTTAAAAGGCTTTTTCCATCTCTTAAACGGGTATGTCGGACTATGCCGACATAGCTTTTGGTGAAATACATCACCACCAGCCCCGACAGCAAAAACAGCAAACTTCCTTCAAAAACGTAATAATCCTTAAGACTTTCCCAATCAAAGTTCAACCTGATCAAAAAAGCAAAAAATGCAGACATGAACAGAATCATTCCATCTATACAAGCGATCAACCAACGCGGCAGAATATTTAATCTCTTAAAGAATGTCATATGAAAAATTCTAATAATCTAATACTTGGAAAATTATTTTGCAAATATACTAAAGATTCGTCATAAACATCCATAACACCTTAGCTATTCCTCTCACTATATGCTTTTTAGCCTGAATCATTTTCTCCTTCTTTAGGCACGCAAACCGTGAAAGCTGGAAGAAAAAGCAAAAAAAAGCTCGAATTGGAAATCGAGAGCATGAATTTTGTATCCGGAATCGTTTTTAAAGCCCAATAGATGATGAAAGACGAATCTGAAAAAAAATTTAAAATACTTCAAAGATGTGTAATAATCCTAACGGTCATTGCCGTAGGAGCAGTTTTTATCATTGCTAGAGATTTTTTTTACCCCCTATTTTTGGGCATCATGCTCTCTTATCTTATCTATCCGGTGGCCAAATTTTTGGAACCTAAGATTGGCCACAGTGGCGCTGCCATTCTCCTTAGCATCCTAATGTCTGTGGTGGTTACTATCGGCTTTATGTTTTTCTTTTACCAACAGTTCTCCGTTTTCTTGGATGATTTCCCTCTCTTTCAAGAACAGGCAATCAATAACCTGACGGCCGTACAGAATTACATTTCGGAAAAAACCTCCTTCTCCTTTAATTCTGATGATTGGCTTAAAACAAAGATCAGCGAATCGCTAAAGGCACAGCAAGATTATATAGGGGATTTCCTAAATGCCACCACGGCAACATTGGTGGCTTTGGGCGTACAGCCCGTTTATGTTTTCTTTATGCTGTATTACCGGCACAATTTCCGCAAATTCCTATTCCAAATCACTCAAAAAAAAGACCACCCGGTCCTCAGGAAAATACTTTTTGAGATCACCTCCGTTACCAAAAACTATGTCTCCGGGATTTTCATTGTCGTATTGATCCTCTGCTTTACCAATTCCCTTGGCTTAATGATCATTGGCGTTGAGTATTTCATTCTGCTGGGGATTATCTCAGCGATATTTAATTTAATCCCTTACTTCGGAACACTCATCGGTGGGGCTGTCCCGCTATTATATACCCTCATTTCGCCAAACCCTTCTGATGCCATAGGTGTCATTATACTCTTCATGATTATCCAAATTTTGGAAAATAACATCCTTACCCCCACTATAACTGGGGGGCGGGTTGCTGTCAATCCCTTTTTCACTATTATTTCAATCATCTTTGGCGGGTTTGCCTGGGGTATACCCGGGATGTTCCTAAGCGTTCCAATTTTGGGCATATTGAAAGTGGTCAGTGAAAATATACCGCCCCTCAAACCCATTGCTTATATCCTATCCTTTAAAAACAATAAAGAACCAGATTCCCCTAACGAACCGGCTTCCACCAGCCTTTGATTCCATTAAGGGTTTCCACGTAAAAAGCATCATCGAATTCTGCCCAGACTTTTGCCCTTCCCGAAATCAGGTCGCCGGAAATGGGGTGGGAAGAATGCCAAAACTCCCAGACCTCATCTATAGGATTGATTTGTAGTTCCCTTATGGGTGTATCGGCGATAGCTATAAGACTTGCGTAAATAAAACCCTCTTGTTGGTCAGGCAATGATATCCTGTACCATTCCCCTGATTTCCCATGAACCTGAACGTAGGAGTTTATTGTGAAACTGCCCAGGTTCTCCGAAGAAGGGCTGGGCGCGCGCCTGACGTTGGCCCTAGGGACGTTGATCCGCGCAAAAGTGCCTAAATAGGTGCTATCTGATACTGCAGTCGTATCCGGCAATTCCACCTCCTTCAAAAAAGGAAAGGGATCCACGGCTCCCCTCCCTGATCGGTAAATCCCAAAATGCAGGTGCGGAGAGGTCGTGATGGCATTCCCACTGTTGCCTACCAGCCCCAATGTGTCACCTATCCTGACCATCTGTCCTGCTGTCACCAATTGGCTGTCTAAATGGGCGTAATATTGGGAGTGCCCCAATCGATTATCATGCAGCCATACCACCTTCCCGCCCAATCTGTTGTCTCCGACCCTTCTTATCCGCCCAGAGGAGGCTGCCACCACAGGAGTACCCCTAGGAGCAAAAATATCCACTCCCTCATGCTTCCGGGCATCACCATCTCTGGGGTCTCCCCAAAAACTTGCAATATTTCGGGTACTTTTCTCCGCGATAGGAAAAGCCAAAGTTCCCTGGCTAACAATACTGAGAGAAAATACCCCGCCCCTGAACAGCTCCGGCTGAAGCCTCAATGCATGTATCCCCGTGTTTTTTACCTGATAAGAAATCGTTCCCAACGAATCCGCATGATGTATCTCCTCCAGAAGACTATCCACAGGATCTAATTCGAAAATATCCAAAAAAAACCTTGCGTCCTTCTGGGAAACCGGCTCCAAGGCGACATTGATCTGTGATCCTTCTTCTACGGGGTACCTCAAAAGCATTGCCCTGGGCTCGGTAGGATCAAAATAACCAATCTCATGATAAGGCAAGTCTATAATAAGGGAGTCCTGAAGTACGGTCTCTCCAGCTCTTTTCCAATCCTGAACCAAAGCATAGTTTCCTAAGATTGTCGATTCCAGGGAGGCCAAATAATCTTCATAAGGGCTCTGCTTTTTTAACAAGCGATCCACCACGCCCCCATTACAGCCCATAAGTAAAACCAAAAATAATAACGTAAGCTTTTTCATGCCAGCAGGTTCAAGGATGAAGACAATTAAAAAAGGGAGAAACCTCTCCCTCTTGATCATTTTGTTTTTTGTGCCTCGTGTTTGCCCTCCAAAATCTCCTCCACCATTTTTTTATTAAATGCCGGAAGATCATCGGGATTACGAGAGGTGACCAAACCTTGATCCACCACGCACTCTTCATCCGACCAATTGGCTCCCGCATTGATCAAGTCGGTTTTGATGGAAAAGAAAGAAGTAACATTCCTGCCTTTTAATTTACCCGTCTCGATCAAGACTTGCGGACCATGGCAAATGGAGGCGACAGGCTTGCCTTGTTCAAAAAAACTACTTATAAACTGTACGGCTTCATTACTCCTCCTCAAGGAATCAGGATTGATTACTCCTCCAGGTATTAGAACTGCATCGTAATCCTCTACTGACGCGTCCCTAATTTGCTTATCCACAGAAAAATCCTTTCCCCAATTTTTTTTATCCCAAGACACCACCTTGTCCTTTTGGGGAGAAACGATATGGACGGACGCACCCTCACGCTCCAAAGCCGCTTTAGGGCTCGTCAGTTCAACTTCTTCGAACCCGTTTTCGGTTACTATTGCGATTAACTTCCCTGTTAGCTTTCCCATAGTGCTTTATTTTAATTAATGGATATGGCTAAAAGAGACAAAAATAATGCAAGAAATGAGGTATAGGATCAAAGCAAAAAATCCCAAGCCAGAGCAGACTTGGGATTTTCTACATTTTGCTATTAAAAACTAGGTGGACAATATCATTGTTTATGCTAAACGTAATTGTTAAGCATCACAGGCATCACCAGCATCAGGATGTCTTCGTTGTCGCCCTTATCGGAGGGGATGATCAATCCTGCCCTATTGGGTGCGCTGAACTTGAAGGTTACTTCTTTAGAAGAAAGATTGTTGAGCATTTCAACCAAAAACTTGGCGTTGAACCCAATCTCGATATCATCGCCTTCATGCTCACAGGATAAACGCTCATTGGCTTCGTTAGAGAAGTCCTGGTCTTCTGCGGAGATCTGCAATTCGCTGCCGATCAGTTTAAGCCCCACCTGATGGGTAGTTTTATTGGCATAAATAGCAATCCTTCTCAAAGAGCCTAAAAGTTCCATTCTGTTGATGGTCATGTCGTTGTCGTTGTCCACAGGGATAACATTCTCATAGTCAGGAAAACGCTCATCAATGAGACGACAGATCATCTTGATGTTATTGAACTTGAAATAGGCGTTCGAGCTGTTGAACTCTACGGTGATAGGCACATTTTCCGAAGGCAAGGTGGATTTCAACAGGTTCAATGCCTTTCTGGGAATAATTATGCTGGCAGCATCTTCAGACGCAATATCCACCCTTCTATACCGGATTAACCTGTGGCCGTCTGTGGCCACAAAGGTGGTATTGGTACTACTCAAGTTGATATATACCCCGGTCATGGCAGGCCGGAGTTCGTCGTTGCTGGTGGCAAAAATGGTATTGTTGATGGCACTGCTCAACACTTCAGTGGACATATCAACTGTAGTGGGATTGGTTACCGCCGCAATTTTCGGAAAGTCAGTGGCATTTTCACCTGCCAATTTATACCTGCCATTGTCTGAACTGATCTCGATGCTGTAAGTCTCGTTATCTATACTGAACGTTACTGGCTGTTCCGGAAGGTTCTTTAAAGTGTCTATCAAGATCCTCGCCGGCACGGCAATATTTCCATCTTCTTTTGCCTCAAGCTCGATCTCAGTCATCATGGAAGTTTGAAGATCAGAAGCGGTTACCGTCAATTTTCCCTCCTTTATTTCAAAAAGAAAATTTTCCAAAATAGGCACTACCGGATTGGTAGTCACTACACCATTAATGGCTGAAAGGTGTTTTAAAAGAGTAGATGAATTAACAATAAATTTCATATGTATAATACTTTTATCCAGGATGGGTAATAACAGGGTAAATTTATAAATAAAATCCTTAAACCGGGTAAGACCGCAGTAAATCTGATGAAATAATGCCTCGAGTTTAGACGCCGTACAGTGAGAAGATAGTTCGATGCCTCTTGAGTCGCAGGAATAAGTGTCCTGTTTTCTCTACTTTCATGGCCCTAAAGGGTCTACTGCTGGTATCGACTTTACGAAATAGGTCCATTTTTGCACAGGATAACCCTCACTAATTCCCATATTTTCGTTGTCTCCAATATACTTTAACTAATCCGATTATCATAATCAGCCCGATGGGAAAACCTAGGTTAAGAAGATAATAATGGGTTTTTGACTCTTTAATCTTTACGGAATCGAGCGGACGTATCTTGTATTGCTTTGTTCTGGCGGCAATGAGCCCCTGCGGCTCAAGCAGATAATTGACAGCGTTTTGGATAAAAATACGGTTGGCAAGCAAGCCTTCAACAAATGGATCATCGCCTAAGGGCAAGGGATCTCCCGTGGAGACGTCCTTCTTGCTCTTCACAAGATCACCATCCCCTGCCACCAATAGCCTTCCTTGTCCCGATTCCAAAAAGGAGGCCTTTTCAAAACCATCCGGAATAAACCTGTTTTTGTAGAAGGACGTAAATTCACCTTCCAACAGATAAATCAAAGGCAAATTGTTCAATTGAAACTGCTTGATATCGGGCTCTTTTGACATGTCCGAAAAGGCAATCCGCACCGGGGCGTCTAACTTTCGAGTATAATCGCTTGTAAAAACCAGCGGGGTTTTGGTAATTCCATCCGCCTTTACCGTGTCCAGGGTGCTTACAAATCGGAATTGTAGCTGATCCAGCCCTTTGGTGATGGGATGATCCGCCATTCTCCCTGCTGTGACATAAAACGGCCAAGGAAGCGGCACTATTTGCGACTGGTTACCAAAGTCCCCTGCAACCACCGGATGATAACCAAAATTAAGGTCTTGGATCAAATCCCGGTTAATCCGTATCCCATACCTAAAAAGCACTTCATTCAATCCTGTGTCGAAAGGCATGGAGACAGTACCTTCCCCATCCGCTGCCTTTAAGTCTACGGCCATCTGGTCAATAAAGAAAAGAAGGTTGCCCCCGTTCATCAGGTACTGGTCCAGCAGGTACCTTTCACGATCGGTATATTCCTCTTTAGGCCCTGCCACAATCAAGGCTTCAAATCCCACCAGATCTTCCACCGTTTTGGCCTGCTCCATGGGCACTTTATAGACTTCATAATCCTCCACCAAAGCCTCAACCATACCGAAGCCGTCGTCTTCGTCCATCTCTCCATGGCTGATAATGATCCCGACGGCAGGCTTTTGCTGTAGCACAAGCCTTTTGATGGCATTGCTAAGCTCAAATTCCAGATTTTCAACGGAAAGGTTCAGGATTTGCTCCGGTGACATCCCTTTTTCACCCTTCAAAAGCAATGTGCCGATTTCAAATTCGTCATTCCTGACCACTACTCCCGGAAAGATTCTTCTGGATGTCTGCCCCCCGCTTTGGCTGACAAAGAGGTCGGTGGGATTAATCCCGTAGCCGGCAAGGGTATAGATATACTCCTGCTGTTCTTCCGGGTCCAGTGCAAGAGGATCCAGGTAATAATAGCTGATCTTATGCGGGCTGTAGGCATCAAAAGTCCGCAAGGTCTCTTCTATGGATTTTTGAAGCCTGCGCATCCCCCCCGGCAGCGTTCCGGTAAGCAGTATTTCAACCTCAAGAGGCTCCTGCAGTTCCGAGAGCAGCTGCGCAGTTGCTGGATGGAGGGAATATCTTTTTTCTTCTGTCAAATCAATCCTGAAGGGGAAAAAGCTCTCCAACGCATACAATAAACCGATAGAGGCAGCTAGCACCAGGACGATGCCCAGGTTTTTACGGTTTGATTTTTTCATTTTCTTTTTATCATTATTCCCGTTAACACCAACAAGCTTCCGATCACCGACAGGAAGTATATCAGGTTCGAAGAATCAATCACTCCCCTTCCCATGCTTTGGTAATGATAACTCAGGCTGATTTCCTCCAAAAAAAGAGCGGCATCGTTTCTTTGAAGCATGGAAAAAGCCGAAAAGCCGAAATACAGCAGAAAGCCCAAAAAGACACCAATGACAAAAGCGGTGATTTGGTTTTCTGTAAGTGCCGAACTGAAAATCCCTATAGCAGCAAACACGGCCCCTATCATCACCAATCCGATAAAGGATCCAAAAAAGCCGGCACTATCGATATTCCCCACCGGATCCCCCAATTGCACCACACTGTAATAATAAATCAACGCCGGCAATAAGGCCAAAACAATGAGGGCTACGGCGGCAAAATATTTCGCCAATACCACCTGGCTATTGGTCAAGGGAGATGTCATCAACAGTTCCCAGGTACCGGATTTCTTTTCTTCAGCGATCATCCTCATGGTCATCGCCGGTACCAAGAAAACAAATATCAATGGGGCATAAACAAATAGCGCTTCAAGATCCGCAAACCCATATTCCAATACGCTCGTCTCTGGAAAGACCCACACCACCAAGCCTAAAGTCACTAAAAAAGCGGCTAGAAGCAGATATCCTGTGAGGTGGTTAAAAAAAGCATTGATTTCTTTTAAAAACAATCGTCCCATAAAGATTAGGATTGGGTAAGTTGGTGAAAGATGGACTCAAGATTCCTTTCCTGCAATCGAATACCCAACAGAGAGAGGTTTCTATCCTGAACTACCGTAAGCAATTCTTTTCTTATGTCTGAGGCCTCATAAATCAAGAATTCCAATTCATTTTCCCTGATCTGATGAATCTCCTTGATACCCTTCAGGAGCTCAAACCATTCCCTGCGTAACTGTTCCTCGGTTTCCAGAAAGACAGAAGTGAACCCTCTACCCGCCTTGAGATTCTGGAGCAGGTCCTGTGCGACAATTTCTCCTTGGTGGATAATCACTACTTTCTCACATATTGCCTCCACTTCCTGCATGATATGGGTGCTCAAAACTAGAGTCTTGTCCCGTCCTATTTCCCTGATCAATTTCCTTATCTCAAGCAATTGGTTGGGATCCAGACCAGTGGTGGGCTCATCCAATATGATCACCTCCGGGTCATGAACCAAGGCCTTGGCCAAGCCTACACGCTGCCGATACCCCTTGGACAGCTGCCCGATTTTTTTATGCTGCTCTGCCCCTAAGCCACACTTCTCTATAATGGTAGAAATTTGGTTCTGTGCGGAAGAACCTTTTAATCGATACAAGCTGGCTATAAAATGCAGAAATTCCTTCACATACATATCGAGGTAAAGGGGATTGTGTTCCGGCAAATAACCAATCATCTTACTGACCTGCTTAGGGTGTTCCACTACCGAAACTCCATTGATCCATACATCACCTTCATCAGGAAAAAGGTATCCCGAGGCAATCTTCATCGTTGTGGATTTCCCGGCTCCGTTAGGACCCAAAAAGCCCAACACCTGACCGGATTTTGCTTCGAAACTTATCCTGTCCAGCGCCTTTTGGTGTTTGTACACTTTAGTCAATTGTTTTACTTCCAACGACATGCGAAATTCTATTAATTTAATTCTTATGAATAACCACCAAAGCGTGATTTTATTGGGTTTGATGAAGGTTTAATAGGCCGAGGCCATTGGAAATCTAAACTTGTCGCACAAGACCCTTGATAATGCTGATCATTCCTGGCTCTGCCTTGGCTGCAGCAGCAATCACTTCATGAATGGTTATCTTTTTGATATTTCCGGGAGAACAAAGATCCGTAATGGCCGAAATTGCAAAGACCGCAAGATCCATATGCTTGGCTACGATGACTTCTGGGACAGTGCTCATCCCCACCGCATCGGCGCCGATCAGTCTCAGGTAACTGTACTCGGCCCTTGTCTCCAGATTGGGGCCCTGCAATCCTGCATAAATCCCCTGATGAATGACGATGCCTTCTTCCTCTGCAATTCTCAGTCCTTTCTCTATCAAATCCAAATCGTAAGGTTCATTCATATCCGGAAATCGTAACCCAAAGCCGTCAAGATTAGCTCCTCTTAAGGGATTTTCAGGAAACAAATCTATATGGTCATTGATAACCATCAATTCACCGATTTGATGCAAGGGATCCAAGCCCCCCGCTGCATTTGAAACAAACAAATAAGCTATACCTAGACGCTTAAGTACTCTCACGGGAAAAGTCACTTCCTTCATGCTGTACCCTTCGTAGTAATGAAAGCGGCCTTTCATCGCCACCACCTGACGGCCTTCCAGTTTGCCTAGGATTAACTTACCGGAGTGGGTTTCCACAGTAGAGATGGGAAAATATGGAATGTCCCGATAATCAATCTCCTGCTCGACTTCTATCTCCTGGATCAATTGTCCCAATCCTGTTCCGAGAATAATTCCTATTTGTGGCTGGACGGCATAGACCTCCTGAATATATTTGACAGCTGCTTCTATTTTTTGTAGATAGGTGGTTTCCATTACTGTTGTCTGATCGTGTATACCCGCTTCTGTGGGCTTTTGTTCAAAGTTAGCGCAAATTAAACAAGCTGCTATGGATAATTTGCTTCCTTTTCGATTTCCTGTGCTTCCAGTTGGCCAGGAGGGAGTTTCCCGCTGCCTCCGGTTCATTTACTTTGGGAATAAACCAGCGTCGCCTGTTCTATGTTGTTTCAGCTTGAATTTGGAGAAGCTTTTTATGTCTTATCAGTAGGATCGATAGATTTCACCGCCATTTTAGGGCTTTTTTTATACTTTGCAGAAACTTAAAGCCTTATTCCAATGTATAAGGGACATCTACAATACCTAAGCCCGCTTTTTACGATGATCAAAATAATAGTAAGCACCAATAGGATCAATGCCATATCGGGAAAGATTGCCCAACTTTACCAAAATATCCTGGCGGATCTCGGGGAGGAATCGGAAATTATAAACCTGGTGGATTTACCTGATGACTTTGTCTTCTCTGCTTTGTATGAGAAAAAAGGAAGGAACAAGGAATACAATGTAATTCATGAAAAAGTAAAATCCGGGGAGAAATTTGTCTTTGTCGTTCCTGAATACAACGGCTCTTTTCCTGGAATTCTAAAGTCCTTTATAGATGGGATGACCTATCCCAATTCATTTTTCAATAAAAAATGTGCGCTCGTCGGCATATCCTCTGGAATAGGCGGCGGTGGCATCGCCATGAGCCACCTGACCGACATCTTCCATTATCTTGGAATGCATGTTCTGGCCAACAAACCTAAGCTGGCCAGAATTGAGGAAAATATGTCCGATAACCTGCTCACCAACAAGTTTTATATTGAACTACTGCATATCCAAGCTCAAATGTTAATTGACTTCTAAGGTCAATCAACATTGTCATGCAGGAACCTGTTGTTTCCTAGGATCTCGTTTTCATCGTTTAGATTGTACTTAGAGATATTTGACTCTGAACTATGCTTCACTTCTTGGAGCTGGACTTTTTTACGCATATAGGCCGGTGTATCCATTTTCTCCTTGAATTCTTCTGGAGTTTGGTTTAAAGCCCGCATTTGTCTTAGCCTTTCGAAGCGCTCATGTGCCCGCTTCATGGCTTTTTCCTTAATCTCCTCGTAGTAATCATTATTGTAAGTGCTGCCTGTTGGCATTTCTTCCTTTTTGGCGATAGAAGGCCTGTTTATTTCCTCTTTCTGGAACAAAGACATCACCTTCCTTGGCTCCTCAGGTTTAATAAACTCCATTTCTTCCTCTTCCTGACGGTTATGATCCTCCGCCTGGGAATTGGAAGATTGATCTAGAGGCTCACTCTTTCTTTCCATCTCATAACTTGATCCATTGGGCGCTGTAGGTACTGCCTTTTGAATGGAAAAAGTAAAGGTTTGTCCTGGCTTAACAGGTTCCTCTTCTATTCTTGATGTTTTGCCGGATTCTAGGTGGATCAACTTCTTAGAGTTATCCTCTTCCTGCTTTTTTTCGGCAAATAGGGGGTTTTCAGTCAAAGAATCTGCTTCAAAACCCGTAGCAATAACGGTGACCCGGATGCTCTTTTTCAAATCTGGATCAATGCCTTGGCCAAAGATCACTTCTGCCATTTCACCTGCGCGCTCCTGGATGTATTCCGTGATCTCGCTCAGTTCATCCATTGACAATTCCTCTTCTTCTCCGGACATGATAGAAAGGAGGATCTTTTGCGCACCTGTAATGTCCACGTTGTTTAACAACGGAGAAGCGATGGCTTTTTCGGCTGCTTTGATGGCTCTTTCTTTGCCTTCTTCCGTAGCGGATCCCATTACGGCAGCACCCGCATCCTTCATGACGGTTTTGACATCTTCAAAATCCACGTTCACATCTTGGTGCACGGTGATAATTTCAGCAATGGATTTGGCAGCCGTGGAAAGGATATTATCCGCTTTTCCAAAGGCTTGACGAATGGCCAGATTACCATAGATTTCCCTTAATTTATCATTTAGAATGACCAATACCGTATCGCAATTGGCCCTTAGCTCCTCGATGCCCTTTTGTGCGGCGATCATCTTCTTCTTTCCTTCGAATACGAAAGGAGCTGTAACGATGCCTACGGTCAGAATATCCATGTCCTTGGCGATCTTCGCAATCACCGGAGCAGCACCTGTCCCTGTTCCCCCGCCCATTCCGGCAGTAATAAACACCATACGGGTATTGTCGGAAAGGAGTTCACGGACTTCCTCTTTGCTTTCAAGAGCTGCGTTGCGCCCTTTCTCTGGATTGGCTCCCGCACCTAAACCTTCAGTCAAATTAGCGCCCAACTGGAGCTTCAACGGCACCGGACTACTCTTTAAAGCTTGGGCATCTGTATTGACCACCACAAACTCCACATCCTTAATTCCCTGGTTATACATGTGGTTCACCGCATTGGAACCACCTCCCCCTACTCCTATCACCTTGATGATAGACTTGTTATTCTTCGGAAGATCAAATCTGTAATCTTTCATGTTATCTGACATTTTTCCTCGTTTTGGTGAACAGTTTCTCTATTTTTCAAGATCAGCCACCGCTAAAGACAGCCACTGATCTCTTCTATTTTTTTCTTAGTAGTGGTTGTTTTCGTCACCAATATCATCGGTGATGAAATCCCTCAATCGCCTGCGTATGCTTCCAAAGATATCTTTGGCAGGCATCTCCAGTCTAGATTCCCTGCCGGATTTGCTTTCGACAGTCGGCGCTTTGCGTTGACGATAAAGATCCTCCCGATCATCCAAAGCTTTAAACCCAGCCAAAACAAGACCTACAGTAGTGGCGTACATGGGGCTTTTCACCTCTTCTATCTTTGACTTGCCTAAATGTTCGTTGGGATAGCCGATCCTGGTATCCAGCCCTGTCATGTATTCGAACAGTTGGCTGACGCCGTTTAGCATCGAACCGCCCCCGGTTAGCACGATACCACCAGCAAGCTTCTTATACATACCGCTGGCGACGATCTCCGATTGGACCATTTCAATGATCTCTTCCATTCTTGCTTCTATGATGGAAGAAAGATTCCTGATAGAAATCTCCTTGGCGGGACGGTTTCTCAGACCTGGGATGGACACAATTTCATTTGGATTGGCTTCCTCTGCTATGGCTCTGCCAAATTTGGTTTTTAGAAGCTCTGCCTGGTTTTGCATCACCATACATCCTTCCTTGATATCCGAAGTGATGATATTTCCCCCAAACGGAATGACAGCCGTATGACGGATGATATTATCATAGAAAATAGCGATGTCGGTGGTTCCTCCTCCAATGTCCACTAGACAAACCCCCGCTTCTTTATCCAGATCGCTAAGGACGGAAAGGGAGCTGGCCAAGGGCTCTAGGATCAGGTCTTTGGAAATAAGATCCGCTCTTTTTACACAACGGTTGATATTGTTGATGGCCGTAGACTGGGCTGTGATAATGTGGAAGTCCGCTTCAAGCCTGGCTCCGGACATGCCTACAGGGTCTTTGATTCCATCCTCATAATCCACGGTATAATCCTGCGGCATCACATGGATAATGGAGTTGCCCGGTGGGACAACGATGTTCTCCATATCATTGGCGATTCGTCTGACGTCCTCCACGGTAATCTCATCATCCTTGGTGTTCCTGATGATCACACCATGATGCACAGAACTTCTGATATGTTGTCCGGCTATACCCACAATGACTTCCTCAATATTAACATCAGACATCTCTGATGCGTCAGTCACCGCTTTTTGGATAGCATTAACCGTCTTGTCAATATTGGTCACAATCCCTCTAATGACCCCATCAGAGACCGCCTTACCCATTCCCAAAACCTCCAATTTTCCAAATTCGTTTTTACGTCCAATAATGGCGCAAATCTTGGTGGTTCCTATGTCCAGTCCTACTACTATTTTGTCATTTTCCATAGCTTATTCACAAATAATTTGGTCCTTATATTTTACATTCACCCGTTCATAAGAATTCCATCCCTTGGTCGGCAAGATCTTCTTATAGAATAAAGATATCTTTTTAAACTTTTCCTCGAGCTCGACAGGCTTTCCGAATTCTATCACCTGCTTGCCCACCTGCTGGAAAATCTTTACCTCCCCTTGTCTGTCAAGTGCCAATCCGGAAATCTGTGCACTCCAGAATTTATCCTTTTCAATAAAATGGATCAACGCCATCAAGTCCCCATATTCATCCGACAGATCCTCCATCGCGAGCAGTTGCTCGGCCAAAGGTCCTTCCAAAGTCAAAACCCGGGTAGTGTATTTAGAGGAGGTAGGCAATATAATCCCTTCCGAAGAGATATATCCGTGTGAAGCCATAGGTCTTGTAATCCTCGCCACCGGCCGATGCTGGTTTATCTTCACGATGACATTCCCCTTTAGATCCCTAAACACCTCTGCATTCTTCACAAAGGGGTGGGTTTCCACTTTCGCTTCTATTTTCCCCAATGATACCTCTGCCAATGAATTGCCTGCTTTTAACAGCGGAAACTCATTTTCCAAAATTTGTACAATCTCAGCTTCGTCCACGAAGTAAACATCACTTATCCCTTGTACATATACTTCTAAATGCTGGTACTGCTTCTCATTACCCTTCTTTTCTACAAAAGCAATCAAAGCCGCCATGACCACAGCCACAAAGCCCAAAAGAACAGACCGCTTAATTCTCCATCTTCTAGTTGCCATATCCCTTGATCCAGTTTAAAATCGGCAAAACTAATCTATCGATATCCCCTGCCCCTATTGTCACCAATACCTGGGGCGGATTGTTCTGCAAATACCCCAAAAGATCCTCTTTCTCCTGAACGGTCTTGTGGCCAGAGGAAATTTTATCCAATAGCATCTGTGAATCCACTCCTGCAATAGGCTTTTCTCTGGCCGGATAAATCGGCAAGAGTACGACTTCGTCCGCCAGGGAAAGACTTTGCGAAAAGCCTTCCGCAAAATCCCTGGTTCTGGTAAACAAGTGGGGTTGAAAGACCGCTGTCACTTTTTGATTCGGATACATGGCCTTTACAGAGCGCAAGAAAGCGTTGATCTCTTCCGGGTGGTGGGCATAATCATCGATATACACCCTGCTTTCAGCCTGGTACAAAATTTCAAATCTCCTCTTTACCCCTTTAAAGCTCTCCAGTCCCTTTCTTACCTCCTCTTCCGACACGCCCAACTGTAAAGCAACGGCTATGGCAGAAAGGGCATTTTCCACATTGTGGAAACCTGGCATATTCAATGTCAGGTTTTCTATTCTAGTCGAAGCACTGATGAAATCGAATTCAAAAGAAGCAATTCCCGCTTTTACGTTTTCTGCATGGATATCGCCAGCACCAATGCCGTAGGTGGTTTGGCCCAATCCTTCAAATCTTTCTTGATGAAGATTTCCCAACGCATTCTTCTGGATAAATAACTGGCCTTTTTTATCGACTAATTGAATAAACTCCTCAAAACCCTCCTTTAGCTGACGGTCATCGCCATAGATATCCAAATGGTCAGCATCCACACTGGTGACTATCGCAAGATTGGGGTGTAGGCGCAGGAAGGAACGGTCAAATTCATCTGCCTCCACCACTACAATGGACTTATCCCCGACTTGGCCTTCATTCATGATCAGGTTGCTTTCATAATTTTGGGTAACTCCCCCCAGAAAGGCGACCATTTTTCTCCCCGCACTTTTCAACAAATGGGCAACCATCGAGGAGGTAGTCGTCTTGCCATGTGTCCCTGCTACCGCAACGGTATACATGGAAGAAGTGATCATCCCCAGTACTTCAGATCTCTTTTTCAGATCGAAACCATTTTCCATGAAATAAGCCAGCTGGAGGCTGTCTTTGGGAATGGCCGGCGTCCACACGACTAGTGTTCGGTCTTTGTTTGACTTTATCCTCTCAGGAATGCTGTTCGTATCGTCCTGATAAGTAATGGGCATTCCTTCTTTTTCCAACAAAAGCGTTAATGGAGATGGTGTCTTATCATAACCATACACGGGGATACCGATGTGGTTGAACCAGCGTGCAATGGCACTCATTCCAATCCCCCCGATCCCCAGGAAATAAACGCTATGTAGTTGATTCAATTTCATTTTATCATATTTTCCAAAACACCCACAATTTCCTTTGCTGCATTGGGTTTAGACAGTTTTTTGATAGCCTCGGCAAAACGCACCCTAGTAGCTGGATCCTGCATCAGTTCCTCCACTACGGGAAGCAATCCTCCCACCGCATCGCTATCATTAAGAATAGCGGCTGCGTTGCTTTTCACCAAAGCCATGGCATTTTTGGTCTGATGGTCGTCTACCACATTGGGCGAAGGGATAAAGATTACCGCCTTTCCCGCCAGACTTAACTCTGATACAGACAGTGCTCCGGCTCTCGAAACCACCAAATCGGCAGCCGCATAAGCCAAATCCATATTTTTGATAAATTCCAACACGTGAATATGCTTTAAACCAGTCGCAGCAAGTTTGCTTTTCATATCCTCGTAGTAAAACTTACCGGCTTGCCACAGCACCTGATAGCCCAACGCCTCCATCTCCTCCATATGGTAAAGTATGGCCTCATTGATGGTTTTAGCCCCGAGGCTGCCCCCCAATACAAGTATTACCGGCTTTGAACGCTCCAGACCAAAGTGTAGGAAAGCTTGTTCTACTTTTCCATCAAGGGAAAGAATGTCTTTCCTTACCGGATTACCCGTATATTTTATTTTTTCCTTCGAAAAAAATTCTTCCATCCTGGGATAAGCTACGCAGATGGCGTCGGCTCTTTTGGCCAAAAGCTTGTTCGTCAGCCCAGCATAGGAATTCTGCTCCTGAATCAGCGTGGGAATCCCCTGACGTTGTGCGATGTACAGCAAGGGGCCACTGGCATAGCCGCCCACCCCTACCACGGCGTGGGGATCAAAATTCTTGATCAGCTTGCGGGACAGTTTCAGGCTGGCCATTAGCTTGAATGGAAAACTTAGGTTATCCAAGGTTAGCGCTCTTTTCAATCCAGCTACTTTAAGTCCCACTATGGCATACCCCGCCTCCGGAACCTTCTGCATCTCCATCTTTCCTTCTGCACCTACAAATAGGAGCTCGCTGTTAGGATGTTTCTCCATCCAGGCATTGGCGATGGCGATGGCCGGATAGATGTGCCCTCCCGTGCCCCCTCCGCTAATCATGATTCGATATGTTGCTTCCTTTTCGATAATTCTCTTTGTTAGGCTACTTTGGCTACTCTCCTCACTACATTTCCTTCTATAGGGAAGGCATCTTCATGATCCTCTCTACTGATACTCAAGATAATTCCCAAGGAAACCCCGGTGAACAAAAGCGATGTCCCTCCCATACTTAGAAGCGGCAAAGGCAAACCTGTGATGGGGCCTAAGCCCACGGCTACCGCCATGTTGACCATCGCCTGAATGACGAGGGCAAAACTCAGTCCTGCGGACAACAAGCCGCCAAAAGGCCTCTTGGAAATGGCCACGACTCTCATGCCCCTATATAGCAGGGCGAGATACAGGAACAGTACTATTCCGCCACCGATCAACCCATATTCTTCGATAATGATGGCGAAAATAAAATCTGAATAAGGGTGTGGAAGGAAGTTTCTTTGATCGCTATTTCCAGGACCTTTTCCTGCAATTCCTCCCGTCGCCATAGCGATATAAGCATGTTTTGCCTGGTAAGCCACTTCATCCTCAGAAAGAAAATTTTCAATCCTGGACACAAATGTTCCACCCCGCTGCCCCAGAAATACCGCTGCAGTAAGCGCCAACGTCCCTACCAAACACACCATCAACAGAAACTTCATAGGCACCCGTCCAATAAACATCAACAAAAGGCAGGTGGCCAATAGAAGGACCGCTGTAGACATATTGGCCATGGCAATAAAAAGGCAGATCAAGCCGATCCATATCATGATTGGGATAAAGGTGTGCTGAAAATCCCTGATATTCCTTTGTCGCTTGGCCAACATGCCTGCGACCGCTGCAATGAGCGCCAATTTCGCCAAGTCTGATGGCTGGAAAGCCTGATCGATGATAGGAATGGTCAACCACCTGCTTGCTTCATTGACATTGGAGCCAAAGAAATAAGTAAAGCCCAACAATGGAACTGAGATCCATAACGCCACCAAACTCAATTTTGCAAAATACTTGTAAGGTATCTTGTGGGATACCCACATCACTACCAAGCTCAGCAAGACCAGGGAAGAGTGTTTAATAAGGTACACCTCGGTGTTACCGCCTGTTTTCCTGTAAGCCAAAGTGCCCGTCGCCGAGTATACCACCAAGATGCTAAGAATAGCCAATAGGATGACTATCCCCCAAATGATGGGATCACCCTTTAAATTGTCATCTATCCATTTTTTAATCGCTGTCATCTCAACCTCTTTTCAATTTTCTTACAGCTTCTTTAAATTGGTCGCCCCTGTCCTCATAATTCCTGAACAAATCAAAACTCGCACAAGCAGGTGACAGCAGCACCAAATCCCCTGCCTTCGCCCTTTCCTGAGCCAGCCTTACGGCCTCCCCCATCTCCTGGGTCTCGACAATATCCGCTATCCTATCCTTAAAGGCAGCTTTCAATTTATCATTATCCTTACCCAGGCAAATCAACGTCTTAACATGCTCCGTCACCATGGGATATAGCTGGGCATAATCATTTCCCTTGTCCACACCGCCTGCTATCCAAATCAGCGGCTCTTCAAATGCCGCCAAGGCATAAGCCGTGGCATCCACATTGGTTCCTTTGCTATCATTGATAAACACGACACCGCCGATCTCTTCCACTCTCTCCATTCGATGAGCTGCATTCTTAAAATCTCTCAATCCTTCTCGAACCGCCCTCGGATCCGCCCCTGCTATCAATGCCGCACTCGCTGCACACATCGCATTGATCATGTTATGATCGCCTTTGAGGGCCATTTCATCCTTGGACATGGTGAAGGATCCCTCCACTATAGTCAATTCGATTTCCCTTTGGTTATAGTATCCTCCGTTTTCAACCCTTTCCTCAAGGGAAATTTCATGTACCTTCGGAAGAGCCGACACCCTCGCCATACCGCTATGGATATTCTGGTCTTCTCGGTATATTATCAGATGATCCTCCTTACCCATATTCGCCAAGAGGTTCATCTTGGATTGAATGTAGTTGTCCAAACTGTAGCTATAACGGTCAAGATGATCTGGGGTAATATTCGTGACAATGGCCACATGAGGCCTTAGCTTCTTAAATCCATCTATTTGAAAACTGCTTACCTCCAAAATCCACCAGGCATGGTCGCCATCTACCAATTGGGCTGCCCAGCTATCTCCTACGTTTCCCGCCATCCCTACATCTATTCCCACCTTTTTCAGTAAATGATACGTCAACAAAGTGGTGGTGGTCTTTCCATTGGTGCCCGTAATGGCAATGGTTCTTCCCTGGCTGTATCGGAAGGCAAATTCCAATTCGTCAATCAGCGGAATGTTCTGGGCCAAAATTTCCTTTACTACCTCACTGCTATAGGGAATTCCCGGACTTTTGATGACTTCCGCGGCTTCTACAATACGCTCAAGGGTATGATGGCCTTCTTCAAAATCAATTTCATGTTCGGCCAAAACCGCTTTCCGGGAAGCAGCTATAGTGCCTTTATCAGATACAAAAACCTCATATCCCTTGGCTTGGGCAAGTAATGCCGCTCCAATCCCGCTTTCTCCCGCTCCCAAAATGCTGATCTTCTTCATTTTATCTAAGCTTTAAGGTGGATAAGGCGATAATAGCGAACAATATACCTAGGATCCAAAATCGGGTAGTGATCTTGGCTTCCGGGATATTTTTCTTCTGATAATGGTGGTGCAAGGGGGACATCAAAAATACCCTCCTTCCCTCACCGTATTTGCTTTTGCTATACTTAAAATAGCTCACCTGAATCATGACGGAAAGGATTTCAATCAGGAAGATCCCACAGATGGCGGGCAACAACAATTCCTTTCTCAATGTCAGCGATAAGACGGCAATCACTCCGCCTATCATCAGACTCCCGGTATCGCCCATAAACACTTGGGCAGGATAAGCGTTGTACCACAGGAATCCCACACAGGCACCGACAAATGCCGCGCAGAAAATGACCAATTCTTCAGATTTGGGGATAAACATCAAATTGAGGTAATCGGCGAATATCGCGTTGCTGCTGATATAAGCGAAAATTGCAATGGTCAAGCCGATGATGGCTGATGTACCGGCTGCCAAACCATCAATCCCATCCGTAATATTAGCGCCGTTGGAAACAGCGGTGATGATGAATATCACCAATAAAATATATAAAAAGGGAGTGACATCTTCGCCCAAGAAGCCCAATACCACCTCATAATCTAAGTCATTGTTTTTCAGAAATGGAATAGTAGTCTTGGTAGCCTTCACATCCTCAAAGGCAGGGAGCTCGACCACTCCTTCTTCTATGGAGATGGGGTTGTAAAACTCTCTGACCACCACATCTTCGTGAAAATACAAGGTAGCTCCCACTACAATACCAATCACGATCTGGCCTATGATTTTGAACCTACCCGCAAGGCCTTCCTTATTTTTTCTAAATACTTTGATATAGTCATCCAAAAAGCCAATCCCTCCCAGCCACACGGTAGTGACCAGCAACAAGATGATATAAATATTATAGATATCTGCAAATAACAAAGTGGGGATCACAATGGCCGCCATGATCATCAAACCTCCCATAGTGGGCGTGCCCTTTTTCTCGTTTTGGCCCTGTAACCCCAGTTCTCTTACGGTCTCGCCGATTTGCTGCCTCCTTATCCAATCAATGATGGCCTTGCCAAAAATGATGGTAATCATCAATGAAAAAACTGCCGCCATGGCTGCCCTGAACGTCGTGTACTGAAACACACCCGCTCCAGGTAGGTTAAACATTTTGTCTATATAATCAAAAAGATGGTAAAGCATTAGCTATGAATCAATATTAAGAATTCCCTTACTACGACAAGGTCGTCAAAGGGATATCGCTGCCCCTTGATTTCCTGGTAGGTTTCGTGCCCCTTGCCCGCCACCAATATTATATCCCCTGGAGCGACCATAAGACAAGCGCTTTTTATCGCTTCTCTTCTGTCCGGAATGGTCACTACCTTCCTCAGGGACACAGGATTTACGCCCGCCTGCATGTCCTTGAGAATATCCATCGGATCCTCATCTCTAGGATTGTCGGAGGTCAAAACAACCTTAGTGCTGTACTGGCAGGCAATATTTGCCATGATGGGTCTTTTACCTTTATCCCTATTCCCTCCACAACCTATTACAGTGATTACATTTTCACCGCCTGTCCGGACGCCATCAATGGTTTTAAGTACATTTTCCAAGGCATCGGGAGTATGGGCATAATCTACAATGGCTATGATTCCCTGGCATTCGAAGGTTTCAAATCTTCCCTGGGCACCCCTCATCTTTGAAAGCTGCATCAATACTTCCCCCTCTTCCTCCCCAAGCAGAACCGCCGTACCCAAAGCCGCCAATAGGTTGTAGGCATTGAAGTTCCCGATCAATCGAAACCACACCGCATTGCCTTGTATATCCAGTTCAAGCCCCTGAAGGGTATTGCTTATAATTTTTGCTTTGAAATCTGCCGGAACTTTTAGAGCATAAGTATGTCTGCTGGCTTTGGTATTCTGCACCATCACCGATCCCCGCTTGTCATCTGCATTCACCAAGGCAAACGCGTCTTTTGGAAGCTCGTCAAACAGTCTCTTCTTTGCCCGGATGTACTCGTCAAAGGTCCCGTGATAATCGAGATGGTCATGGGAAATATTTGAAAAAACCGCACCTGCCAGCTTTAAACCGGCTATCCTTTCCTGAACTATTGCATGAGAACTTGCTTCCATGAAACAATAGGTACAGCCAGCTTTGACCATCTTCACCAAAAGCTCATTGATGGCTATCGCATCCGGCGTGGTGTGCGTGGCCGTGAGCACCGTATCATTGATCTTGTTTTCCACCGTGGACAACAATCCGGAGACATGGCCCATCTCCATAAACAACTGGTGTAAAAGGGTGGCAATGGTGGTCTTGCCATTCGTTCCCGTAATGGCTATCACTTTGAGCTTCTCGGAGGGATGATCATAAAAATTGGCCGCCATTATGCCCAAAGCCTTTGATGAATTGAGCACCTGAACGTAAGTGACCCCCTCCATCTTATGATCGGGCATTACTTCACATACAATGGAAGTTGCTCCCTTTTCAATGGCCTGGTCGATGAACAGGTGCCCATCTGCTTGCGTGCCTACCGTGGCTACAAACACAGCTTCGGCGGATACTTTTCTACTGTCAAAGACAATATGCGCCACCGCTACTTCCATGTCCCCGTAGGTTGAAAGCAACGAAACTTTATACAATATATCCTTCAATACCTTCATTATCCCAACACAACTTTAATGGTTCCGTTTTGGGGAATTGAAGCCCCTGCCGATAGAGACTGGCTTTTTACTCTCCCATGTCCCGAATACTGCACCCGCAGTCCCTTATTTTCCAGTATATATAGTGCATCCCGCAAGGTCATTCCCATGACATCCGGCACTACTTTCAAATTATCTACTTTGTTGGCCTTCCAAGCAATTTTTTGGTCAACCACACTTGATTTCACCCACGTTTCCTCCCCATCATACTGGTTGGCGACCCCAAACTCCTTGCAGATAAGCTGCAGCTCTTCCACCATTCCCGCCTGGATATAAGGAAAATCCTGTTGAGGCAGATCCTTGGACTTTTTCTTGGGAGAAAAACCTTCTTTTCCCTGATTCAATTCGAGATCTTGAGAATATATCCTGTCCGCAATTTCTTTAAAAACCGGAGCCGAAACATCGCCTCCATAAGCATTAAAGCCATTGGGGCTATCAATGACGATAATCGCGCTGTACTTTGGACGGTCAGCAGGAAAATAACCCGCAAAAGAAGCATAGTATTTTTGTGTATATCGGCCGTCCACCAGCTTCTGTGCGGTGCCTGTCTTGCCGGCAATCTTATAGTTGTTGTTTCGAATGTTTTTGGCCGTACCGTTTTCCACCACTCCTTCCAACAGCGATTGTAGGTCCTTTATGGTTTTGTCTGAGGCGATCTGTCTCCTTAGGACCTCTGTCTCATATCTCTCTTTGACCACGTTCCCTTTAGAAATACTTTGAACGATCATGGGCTTTACCATTTTCCCATCGTTGGCCACCGCATTGTACAGCATCAAGGTCTGAAGCGGGGTCACTTTAAGTTCATACCCTATGGACATCCAAGGCAGCGTGGTACCGTACCAGTATTTGTCCCCCGGTTTCTTAAAATAGGGTATGCCTTCTCCTTTTATCTGGAAATCAACAGGCTTGTTCAAAGCGGTTTTTTCAACATACTCCATGTATTTGGAAGGCTTCACCCCAAAATGCTCATTGACCAATTTGGAGATACCTACGTTGGAGGACTTCTCAAAAACCTCACGGACAGTAATGGTACCGTGTCCTCCATGCTTGACATCCCTCATGGTACGGTCGTAAAACTTGTAGGTCCCATTCCCGGTTTTTACAGAATCTTTTAGGCTTATCGCTCCTTCTTCGAGCAAAGCCAGCATGGAAAGCAACTTAAAGGTGGAACCAGGTTCAGTCAGGCCTTGCTCGCCTACCGCAAAGTTGTAGTATTCACCGTAGCCGTTTCCGTCAGTGTTTTTTTGAAGATTGGTTATTGCCTTAATATGGCCCGTGGCCACTTCCATAACAATCACACTTCCAAATGCGGCGTTTTTGTTGATCAGCTGCCTCAAAAGGGCTGATTCGGCCACATCCTGAATATTCACGTCCAAGGTGGTGACTACGTCGTATCCATCTTCAGGTCTGATGTCATGCGCATCATGAACCGGCTTCCAGGAGCCTCCTGCTATTTTCTGAAACAAGGCTTCTCCGTTCCTACCCTGCAACTCCTCATTGAAGCTGTATTCCAAACCTACCCCATAATCATTTTCATTGAGAAACCCGACAGTTCTTCCTGCCAGGGATTTAAAGGGTCGGTAACGTCGGTCGATCTTTTCAAAAATAACCCCTCCGCCCATCCGCCCTTCGCGGAAAATAGGCCAACTCATCATCCTCAATTTCTCCTGATAACCGATCTGCCGACGGTTGACCATCAAATACTGCTTCCCGTTCAATCGGGCATCATTGATCATGCGCTTGTAGGCCGCAGCTGATTTGTCTTTATAGAAGCCAGATAATAAATTGGCCAAAGAATCTAACCCGGATTTGTATACCTCACTTTTAGCTATTGAAGGATCCAATACGACTCTATAGAACGGCAAGCTGGTGGCGAGCAGGCTTCCGTCGCTACTGTAGATATTGCCGCGGGTAGCATTGACCTCCCTGTACTGCAGGTTAATGTTGTCCGACATCTCCCGCCACTTGTCCCCTTCCACAAATTGGACCTGGGTTATCCTATAAAATATGGCACCCGCAAAAAGCGCCATCAATATGAAGGCAATCCTTACTCTAAATAATATGGATCTTTTTATGTTCACTAGTCCACAATAATCTTCATGGGTGGTTCTTCTATTTCATATATGTCCAAAGACATGACCTTTTTGGCTACTTCAGACTGTTTGCTGCTATACATGTAGGCTGCCTCCAGGGTAGTCACATCCGCCCGGATATCCTCCACTTCCTGCTGTACTTTCTCAATCTTCCGGATGGTCTTTTCAGCACTGTGATTACTCCAAATATAAACGAGCGCCAGGAAGGCAGCATAGCAAAGTGGCGGCACCAATTTCACAGGAAAGCCCTCACCCAACACACCATTGATATTGGTTTTCTCTTCAATCCACCTAAACAAGTTCCATCTACTCGGGGATTTGGACCCCACAGGCTTGATTTTCTTCCTGAACGTATTCTGAGCCATAATTATAATTTTTTTGCAATCCGCAATTTGGCACTCCTTGCCCGATTGTTTCTCGACACTTCTTCTTCATCTGCTTTGACCGCCTTCCGTAATACCGGTTCCAGCGGACGGAGCATATTACCGTAAAAGTCCTTTTCCACTTCTCCCTGAAATTTCCCCTTGGCCATATAGTTCTTCACCAGCCTGTCTTCCAAAGAGTGGTAGCTCATCACCACCAATCTTCCCTCGGGCTTCAATAGATCAGTAGCCTGCACCAGCATTTCTTCCAACGCCCCCATCTCATCATTCACCGCGATCCTCAGAGCCTGGAAAACCTGGGCAAAATATTTGAACTCCTTGCCCCTTGGCGCCAACTTGTTGAGTACTTCCTTGAATTCAGCAATGGTATTAAACGGCCTGTTGACTCTTTCCGAAACCACGACCTGGGCCAAAGTCTTTGCATTCTTGACCTCTCCGTAGATACCGAAGATCTTGTGGAGCTCTGCTTCCGAATAACTAGCGAGGATAGCCTTGGCCGTCAAGGTGGCGGAGGCATCCATTCTCATGTCAAGCTCCCCATCAAACCTGGTGGAAAACCCTCTATCCGGAACATCTATCTGATGGGACGAAACCCCCAGATCCGCCAGGACCCCATCCACTTGAGTGACTTTATAGAGTCTTAGGTATCTTTTCAAATCCCTGAAATTGGCTTGCACAAAAGTGAAGTTGGGATCAGCCGGCACATTGGCCAGTGCGTCCCTATCCTGATCAAAACCATACAGATGCCCTTTGTCCAGACGCTTGAGGATCTCCCGAGAATGCCCACCGCCCCCGAATGTCAAGTCCACATAGACCCCATTGGGATTGATTGCCAGCCCCTCAAGGCACTGTTCCAGCATTACGGGAGTATGATAAATTTGTCCGCTCATGGTTTTGTCACTGCCATTTGTACCTGATCAGATAATTCCTCACTATCCAATATATATTCTTCCAACACTTCCGGATTCCACAACTCCATTCTATTGCCCACTCCGACTACTTTTACTTCTTTATCTATTTTTACCGCCTGCATCATGTTCTTTGGAATTATAAACCTCCCCGTATTGTCAAGCTCCACATCTATGTTCCTTCGGAAAAAATTCCTTTGAATATTCCTATCTTCCTTTTTCAATTCATCCAATCCTGCTACCTTACTGTACGTCTTGTTGTACTCCAATGAGGTGTATAACACCAGGCAGGGCTCAAAACCCTGTATCATCATAAGCTCGTTGCCATTGATCTCCGGTATGGCTGCCTTTAATTTGGCAGGCAAAACCAGACGGCCTTTGGCGTCAAGTTTACATAAATACTCACCGGTGAATCTTGTCATTATTCTAAAAGAAGACCTGAAATACAAAAGTAATAAAACCCCCAACAGAATCTACCACATCGTCCCACTTTTTACCACTTTTTACCACTTCTCAATAAAAGTACCAAGATTTTGTTACAAAGCAACTGAAATAAGGAAAAATACGGGCCTTAATAAATCAATATCAAGTGTTTATCTCTTAAAAGAAACAACGGGAATTTTATGGAATTTGCAGCATTCTTGTGACCGAATTGATAAAACTACCGATGAAATACACTTTAGGCGTTATAGGAACAAAAGACTTAACCTTTATGATGGGGAAAACTTCATCGGTTTTTCTTGAGAAAAAATCTATAGCCCTAGATCGGTAGTGATCACCTCAGCAGGCTATGCCAGCGCGGAGGCTAAACGGGATCCAAAAAGTTGAGCGACACTTTATTTCTGGCGCTCAATAGTGAAACTGACCAAGTCCTTTAAAGAATTTTTGTACTCGGAATCGGGAAAGTCTGCCAAGATATCCAAGGCTTCCCGATAAAATCCAATCATTACTTCTTGGGCGTAATTAAGCCCTCCGGAATTTTTAACAAACTCTATTACTTCATTCACTGCTTTCTTGTCTTCATTCCGGTTTCTGATCAGGTAAATGATCTTTTTCTTATCAATCCATGACGCATGGTTCAAGGCATAAATAAGGGGTAAAGTCATTTTCTTTTCCTTAATGTCAATGCCTACAGGTTTGCCAATTTCGTCTTTGCCATAGTCAAACAAATCATCCTTGATCTGAAAGGCCATTCCGACTTTTTCTCCAAAGTCCCTCATTTTTTCTATGGTTTCCTCCGTGGCGTTGGCCGTAGCGGCTCCCACAGCACAGCAGGAAGCAATCAAGCTGGCGGTCTTCTTCCTTATGATGGTGTAATAGACTTCTTCGGTAATATCCAATTTTCTTGCTTTGGCAATCTGTAGGAGTTCCCCCTCACTCATTTCCTGAACGGCATGCGAGACAATTCTAAGCAATCCAAAATCCCCGTTGTCCACACTCAGGAGCAGGCCCCGAGACAACAGGTAGTCCCCAACCAGCACTGCAATTTTATTTTTCCAAAGGGCATTGACTGAAAAAAATCCCCGGCGGTAATTGGCGTCATCCACCACATCATCGTGCACCAGGGTGGCGGTATGCAGCAATTCAATTAGGGCGGCACCCCGATAAGTCGCTTCCGAAATCCCCCCGGCTACGCCGCTGGTCAAAAAAACAAACATAGGACGCATCTGTTTCCCCTTTCGCCGCACGATATAATTCGTGATATGATCCAGCAGCTTCACCTTACTTTTCATAAAAAAGCGAAACTTCTTCTCAAAATCAGCCATTTCCGTGGCTATAGGCGATTGTATTTGCTTTAGATTTAGGCTCATCGATGTATATTGGTGCAATAATACAATGTATTACTTCATTGACAAAATAGAGGCTGCGATTATTACTTGGGCGGTGTTGGAAGCAAGATCCCCAAAGCGGATAGTGAGGAAGCGGAAGACCAAAGCAGGGACACATCTGGTGATGGATATCACATCCTGATTCTTTGCATTTTGTTACTTACCTCTCGATACTCGCTAAGGAATCCCCCTTCTCCCATGATTTTCCGTATATTTGATCTGCAAAAAGAACCCTACACTTGACTGACGACTATATCAAACACAGATACGAACCCATTCTTCCCAAAAAGAATGAATGGCCTATCGTGAAACTGAGCAAAAACCGGAAAGAGTTTATCAATAAAGTAGCCAATTCAAGCCGGAACAAAATCCTGGCCCTCACAGGAAATAGCGTTGATTTACTGCGGGAGGAGTTGGAGACGACGCTCTACCGGGAAAGGCTGCGCATCAAACAAAATCCCTGGCTGATAGATCCCGACGATGAGCCGGCTTTTTGGTCCAAGGTAAAGTCCTCACTGGTCGCCATCACCTCTGATAGCACCATGAGCCAGAATCAAAAGAAGGAAAAATACCAGGCTATCCTTGAAGACATCACCCTGCGTTACACCGAGGAAATAGCCAGCAACTTCAAACACAGCCATTATAAAGTCACCCGAAGTGTGGTGAAGTTTGGCTTTGCCAGGTTACTCAATACCGCCAGGGTCAAAGGCTTCAAGTCCTTATTCAGCAGCCAATATACCCTGCAGGACAAAATACAGATTATCGGGGAGACGGATCAGCTTCGGGATTTGGCCTCCAAGGGCACTATCGTCATGACCCCTACCCACTTCAGCAACCTGGACAGCATCCTGATCGGCTGGACCATCAATACGCTCGGCTTGCCGCCTTTCATTTACGGCGCAGGGCTTAATCTTTTCAATATTGAGATTTTTGCCTATTTCATGAATGCCCTTGGCGCTTATAAGGTGGATCGCCGCAAAAAGAACCATCCTTACCTGGAAACTTTAAAAACCTATTCCAGTGAAGCCATCCAGTTTAATTGCCATAGCCTGTTTTTCCCAGGTGGAACGCGATCCCGAAGCGGGAGATTGGAGAGCACGCTGAAGCTGGGACTGTTAAGCACGGCCATTGAAGCCCAAAGAGCCAATTATCAGAAAGGGATGGAGGATATCAGCGGGAAAGTTTTTATCGTTCCTGTCACGATCAATTATCATTTCGTACTGGAGGCCCCCAGCCTGATCAAGGAATACCTGAACCTTACCGGCCAGGAAAGGTATTATCAGGAAACGGATGAGTTTTCCAACTCCTATAAAATTTCTAAATTCCTGTTCAAGTTCTTTACCAAAGGCTCGGACATTTCCGTCTCCATCGGTAGGGCCATGGACATCTTGGGCAATTATGTGGATGCCGAGGGCAACAGTCTGGATAAGCACGGCAGGATCATCGATTGCAAAGATTACTTCCTTTCTGATGGCCGAATCACCGTGGACAAGCAAAGGGAAAACGAATACACCCATAAGCTAGGTAAGAGGATTGTGGAAGAATTCCATAAGATCAACCGGGTATTCAGCAGCCATCTGGTGGCCTTCACCGCATTTCAGATGATCAAACGGGACAACAAAAAATTGGACCTTTTCAATTTACTGAGGTTGCCTGAGGAAGATATTGCTCTTCCTTATGAGGCTTTCAAAGCTGAATGTGAAAAAGTACTGGTTAGAATTTCTGTGCTGGAACAAGAAGAAAAAGTCCATATGGCCCCACATCTAAAACAGGATATGGATCAGATAATCGCCCATGGCCTTTCCAATGTGGGAATGTACCATGCCAAGCGTCCATTGATCCGCAACGGGTCAGGCGAAATAGTCACAGAGGATCTAAACCTGCTGTACTTTTACCACAACAGACTCCATGGTTATGAACTTGAGAAACTCTTTAAATAACAAATCAATAGGCGTCATAGGCATCGGTTCTTTCGGCACCGTCATCGCCAATATTTTAGCGGAAAAAAACGAAGTGATCGTCTATGCCAGAAACCCTGAGGTGGTAGAAGAGATCAACCAAAGGCATATGGTGGAAGGAAAAAAACTCCATCTGAGAATAAAAGCCACGGACGATCCGGAGTATATCTGTGATCGCTGCGACATCTTGTTCCCCATGATTTCCTCCTCGGGATTTACGGAGGTGATGCGCAAGTTTTCCCCCTTCCTCCACCCTTACCACCTGTTGATCCATGGCACCAAAGGCCTTTGCCTGGACCTGCCCCCGGGCAAATCACTGGAGGATGTTCAACAGATCAATCGGGAGAACATCTATACCATGAGTGAAGTGATCCAGAATGAGACCGTCGTCGTGAGGATAGGGTGTCTTGCCGGCCCTAACCTTGCGAAAGAACTTGAAGTCGGACAGCCGGCGGCGACAGTCATTGCCAGCCGGTATGACGAAGTTATCCTGGAAGGACAAAGGCTTTTGAGAAACGACAACTTCCAGGTCTACGGGAATAAAGACATTATCGGGGTCGAACTCAGCGGGGTCTTGAAGAATATTATCGCCATTGCCGCAGGTGCCTTGGCGGGTATGGGATTGGGCGAAAATGCCAAAGGCCTCCTGATTTCACGGGGCATGGTGGAGATGATCCATTTGGGAAAGGCTTTGGGGGGAAGCACCAATTCATTTATAGGCTTGGCTGGTGTCGGGGACCTGGTCACCACCTGCAGTTCCACCTTTTCCAGAAATTACACCGTGGGCTATAAATTGGCTCAGGGAGAAAACCTGGAGCTGATCAAGCAAGGAATGGAAGAAACAGCCGAAGGCATCAATACGGTAAGATTGGTTAAACTTTTTATTGAAGGAAAGGACCTGCGTGCTCCGATTACAGAAACACTCTACCGCGTGCTCTTTGAAGGTTATAAGGTTGAATTGGCCCTGCAGTACCTGATGAAAATTCCCTTAAACGTGGATGTAGATTTTTTGGAGGATTAAGGACGGATTAGGTTCTTTTTTTTCTGATTAAGAGAGGGTTATCTAAAATATCTACCTATTTTACAGCCAAATCTTTCCTCAGGAGTTCATCAATGAAAGCCATCTTATTGTTTTATATAGAACTCAGCTTATTTAATGTCCCTTTTTCCCTTGTGGTAGGGCTTCTTTCTGGTAATTTCTGGCTTGGGTTTGGTCTATCCCTTGTTTCGGGAGGCATGATGCTCGCGGCGTATTTTTTTGAAAGAGAAAGGTATTTCCTGTATTTTAACAAGGGGATTTCAAAAGTCAAACTGCTTGTGTCAGCATCCATCCTCAATGTGTGTATAGTCCTGATAATATTTAACCTCCAAAAATTTCTCAATGGTTAAAAATGAGCTGGAAATAAGCGGGATCATCAAACAATTCAAGACTCGGACGCTGTTATCAGACGTCTATATCAAATGTAAAACAGGGGAGGTGATCGGTCTTCTGGGACGAAACGGCTCGGGAAAATCCACAATTTTGCAGATCATATTCGGTACAATGCCGACTGAGAACAAGAGTATCCGGATCAATAACACCTCCTATCCCCGCCCTTATTTAAACGGCAAGCTAATCAGTTACCTTCCACAGAAAAGTTTTTTGCCCAAGCGGCTTGGCATAAAAAAGCTTATCGACATTTTTATAGACAACAAAGAAGTCAGGTCAAGAATTTTAGCGGACAAAAGAATAGCTAGGCACATCGATAAAACCATAGCCGGATTATCCGGGGGTGAGTTACGCTATCTGGAAATCCTTTTAGTCATTAATTTACCGGTCCAATTCGTGCTGCTGGATGAACCTTTTTCAGCCATAGAACCGATCTACAAAGAACTGATCAAAGAACTGATCAACAATCATAAACAGGATAAAGGATTTCTGATTACGGATCACGATTATAAAAATATTATTGCTACCAGCGATCTCCTATATCTGATGGATAATGGCGTCTGCCGAAAGATCTGCAATTACAGTTCCGAATTAGAGACCTATAAATATTTGCCGAAGGGAACATTCACACGTAAAGAAATCCCCGAACCTGAAACAAAACCGTTTGTTGTTGATAAACAGACACTCCAGAACCTGGATATAGTTGGAGTCTATCAGGAAGGGGAGATATGTAAAATTTTCGATGAAGTGGCTACTCCCGGTGGCAGAAAAAAACTAGCTGCAATTATTAAATCTCCCTCCCTAAATATTCCTGAACTGGAATCACGCAAGGATGCCATTAAGTTCTTTGACACCAACGAAATAAGCCTCGGGATTGATAAGAAACAGATTGCAGCTATCGAATATTATTTACAATCCTCAATCCCCGTATATAAGAATACATTTTACAGTTCACTTATCAGTTATCTGAAAAATTATTTCAGTCCTTCAAGTGATTATTACAATATCAAGACCGGGATACAGAACACGCTCGGATTTATATCCTACCTACGAACGGTTGTCGATAAACTTCAGGAAAAAGAAACAACCGAATATCTGTCAGATTTATCATTTTGCATTCAGGACATAATCACGAAAAGAGAACTCAGGGAAATTTTAGATTCTGAAGACCGGATATTTCCTATTGGAAAACTGGATCATTTTTTTGGAAAAACAGGGATATACGAAAGCTGTTGGAAATCATCTATGAACTTGATGTGCTGGAATCGGTCGGTAAGGTGGTGTCAAAACGGCATTTTTCTTATCCTGGGTACATAAATTCTGAAGCACCCCTGGTGGAAATTAAAGGACTGTTTCATCCATTGGTCAATGGGGCTGTTTCGAATGATTTTCACATAAATGGAGACGACAACCTTTGTTTTTTGACCGGTGCAAATATGTCTGGAAAATCGACTTTTCTCAAATCATTTGGCATCGCTGTTTACTTGGCCCATGTCGGGTTTCCTGTTCCTGCTTCAGAAATGAAAACAACCATCTTCAATGGCATGGTGACAACCATAAATCTTCCCGACAACATCACTTTGGGATACAGCCATTTTTACAACGAAGTGAAAAGGGTGAAGGACATTGCAACAACTATCCATCGGCATAGAAAAATGGTGGTCATATTGGATGAACTGTTCAAAGGAACAAATGTAAAAGATGCTGCGGATGCCTGTTTAATGATTACTTCCGCCCTCTCAAAGATCAAAAACTGCGTGTTTATCGTATCCACTCACCATGTAGAAGTTGCCAAGAAGCTTGCCGCCAACAAACACATACTTTTCAACCATTTTGAGTACCGTATAGTCAATGAGACCCCTACCTACACCTTCAAGCTTAAACAGGGAGTGTCTGACGACCGAGCGGGGCTTTTAATCATAAAGCAGGAAGGAATACTTGAGATTTTGCATGATGCCGCACGACAATCATTGAAATAAAGTTGGCGAGACACAAAAAAAGCTTCTATAAGTAGGCAAAACAGGCTTTTCCGGAGCTATATTCGCCGGCGTTTATATTATCCTGAACCTCATACGCAACACGCGTAAGGCCTCAAAACTTAGGACAGGGAAGCAGCGTATCCCTCTTCAGAGGTGCTCCAGGGTTCTTTCGTGGGAAAATATAGGACAAACTTATCTCATGGGCACCGCCGGATTGGATGCCCAACTGTGACACAGTATAGTCAAAACTATAGCCGATGTTTAGGCCCGATGGAAGATTAAAACCCACCAGCAGGACCACCGCGTCTCTGTTGCTTTGCTTTTCTACAGGCTTATAAGGCAAGCCCCGGTACCAAGCCCCGAAAATTAACGGCTCCATATACACATAGGCACCCACGTCTAGCTGCTCGAATGGCCCTTGGCGTTTATAGTTCAAGGTAGGGGTAATATACCTTTGTTTAAAGGTATGGGTAAAATCCCTCCTCATGGGGCCTTGGCCTAAAGAAATCCGGTAACCCGTATGGATGGAGAATTTTGCCGGAAGATTGCTGATGCCCAAAGACCCGGGATCATCCTGCAAGAAGGATTGGTTTGGTTGGTTGACATGGTGGGCAGACAGACCCAGCCAGAAATTTTCCGTAAAGAAAAGACCGCCCAAAGAGAGGGAAAACATATTTACAGGCTCTCCCAAGCCAGGTAATTCGTCGCCCGCCAACGGCGGCCCAAAAGGATCGGTTGGACTTATCTGGTTGGCAAAAAGGAGGTTTTCGTAAAATCCGATATCCCTCCTCATATAACTTGCCTGAAACCCCGGCCTGAAATAAGAGGCTTCGCCCAACCTGACTTCATAAGCATACAACGCGGAAATCGTAGTTGAACGCAGATTGGCCGCTCCTTCCACATCGTTGGTGACCATCAGGCCCACCCCGCTATTATAATCATCCAGGTAAGTATCGTAATAGGCCGAGAACGTATTGAAGGTAGCGTCAAGGCCAGGCCATTGGTTCCTATAATTCAGTCCAATCCTACCGCTGAGCTCCGAACCTGTAAAAGCAGGGTTCAGATACAGTGGGGCAGCATAATATTGGCTATATTGGGGATCTTGGGCCCTGCTTTCTAAAGCTGTTGCCAAAAAGATCAGCGCAAAAAAAACTGGAAGTAAATGAGACCTAATCAAAGATTTGTCCGTTTATTTGAGTGTCAACTAGGTTACAAACGTTTTGCTGCTTTTTGTGTTTTATAAAGCAGCCAGCAAATTATGAAAATCCGCCCTATTTCCATAAATAATATTTTTATAGTTTTCTGTGGTGTAATTTCTTTCTTATTGGGTAACCATGCCTCGGCCCAAGGATTCAACGAAAATGAATGGATTTTTGGCTACTGCGAAGGTACGGACAACAATTATATTTCTTTTGGAAAAGACGGAATCGCCAAGGTACAGACCATCCCCGGAGCCATTACTTTTGGAAAAGGGAATTCCGCCATGGCCGTTGACCCGATTACTGGAAAGGTACTCTTCTACACCGATGGAGCCTTGGTGTACAACTACCTTAACCTTTCCATGCAGGGGGTAGTGGGCGAATTGGGAGGCTCTGAAACGGGCCGTCAGACAGTAGCCATTTCCGAACTGGATTATTCCACAGAACCAGACGGAAACAAACTCTTTTACATTTTCTATATCAACGCGGCAGGGGTGTTGCAAACTGCCGTTGCAGACATGAACGACCAAGGCGGTGCCCAAGCGGGCCACCCCCCGGCTGGTGCCATCTCAGAAGGCGGATCTTTTGGGCCTGCCGTGGGAGCTATTGCCGTGGTGAAAACCGCGGGGTCACCCAATTACCTGATCAGTTTTGAAGACGGGCGCCTGATATCACGCGAAATTGGTGCTACTGAGGGAGATTTTACCCTTATAGGTGACCTAGCCCTGGGCTTTGCTCCGAAGGCAATTGTTTTTGATGAAGATTCGCAAAGCCTGTTGCTCATACCCCCTACTCCTAATGAAGATTTGCTGCAGGTTCCGTTCGACACCTCCACCGGAACATTTGGCACCGGCGTTACATACGGACAAACAGGTGCCGGTGCACCCATAGAAGGAGCCTCTTATTCGCCCGACGGCGACTTTATCTATTACTCCCAAGATAGCCTATTGTACAGGATACCCACCTCAGATCCCTCGGCCGCACCAGAAGAAATACCCTTAACTGCGGAAATTTTTAAAATTTATGACCTTAAAAAGGGGCCGGATGGGCAGCTTTACTATATCTACGAAGAAACCGAAGGCGGCCCCCAACTCGTAGGAAGGGTAACCAATCCTGACGAAGAGGAATTGGGGGAAGTGGAGACGGACGAAGATCCTTTCAATGGAGCGGATTTTTGCGGTAGGATTTTCCCAGTGTTTGCCCCAAACATTGATCTGGAAAACCAGGTGGATTTTACCTGGGAGCCCATGGATCCCTGTATGAACAACCCCCTGCAGCTTACCAGTGTTATCAGTCCCGAAAATTACCAACCTGTAAGTTTTGAATGGGTGATCAACCCACCTTTGACCGACGAAGAGGGTGAGGAAATAGAAATGGACCTGAATGAGGAACATTTGCTGTTGCCCGCCCAAGCCACCTCACAGGAGAGTATCTCCGTCAGCCTCACGGTCACCTTCGCCAATGGGGAAACCCGCAATGTCAGCCATGATATCAGCTTTCAGGAAAACAACCTGCAGGCACAATTTACCGCGTCTGATACTACCCTGTGCAAACCCCAATGCATTGACTTGCAGGAGCTGCTAGAGGTGCAAAGTGGGGACCAACAGGGAGGAGGCCAACCCGGCGGGGGAATAGGTATTCCCGGCCTTCCAGGCGGTGGAGGCCAACCGGGAGGAGGACAGCAGGGCGGCAACTACGAATACTTTTGGTCCAACAAAAAAGAAGAGGGCTGGGGTGCCGAAGCCCCCAATGAGGTATGTCTGCCGGGATTTTATTGGGTATTGGTAAGAGAGCAAGGTTCTTCTTGTTATGCATATGCCAGTATCCGGGTAAAAATCTGGGATGTGGAGGATCAATCCAACAATATCTGGTACTTTGGAAACGGGGCGGGTTTGGACTTTAACCGGGATCCTGATAATCCAGATGCCCCTACCCCGCGTCCCATAGAAAACCCGCATCCCCAAAATATTCCCGCAGGGGTTACCACGATTTCCGATCAAGCGGGAGAGGTGCTTTTCTATACCGACGGGCAGACCGTCTGGGATCTCAATGGTAATCCTATGCAAAACGGAGAAAATATTGGCGGCGATAACCAATCCTCGCAGAGTGTGCTCGCAGTTCCCTTGCCACAGGAAGAAACCCTCTTCTACTTATTCACCACCCAAACGGCTGCCGGGGGTTCTCCGGAAGTAAATTTTTCCTTGGTAGATATTAAGGGGGACAATCCGCAGGGCGTCGGCAACGTGGTGAGCAGCAATAATTTCCTTTTTAGCCCCAGCACGCAACACTCGGCAGCATTGGGTGCAGGGGATACGACCTGGGTAGCTTTTCATGAATTGGGAAATAATACCTTCCGTTTTTATCCGGTGAGCAATGAAGGCATCGGACAGCCGGTGTTCAGTTCTGTGGGCGGCAACCATAGCTTTGGAACAGGCGTGGGAAGCATGAAATTCAGCCCCGATGGAACAAAGTTAGCCGTCACAATCCACGAGGGTGGAAATAACCGCGTAGAGATTTTTGATTTTGACCAGGAAACAGGGGAACTCACCGAATATGCCATTTTGGACCTGGGAAGTGAGGGAGAGGTTTATGGCTTGGAATTTTCGGAAGATGCCGGCAGAATACTTGTCTCATACAGAAACGGTGGCCCTGGAGTCGAAGAATTTTTTATCCAAGCAACGGAAAGCAAAGATGATTCCGATCCGGACAACCCTGTCATCACCACCTGTCCGGACTGCTTTATAAATGCCTCCGGCAAGGAAGAAATCAAACAATGTATCCTCGATAGTAGGGTAAGTGTCGCCGATACCCGCGGCCTTGATTTGGGGGCCTTGCAAATTGGTCCAGACGGACAGATCTATGTCGCCATAGTCGGTTCCAATCTGATTGGGCAGATCCAAGTCGAACAAAACTGTGGCCCGAGCAGGTTTAACCAAAACGCCGTAGAGCCAATGCCCGGAACTTCCAATCTGGGATTGCCTTCCTTTGTCCAAAATTCGGGCAGCAGCATTCCTGATCCAAGTTTGTCTGGGCCGGAACGGCTTTGTCTAGATCCGGAGACTGGCGCCGTGGGAGTATTTGAAGGAGGCGGGGAGCCGGACATCGACCGTTATTCCTGGACCGTCACCAATGAAGATGATGTTGTCGTCCATACCATTAGTGGGCTTGGAGAGGAATTTCAAACGCTGGAATACAGTTTTCCGGCAGCAGGAGTTTATCAGGTAGACCTCGAAGTAGAGCGATGTGGCACCCCTTGGGAGGAGGCTTTTAGGCTGGAAGTGGAGGTCTATGATGTTCCCCAAATCACCTTGCCTTCGGAGATCCCACTTTGTAATGATGATACGGTAGAACTAACAGCCGTGGATCCCAATGATCCCGAATTGGAAAATTACACCTTTGTATGGATCAATGCTGCTGGGGACACCTTGGGTGCTGAAAACACCTTGACTGTGTCCGACGAAAGCATCTATACCGTGACCGTAGCGCATAAGCTGCCTGCAGGTGCTGATCCTGAGCTTTTCCAATCCTGTCCTGCTACCCAATCTGTTTTTGTAGGACCTGCCTTCCAATTTGAGATCGATCAGACTGCCGAAGAGGTTTGCCTCGGGGAAACCGTCACCTTTACGCCTGACACCCCTGTGAGTGGCAATTGGTTTGCATTAATAGAAGGGGCTAGCGAGAGAATCGCCTTAGGCGAATTTTTTGAGCTTGAACTCAGCACAAACGATTTGCCTGACCCCGGAAGATATGAAATTATTTTCCAGACCTCCGACCCCTTGGACAGTACCTGTACCGTCGAGAAAACCATGGAATTGCTTGTCAATCCCCTTCCCCAGTGGCAGATCATCGACCGATCCAATTCGGATGGATGTGACATCGATAACGGAAGCGTTACGATAAGAGCAATAACCAATATTGACAGCTTGGTAATAGCAGAAACCGAACAGATTTTTTCCTTGTTAGAAAACGAGACAATCCAATTGACAGATCTTCCCATAGGGAATTACACCCTTACCGGGTTCAACAATGGTTGTTCTACTTCTACGACTTTTGTCATAGAAAATCGAAATCCGCCCCGTGAGCTTGAATATCAGATCAACGGAATTCCTGAAAAATGCGATGATGAAGATACCGGGCTATTCCGGCTCACTTTTCAGAATGGCCCCGCATCAGGCACCTATGTCATTCGAAGTCAATCCGAAGATCTGGTGATCAGCGAAGAGTTTTCTTCCCTGTCAGTCCTGGAAATCCCCGTGCCTCCGGGAATTTATAAAGTGGAGATCATAGGGGTGGATGGATGCCGCAATCCTAGCGCAACCACCTTTTTTATGGACCCTGCTCCGGCGGCTGATTTTTCCATTCCTTCGCAGGTATCGGCCTGTGGCTCTTTTACCTTCAGCCCCGTAAGCAGTCTGAATGTTAAATATACTTTAACAGATGAAGCGGGAAATCCTTTAAGCCCAGCAGCGGATGGATCTTTCACCATAACCGAAAGGGGAACATACACTGTTCTGGGAGAAGGCCTAGACCCAGAAGACAGCCTGTGTCCTATAGAAAAGACCATTCAAGTTAATTTGGAAGAAACCGTTGATTTTGAATTAATAGCCCCTACCGCTTCATGTGACGGTCCCTTTACTTACGAAGTCGATTTATTGGGTACCGACCCGGCAACGGTTTCTGTCCAGTGGTTCGATGAAAGTGGCCGGCGCATCGCCAACGGCCTCACGTTCACTCCTGCATCCTCTGGTAATTATTCGGTAGAGGTAGCGCCTACAGGAGTCGTCAATTGCGCGGGAGCCCGTCAGGAATTCCGTACGCCGGAGACTGCCACCCCCGTAGAAGTGGAACTGGAATATGAACCGTTCTGCGGGGAAGATGCCTTCACCACGCTCAGCATCAATGCGGATTTGAGTCAAGTGGACCAGATCACGTGGTCTGTGCTTACGGATGGTACTTTTGAGACCATTCCCAATACCGAAGGTAAGGAAAGCATTTCGGTCTCTTCTGAGGGCAGTTACCGTGTGACACTCTACAATGAAACAGGATGTGCACTAGGCCAGGATGAAGTGACCATCACACGGTCTGTTCTTGTTCCGCCGGTATTGGAAGAAAGGTACGTCATCTGCCCGACCGAGAACATCAACAGCATCCTGAATCCGGGCGACTATGACACCTATGAATGGATTTTGGATAACGAAATTCTTTCTACCAGTGCCACCTTTACCCCTACCCTCCCCGGCAGTTACCAACTTCGTGTGGCTGACGAAGCAGGATGCGAGTTTATTCTTGACTTTGTAGTGGAAGAAGATTGTGAGCTGAGAATATCCTTTCCCAACGCAGTGGTTCCCGGTTCCGATTCCAAGAATTTTGTAATCTATGCGAATGAATTTATAGATGAGGTAGAAGCCCTCATCTATAACCGCTGGGGCGAGTTGATTTTTTATTGCACGCATCAAAACGTAGAACCCGGTACAGCATTTTGCCCTTGGGATGGCATAGTCAATGGCAAAATCGTCCCGATAGGAACCTATCCCCTTATTATAAGGTTTAAAAGCGAAAATCAAGGCGTCGAAAAAACCATAAAAACAGCCATTGTTGTAATAGAATAATATGATCACCGTTATATCACCTGCCAAAACCCTAGACCTTAGCCCATCTGATATCACCACCGTCACAGAACCCCAGTTTAAGAAAGAAATAAAAGAACTGGCAGGGATCATGAAGAAAAAGTCCTCTGCTGACCTACAAGAGTTAATGGGGATCAGTGAAAGCATCGCTAGCCTGAACAGGGAGCGGTTCAAAAACTTTTCCAACAATTTCACCCTGGAGAACTCAAAACCCGCTCTTTTTACTTTTAAAGGGGATGTGTACCGGAAGATGGATGTGGAGAATTATTCAGCCTCACAGCTTTCGTTTGCGCAGGATCACCTGAGAATTTTGTCAGGCTTTTATGGCCTGCTCAAGCCTTTGGATCTGATCCAACCTTACCGCTTGGAGATGGGCATCAAACTCGCCAACAAGAAAGCCGCGGACCTCTACGGCTTCTGGCAAGATAAGATCACTAAGGCATTGGATGAAGCGGCAACTGATGGGATAGTTATCAATCTGGCCTCACAAGAGTATTTTAAAGCCGTCAACCTGAAAAAGCTAAAGGCGAGAGTCATCCATATCGTTTTTAAAGAATACCGAGAAGGCGTCTATAAAATTATAGGGATTTTTGCCAAGCAAGCCAGAGGAACAATGGCCAATTATGTCATTGAAAACCAAATAGATGATCCTGAAAAATTAAAACTGTTTAACCTGGACAACTATGAGTATTCGGCAAATCTAAGCTCTTCGGAGGAGTGGGTGTTCATCCGATAATCATGGACTAGGAATGGTTATTGCTTTCAGCCATTTCTCCTAAACCTGGTTTATGGGAGGGTGTAGCTATTGGACTTCAGGAGATTTTGGGCGCCGATCGGCGGGTGTAAATCTGCTATAAGTATTCAAACATGTTGTGTGTGATGCCTAGCGGTTTGCAGCTCAAATCTATGCCCATTATTCTTGATTCTCCCATTGCTATTAATTATATAAAAATTTAACTATTTTTCTATCAAACTAGTAATAAATTTGCTGATGTTTTTGTCGAAATTGGCCTCTAAACTTGGGATAAAATGATTTTACGCGCCTATCTGCTTCTGCCGATTTTTATCCTACTTTCTTTATTTACAGTAGTATCTGGCTCTATTTCTCCCTGGTTTTCGGAAGAAGACTTGCGGGCCGAGCCAGTACTACAAGGCCCTTCAGGGGTTTGTCTAAGTGCCGCTTCAGGTTTTTCCTACGCAGAATATACGGGAGGGGGCGATGCCTCCGATGTATTCAATTGGTCAATAACAGATGAAGCCGGATTTGAGGTTTATAGCTTGGCTGGGCAGGGTATCAGTAAAATCATCTTTGCCTATTCCAAAACAGGCAATTATAAGGTAAACCTAAAAGTATATCGGGGTGGGAACCAGAACTACTATCAAAAGACGATAGATGTGATCGTGCAGACCGGGCCGGTGTTCAACATGCCCCCCGATGTGGTCCTGTGCGGAAATGATGCCGTTACCATCACTGCGGTCAGTGATGACCCTGCTCTTAACCCGAATTTTTCTCAATTTAGCTTCCGTTGGACCAATGAGGCGGGCAGGGAATTAAGTACCCAAAACGAACTCACAATCACTGAAGAAGGGCGGTATTTCGTGGTTGTCTCGACACCCGCCTGCTCAGTGGGTGCCACTACATTCGCCGGTCCCTCCATAGAGGTAGAAGTGACTCCTTCTACCACCACAGCCTGTCTGGGACAAACCGTCACTTATACTCCTGATGTGCCCATCAGTGCCTCCTGGTCCTATCAAAAATCGGGACAAACCAACCGGACTTCTTTGGGGAAATTCTTCACCCTCAGCCTTGATACCGATAACCTGGAAGGATTGGGGGATTATACCATCTATTTCAATGCCGAAGACGCAAACAACCCCGGTTGTTCGGTAGAACAGTCATTTCCACTGCAGATCAATGAAGGGGCCTCCTTTAGACTGACTAAAATATCAGATGCTGATGAATGTGAAGCTACGGATGGCGCTTTTAGGATCACCGCTGTGTCAGGATTGGATGAATTGACCGTGGTGGGAGTTCCTGGAGCGACCTTTAGCTCCCTCGCCCCCAATGAGGAACGGGTCATTTCAGGATTACTTCCTAAAACCTATGTAGTAAACGGCAAGCTTAACGGATGCAATGTTTCGAGGTTGATCAGCATCGACAACCTAAATTTTGATGACCCTATCCAGTTTAATGTTTCTCTAGACGAAGCAGGAACTTGTTCCTCATCTGGGCTAAATAGAGGCGCAATCTCCTTGGAATTTCTGGACGGTCCAGGGAGCTACTCCATTTATTCTTCGAATGGCTCAGAAGTAACTGGAGATTTTGAAGCCAATGATATTTTGACTGAAGAACTACCCGGAGGCACTTACCAAATTCAGGTGAAAGACGCCAATGGTTGTACAAGTCCAGAAGTAAAGTCAATAACAGTTCCTACACCCAGACAGGTATCTTTCTCTGTTCCTTCTTCGGTAACGGCTTGTGAATTCTTCGAATTCAGTCCCGAGTCTGACCAGGATCTCTCCTATGTTATCACTGCCCCCAATGGAAGTACGCAGACGGGAAATGCACAAACAACCTTTAGAATGGAAGAATCCGGCACGTACTCCGTTCTGGCTACCGCTAATGACCCGTCCTCGGGACTTTGTCCAAGGAGACGTGACATGGTCGTGACGGTGAACGAACAGTTAGAATTTGATTATTCACAGCGGTATATTGACTGTTATGGAAACCAGATTTTTACTGCAGAATTGGGATCAACGAGACCTGCAGATGTGGTCATCCGCTGGCGCAATGAAGCGGGGAATATTGTAGGCCGGGCAAAGGAATTTTATCCTCCTTCCACCGGTAACTTCACCCTAGACGTGCAGCCAAGGGCCAGTAGCAGCTGCCCCGCCACGCCTATCTCCTTTGAAGTAACCATACCTCAGTTGACCTATCCCGTGGAAATCAGCGCCTCTTCATTTTGCGGAGAAGATCCCTTTTCCACCTTAACGGCCGAGGGCGATTTTGGTGAGGAACGTCAGTACCAATGGTTTTATACTGATTCCCTTGGCAATATATCAGAGCTACTGGAATACCACAACCAGCGTGAAATAGACGTCACTGATGAAGGAACCTATGAAGTCATTGTCAGAAGACTGGGCGAACCCATGTGCGAATTGGGAAGGACTTCTTATGAGCTGGTAAAGGCGGAGGGGATTACGTTGGACCTGAACGATGAATACCAAATATGCACTGCTGAAAACTTCTTTCCCACAATCAATCCCGGAAGCTTTGAAACCTACAGTTGGTTAATGGATGGGGTGAAAGTCGATAGCACTTCCACGTTCAGACCAAACGTCACAGGTAGTTATGAACTGTTAGTTACCGATACTGAAGGCTGTGAAACAAGTGCGGCTTTTGAAGTCACTGAAACCTGCGTGACCCTAGCCAGGTTTCCCAATGCGCTAAAGCCTGACAATCCACGGAAAGATTTCAGGATCTACTTGGATTCCTTGATTCAACATGTTGAAATATTTATTTACAACCGCTCAGGGGAATTGGTATACCATTGTGAATCCTCCGTATCAGACCACTCTCAACCCTACTGTATCTGGGATGGAACCATCAATGGGAAGATAGCGACAATAGGCACCTATCCCATGATCATCCGTTTGTCCAGTGAGGAAAACCAAATTTTTGAGGAACTGAAAGAAAGCTTACTGATAATAGAATAATCATGCTTATCGCGGATACAAAGCAGTAACTACCCCAGTTTGCTTCCAAAATCAGGGGAGATGCATGAAGGTTAAATTAAAATCGAAGGAAAACCTAGCTCCAATAAGAAAGCAACCTATTGATTTCCATCGAAGCCGGGGCAAGAGTCATTAAATTCGGCTGCGGAAATGGCAATTTACTCTTTGAACTTTCCCCGCACATCAGATTAGCTTGGGGAATTGATAAATCCCAAAGGTTGATCAATGAAGCACTAGCCTATAAGCGACAGCATGCAATTGAAAACGTCACGTTTTCATGTCAAGAACTCAGAAGAGGTTTTCACCTTACAGAAGGGTTTGACTACTCAATTGCAAGTTTATTTTTTCATGTAATACCACCCGCCGACGCGGCATACCTGTTGGAGAAAAAGAATACGCTAGCTCCCCATGTGTTGATATGTGGATTCTCCCACCCTCAAATCTTAAAAGAAAAGCTTCTATTATGGGCGGACCAAAGAATTTCCGGCCACTATGCAAATTTCAAAGCCTACCAAGAATATGGTGGCATGGAACGGCTATTTGAACAGACCGCCTATTCAAACATAGAGATTCATTCTACTCCCCTGCCGTTTGTGAAAATCTACGAAATTTCCTAACTGCACCAAAGGGGACTGGGAAAAATTGGAAGGGGCGATATTCTTTTATAAGATCTCCTATTGGTTAAGGAGAAGGATGAGCTCGTGAAAGCGATTTCTGTTTAAAACTCCCCAAAATTCGTCCGAATCTTGCTGGTTGAGCAACTCCAAAGGGTTTTTTGTTCGCTTGTCATAATTATGGACTTTATTTATTCAAAAAAAACGAAAGGTTAAACCATTTTTTTTATATTGCCCGGATGATTGCTTTAATCATCCCAAAAACATTATATCCAACGTTTAAACCCAACTTTTATGAACGAAAACATTAACAGAAGCGCCCTTTTTAATGGAAGTTGCTTCGCCCTGATTACAACCGCCTTTACCTTTTCCATACGGGCAGGCATCCTGCCTGAGCTGGGCGAGCAATTCGGCTTAACGGCTGAACAGCTCGGATTTATCAACATGATGTTCTTTGCCGGATTCCCTATTTCTATGATTATAGGGGGCTTGGTGTACCACACTTTTGGCGCAAAAAATATCATGCGAGTGGCATTTGTCTCTCATACCATCGGGATTTTAATGACGATTTATGCGGGTGGCTACACCGGCTTATTGATTTCTACCTTGTTTATCGGCTTTGGAAACGGTTGTACCGAAGCGGCTTGTAATCCTATGATTGCAGATATGTATTCAAGAGACAAAATTGATAAAATGCTGAACAGGTTCCACATGTGGTTCCCAGGAGGCATTTTCCTTGGAGCAATTATCTCCTTTATCATGACAAGTTTAGGATTAGGATGGCAGGCCCAAATGTGGATCACTATGGTTCCAACAGTAATCTATGTGGTGTTGTTCTACGGAAAAGCGTTCCCAAGACCAAAAGTGGAAGGCGTTACTTCTTTGGGAGAGAACTTCAAAGCCATGCTTTCGCCGGTGTTTATCTTCCTTTTCGTTGCTATGTCTTTTACTTCCATCTCCGAATTCGGTCCACAACAGTGGGTCAATGTGGTGATGAGTGCCAGCGGAGCTAATGGAATGTTGATTCTTGCTTTGACCACTGGCTTAATGGCCGTTGGAAGGTTCTTTGCAGGACCTGTCGTGGGTAAACTGGGACAGACCGGAGTCCTTCTCGGCGGCTCTGTCTTAGCACTGATCGGCATCTATATGTTTAGTACAGTAACGGGCGGATTAGCTTATGTAGCCGCCATTATCTTCGCTACCGGAGTTTGCTTCTTCTGGCCAGTGATGGTCGGCGCAACAGCCACCAGAGTACCGTTGAGCGGCGCATTAGGCATGTCCATCATCGGTGGCGTTGGTATGTTCTCAACCGCTTACTGGCAGCCGATTATTGGTGCCTGGATCGATTCAGCCAGAGCTACAAATGTAGCTGCCGGACTTACCGGAGAAACGCTGGAATTAGCCGCGGGCCAAGATACACTTTCCAAAATGGTAATCTTCCCCGTTATACTGATCGTGCTCTTTACCTTTTTCTTCTTCTGGCAAAGAAACAAGAAACCGGCATTAGAATCTGCTACGGTTCATTAATCATTCACAAGGCTGTCTCTCTGAGGCAGCCTTTTTTTGTAATTGAATTCAGCTCCTCACCCTCTGTGAATGGGCATTCCAAGATCACATGAACAGGATATGATTCCCCTGAAGCACTGGAGTGATGCCCCCTCCTGCGGAAACTTTGAAGATAGACATAGGGAGCTAAAACGGTTTTTAAATGGCGCAGGGACTTTATGGAAGATTGGGCTAAACGCTGGGCATGTTTGGAAGAAAAAAAAGCTTTTTAACCTTTGATAAGGTTGGGTTGATGTTCCCTCTATGACATGAAGTACTGTTTGGGGATTGGAATTCTTTCATCTAGTGGCTGTAGAATACATGATGTTGGGGAGAAACTTGCGGTTCCCCATTACAGTCTTGGCAATAGGAAAAACACGGATAAAATACGGAGTATCCGCGCCCTTCTGCAAATTCATGGGGGGGCGGTGTCTTGGGGATGCACGGAGAAGGGCAGCCAGTCCCGAGTTATTTCATTTCCAATAGTGGAACTGTGGGGTGAAGTTGGTTACTTATAGTTACCGTTTACTTAAGGGGTCCGCTTTTGGTAGTTTTATGATCCTTTGTACCTATTTGCCGCCATTTTCATTAAGGATGTACTCAAGTCCCTTTAAAAAAGTCACCATTGCTACGTCCATATGATCCAAACCGCTAAAAACAACGTTTTTTGTCCTAAGCCAAGGCGAACCACTGCTGGCCACCATCAGGTTAAAATCCACCAAGGGAGAGATTGACCATTGTTGGTTCTCCAATCCTCCTACTCCCGTATAAAGAATAATGGTTTCTCCCTGGTAATTTTTCACTTTCTCAGGGATTTGATTTAAGTAAAAATCATTGTACCATAGGGTGGGGCTGGCTGAAATAAACCGATTGAAGAACCCTGATTCCATTTCCAAATAACTTAGCAAACTGTATAAGGTAAAATAGCCCCCAAAAGAGTGGCCAATCAGTACATTGGATTGAGGTTCGCTGTGGTATGATTTGCCTATATAACGTGTCAGTTCCTTTTCCAAAAAATCCAGAAATTTTTTTCCTCCTCCAGGGGCTGTCATTTCATCTGAAGGAATGGCGGCTGGATAAAGATAATCCCTGACCCTAAGCGAATCCATTCTCTCCAAAGAGGCATACCTGATACTGACAAGGATAAGCGGGGGAAGTTTTCCTGCACGGTTCATTTGTCTTACCGCAACCGAAAGCATGGGGTCGAAAAAATTACCGTCTAGCAGATACACAACAGGGAGTGTATCTTGCCTGGAATAACCATCTGGTACATGTATTTTAATCTGAAAAGTATCTTTAACATAATGGGAATATATCTGAACGGAATCAGGTTCGATATACCTCATCGCCTTGGTAGGATCCTTAATGGTGCCCAGAATTCCTGAAGTACAACACACGGCCCAGAAGGCAAAACAAAGTAAAACTGTCAACAGTAAGTTTTTCATTTCATTCTTGATTATTGAGTATTCTGCTGTTGCTCTTCTGTACCCCGAATTTGTATAATGGCTCTCTTGAAGGTCGAGTTGGGGAGGGAGGCGGTATAAATGTCCTTTTTTGTCCGATCTGTTTCAACGCCTTAAGGAGGCCCATGGAAGGATTGGTGGAGAAGAACCTTACTTCACTGACACTCGTTGCATCTTTGAATAAGCCATAGGGATTGGACTCAGGAGCATAGCCCAGAGGAACGATTTGCTTGACCATCTGCAGGTTTCTCTCTGCCACTTTATGTTCATAGTCATATTTTGGAACAGCCATCAAGACATCCCTCTTGAAGCGCTCTTCAGATATAAAAGCATTTACCTCAACTTCCGAGAGTTCGACAACTTTTTCTTCAAGCAATATCTCCAAAGGAGAATCTTCTCCTGCCTCCACGATGTACACCGCGGGCTTATAGGCGGTATGGGAAATCACCAGATGGTCGCCGGGTTTGACTTTCAATTGAAATTCCCCCCTGGCGTTGGCAAGGATCAACGTCTTTCCATTTTGGAGGCTAACGATAGAGATAGGCGCCCGGGTATTGGCGTCTAAAATCCGGCCGGATAAAATAAAACTTTCCTGTTGGGCGAATCCACAGAAAGGAATCGCCAAAATCAACAAGAAAGCAAAAAAAGCATATGTTTTCATACACAGATCGTTATAAACAAATCTATGTATTATTGAATCTAATTAAGCCAAATTAATATTTGTTAACTTGGCTATTAACTAGAATTAAGAAAAAGTGGAAATACAGCTGCATGATAAACGAGAGACAGACGGTTTGGCTTCTGACTTCAGGTGTAGAATTTCAAAACCGGGAAATAAATTCGGCCTTAGCCAACAGGATGAAAATCCGTAATTGCTTGTATCTATTCTGTCCTATTTCCCTGCATAGGGAGTAAATTTGATCCAATCGATGAGGTATTCGGTTTGGACACCTGATGTGGGCGGTCCATTGATCCACTCTTTTTGTGTCCATGCATTGAGTTTTAATTGATAGGGACTATCTATCTTTATTTCTTGTTCGCTATAGCGATAAGTCAAAAGCACTTTATCATCTACAAACCACTCTATTCTGTCCGGTCCAATGTCGAATCCCCAGATGTGAAAATCATCAGAAGGATTAAAGTCAAGCTTCACATCAGGATTGGTGTTGAAGCTGCCCAAGCCGGCGGCATGAACAGCGAAATGCACCTCTCCTGTACTTTCACCGAATGAGGAGGTCAGAAACTCAATATCAATTTCCTGTTTGGTACCTGACCCGCCACCCCAATCGATGGTATAAAAGGAGTTTAATACTCCAGGAATAGAGGAAGGCTTTATTCTTGCCTCCCATCGGCCGTACATAAATTCTTGTTTTGTCTGAAGAGCGGAGCTTAGGATCTTCCCATCATCGTTTAATAGAACCATGTGCAGATATCCGTCCTTCAAGAAACAGCGTCCAGGATCTGTCTGTCCTCCATGTTCCCTCCAATCTGCGACTGTCCAAATGCTTTCATCAATAGTAGCATCACTAAAATCTTCTCTAAAGGATCCACGCGGCCCTTCCCTGTCCTCTTTCCATTGTTGTCCCACATGAGCCTTAAATGCCGAGACAGATAGCACAACAATTAGTAGAAAAATCATTGTGGCGGCCGCAAAGGCTTTCCTTGGCTTGAATGGTTGTTTTAAATTCATAGGTACCATTGTTTATCATGTGAGTTTTCACATTCAAATTCATTTCATAAGGGCCGCGCCCTCTTTTGCTGGAGAATAGGGAGATTTTGTATGGTCCAGTTTCACCATCTCCGATGCCTCAAGAAGCAATTCCCGTGTGGCATGGGCGATATTGTAGATCAAGCCCGCCCTGCTGCTTTCGGTATCGCTGTGCAACTCCTCCAAATTGTCTTCCCAACAAAGGGTCATGTCCAGATAAAATTGCCATTGTGTATCCTCTTCTTTATCGGTTAACAACTTACAAACATGACCTAACACAGCGCTTATTTCTTTACAACATTCAAGCTCCCTCTGTGACAGCTCGGCATAACGATGTACCCCGAACGCCGATATATACGACAACAAGGCATGGTTCAGGTTAGTCAATTGAAAAGCTCTGTCCTCGAATTGACGCATCCGCTTCGGTTCCAGCTTCATGCCTTGCCAAGCAGAAGCCAAAGCGTTGTCTGCATGATAAGCCTCTTGTCTATTTTGAAAATAAGCTTCATCAGAGATACTTCCATGGTAAGTATTTTCGAAATAACGTCTGTTTTTGGAGACGGCGAGCAGCAAGAAGCCCGGGAGCTGTTTAGATTGCCAGTCTGGCCATAAGAAACGAACAACCAAATAAGCAATTGTGGCACCTACGGTCGTGTCAATAATCCGTGGTAACATCACGGCTATACCTTGATCAGACAAGATATCAAATGAGGCCAAAGCATAAGTGGTGATAAATATCGCCGCTATGGTGTAGTTCTTTTTTAACCAATAGAAAAACAAGTAAATCGAGCCGAACAGCATGAGTATCTGCCCGGCCAGCGTCGGAAGCAAATAGGCCAATGTTACACCCAATACCACGCCGATCAGGGTGCCAAAGATCCGGTGGAACAGGCGCATCCGAGTAGCACTATAGGTCTGCTGAAATACAATCAAAGAAGTCATCAATATCCAGGCCCCTTTATCCATATCAAATACTTGCATCAGCCCATATCCGAGTAGCCAGGCAAGGCTTAGCCGAACGGCAAAACGAAAACGCGGATGATTGCGGCTAACTAAGGTTGACCATCGCGGCCTTTCTAATTTCTGTGAATGGAAGGCAGCCACATCAATGGCTACGCCGCTTAAAGCATTTTCCCGTAGATTTGCCTCCAGCCCCGATAGGTTTCTCATTAATAGAGAAAGAGTGCCGTAATGAGGATAGCCTTTTTCCTCTTCTAACATTTTCTGTACAGCAACCAGCGTCCACCTCAGGGACAAGGGGTGCCTGTATAGCTGGTCGGTGAGCAAAGATTCTGCATATTGCCGCATGGCTTGACCGATTTCCCTCATCAAGTGCCCAAGACCTTCCAAAATCGAAGGATGGGAAACCTCCTCGCTGAGTAGGTCATATTTTTCGTGGCTGGACATGGCCCTTTCCTGCATCTCCTGCAACAAAAACCATTTGCGATAATAAGCATCGACTACAGGTCGGGCATGCGGGCTGCTTTCTTCCGCATAGCTGTACAGCTCATTTTTGCAGATTTCTACCTGTTGGGCCAAGGCGATGTTCTGCTGGGCAAGCTGGGTTCTTATAGGTACTTGTGACTGGGGATCACTGGGGAAAAGATTGGCCTTGGTCCTCGTATAGGCTGCCAGGTGATGAAATCCCCTCGCCAACTGTTCCTTGATCATCCGGTCAGGCCTGTGGTACAACAAGAGGATAGAAACCAAGGAGTAAGCCAAAGCGCCGAGAGTAAAAAGAACGGGCTGATGAAACCATTTTTCGGCGCTGCCCGCCCCAAGCATGGTATAGACAAAAATAAGCAATGTTCCAAAAGTAACTCCCTGCATCCTGGCACTCAATGCCCCGGCCAAAGTCAAGGAAAATGCGGCAATTGCGACAAGCACAGCAAAAAATGGAGGATAAGGAAAAAGTAATTCGACGAGGCTGCTGGTGATAAAAAAGAGTACCAAGGCAATTCCCGAGGATTTCCTCCTACCCCTAGGATGCACATCCGTTTCCCCAAGGGCCATGCCCACCACTCCCATGGCAAGGGTAGTACCTATAAAAGTTTCCTCAAATAAAAGTAAGGAAGGGACGACAAGAAAGATGATGGAACAGGTGACCTTTAAGGCCAATAAGTGATTCGGGCTTTTCCAAAATACATTAGTCCATAGCTCTTTTCCTTTCGCTTTAAGTGTATTGACCCGATGCTTCATTGGCTCCTCTTTATTTTAAGCAAAAATGATATTTTGATACTAATGCTACCAATATAACCACAAATCCCGGCGAACGAACAATAGGACGATGAGAATCTATCGAGATCATAGCTGTTGGGCGCCACCGTTGTAATAGCCGTTCATCCTAAAGATAAAAAATACTTGATTTCGGGGATTGTCTGCATTAGCCATGCGCTGTACATTTGTCATTGATCGGGTCGATGGCTAAACCTACGTGTTAACCAAAACATAAATAACAGTCGGAAACCTCATCGAAATTATTTTATAACCCTAATAAAGAAGAAAATGATGAAGAAAGCAGCCCTGTATGTATGGCTAGGTATGGCATTTTTTACCGCCGCCTGTTCCATTGACAATCAAGAAGACATAGACGACATTGGCATTGTCACCGACATTCCGTTTACAGAAGGCATCATAGAAATGGGCATGTACAGTCATGGAATAGACATTGGCCATTACATCAAGAACATCGACTTCAGCCGGGGTGACGCCAAAGAGCAAATGGAGGCCCTTATCGCAGCGGCCGGGCCAGACGAAAATCTGTTGAGCCACTTTCAAAGGCTGAGCGAACAAAACCCTCTGGCGGGATTGGTACTCATGTTCAATACGGTGATTGCTGATTATCACATTAAAGACGAAGTCGTCGTGGGAAAATCTAGAGGATTCGGGTTTATCTACGATCATCTTCATGACAAACAGCAGGATGTAGGCAAAATATTTATGAAAACCCTGGTTGCGACCGAAGAGATTCCTGAAGCAGACCGGAAAATTTACGTTGAATATTCCCCATCAGAACAAGAAGCGACTAGCCCCAATACTTCTTTTGATGCTGAGCTATTTGACCGGCAACTGCTGGACGAAAAAGAAAACATATTGGGTTATGCATGCAACGTGAGCGTGTACACGTTAAAAGCCGGATATGGGACGCCCGATCCTGAGAACCCCTTGAGCGTTCCCATGATACGAAAGCTAGTGGTCTACACCTCGCCGCTCTTTAGCGAGACGATCAATTTTACCCATCCGTTCTACATGCCGGAAGAAGGGGGAATCCTTCGCGTAGATATGTATCTAGACAATAGCGACCAGCCCACCTTAGAAATGCGTCCCTACAAGATTATTCCGCAAGAAATCAGTGAGGCGCAGCTAAGCGTTGAAACTGCCGAACCCGTTTATGAGATGACGGACATGAGTTGGGGATTCAAGTCCTTAGCCATTTTTATGAGTGGCTGGGGCACTTTTGGAGAGTAAGATTAATGTTACTTTTATGAGATCAACCTCGTCCGGATGGGAGTTGATCATCCTATATTAGAAGAAGCCCCGCTAGGTTGATGCCAGGCGGGGCTTTACCCCAAAAGGAAGTTGAAGCTAATTCTGAAGAATGGCCGAAGTAATCTCAACCCGACCCTTATTTATATTTACTTTACTTTCCGACATCTATTAACTATCTTTAATTCTTGCTTACTTTATGGCCAAGGATATGGAGACGTTCATTATAGACCGGTCAAAGAAATGGACAGTGGAGGATTATCTTAAATTGGAGAAAGATGTGAAATGTGAAATTCTAGATGGAGAATTGCTCATGACGCCCGCCCCCCTAATCGCTCATCAGCGCACCTTAGCCTCACTCTATCAGCAGTTAATCTTTTTCGTCAACCAACAGCAAGCAGGAGAACTGTTCTTCGCGCCAGTAGATGTTTATCTTGATGGGGAAAATGTTTACCAACCGGATCTGGTGTTTGTTTCAGCAGCCCGATCCTCCATTATTCAGGAAAAAGGAATCATGGGAATTCCGGATCTCGTCGTAGAGGTTATATCCCCTTCCAATAGTTATATCGACCGCTATTCCAAAAAGGCAAAATATGAACAATTCGGCGTCAAGGAATATTGGATCGCTGATCCAGCCAACCAGACCTTGGAAATTTTCGCCTTAGGCTCCGCTGGTAATTATGAGCTCGTTCTCTTTTTGCAACAGCGAGGCAAAGTGAATTCGACTGTTTTAAAAAGCTTGGACTTCGAGCTGTCCGATGTTTTTAAATAGCTACTATGATAAAGGCCGGTTTAGCTTCCACAACTAACCGGCCTATCAATGGATCAGCCTTTCAAACTCTTCATATCAATCACAAAACGGTATTTGACATCACCCTTCAGCAATCGCTCATAGGCTTGGTTGATATCCTGGATTTTGATCAGCTCAATGTCAGAGACAATGTTGTGCTGGCCACAAAAATCCAGCATCTCTTGTGTTTCCTTTATGCTGCCAATCGTGGAGCCCGCAAGGCTTTTTCTCCCCGGAATTAAGCTGAAAGCCGCTACAGGCAGCGGATGTTCTGGCGCTCCCACCAATGCCAGCGTCCCATCCACTTTTAACAGCCTCATATAGGCATTCAGGTCGTGATCCGCGGACACACAGTCCAAAATAAAGTTTAAGGTGTTTGTATGCGCTTTCATCTGTTCCTTGTCGGTCGATAGGATGACCTCGTCTGCCCCCAGCCGTTTGGCATCTTCCACTTTTGAGGGGGAAGTAGTGATGACTACCACATGAGCACCCCTGGCTTTAGCCAATTTGACACCCATATGGCCCAGTCCGCCGATGCCTACGATGCCTACTTTATGCCCCTCGCCTACATTCCAGTGCTTCAGGGGAGACCAGGTGGTCACTCCCGCACAAAGCAAAGGTGCAGTTGCTGCTAAATCCAGGTTCTCCGGCACACGCAGTACAAAGTCTTCATCAACGACAATCCGTTCGGAGTAGCCGCCAAAGGTCTGCTTGTTCAAATGCCTGTCATGTCCGTTGTAGGTCTGGATATTTCCTTTTTCACAATATTGCTCACTCCCCTTTCTGCATTGCTCACATTCCCGGCAACTGTCCACCATACAACCGACCGCCGCAAGATCCCCCACCTTAAACTGCGTGACTTTATCCCCTACTTTGGAAATCCGCCCCACAATTTCGTGTCCCGGCACATTGGGATATACCGTGCCGTGCCATTCATTCCGTGCGGTGTGTAAGTCCGAGTGGCAAACGCCACAGAATAAAATGTCAATTTCCACATCCTTCTCCAGCACCTCACGGCGCGTGATGTCCATCTGCTTTAAATCCGCATCAGGAGCCTCCGTTCCGAAGGCCTTTACAATAGCTGTTTTCATGATATTTGTATTATTAGTTTCAGTGGTGTTTATATAGTCTATCCATTCAAATGTAACGGTAAAATTAAATAATGTCAAAACCAGCGGCGGAATGACTGTGGAAAGCAAACTAGATTCGACCTCCCTTCCATTCGCTTAAAAGACATGTCCCAAACTTTAAAAATTTTTGGGATTTTTAAGTCATTTAGACACTAAATTATAGGCTGCTACAGAGATCCTTGCTTTAGCTAACGCTGAACAGATTTTGCTTTTTTCCTTTTGACACATGAAAACGTTCAATAACCCTTCAGGTTGAAATTTTGATCTGCTAATTATGGTCATCGATCATCCTCCAATAACTTTTTTCGCGTAAAGTGCGTCTGATAAATGCATGAAAACCTTAACTTTAGAAAAACATTAGCGATGAAAATTATCATTTCAGGAAATGACAGAGACGATCTTAAGCAAGTGGAAAATTTCGCCATTGAGTTGGGGCTATCTGTAGTGAAGATCGATGTGGATACAGCCGATAAAACGGACCGAAGCGAACTTCTGAAATTAATGAAAGACAAAGCAGCTATGGGCGGCATTACTGCTATCCAAGATCCGGTCAAATGGCAAAAGGCAGTCAGAGAGGATCGACCGTTATACGGTAGGGAATAATTATGGACGCACTTTTGGATTCAAATATTTTAATATATTCTGCAAGCCAAAATGCGGAAAAATTGCAGGTATGGTTAAGTGAAAACACCCTGTACATTTCAGAAATAACCTTACTGGAGGTGCTAGGTTACCACAGGCTTACCCGTTCCGACAGAAAATATTTCGAACAATTTTTTTCATACTGTAAGCAGATTTCAATTTCTACTGATATCCTTCAGAAAGCAATCTCTCTTCGGCAACACAAATCAATGAGTTTGGGCGATAGCATAATTGCAGGAACGGCTATAATCTATGAACTTCCGCTATTAACGTTAAATACCAAAGACTTTAAACACATTGAAAATTTGGTATTGATTGACCCCTTGGATCCATAACCTCCTCAAAAATGCAAACAACCAGTAAACACTGTAACAAATCTCCCCAAGTTATTCCGTTGTCCCTTCTAAAACTTAATGTAGACAATGAAATCTTCATCTTATAATTTTCTAATCCCGCTTTACCGTCGGCCCATCCCCGAATCAGATGTTATTTTGAATTCCGTTCCAAGGCTTTTCTATCCCAGTTGCCATAGGTAGCAGCGGCTTCATAAGTGGTCTGTAAAAACTGCAACAAGGCCTCATCCGGATTGGGTGAATTGCGTACTGCTTCATAGGTGAGCAGATATTCGCCCATCTCCGTCGAATACCAGGCCTCCTGGGGCAGGACTTTTGCCGTTTTGTAGCCGTCCGGCTCGGGATAGGCATAAGCATAAAAGGCTGCCTCTCCCAGACCCGTTCCCGGCCAAAAACCCGCACTGGACAATTCATGGGAATAGCTCTCTTGCATCACATAATCGGGGCAGTTGGGAACGCCTCCCGGATGCCTTGGGGCCGTCCTGCCGGAAAAACGTGTCACGGCCAAATCAAAGGCACCCCAGAAGAAGTGGATAGGACTCACTTTTCCCAAAAAATCTTCACGAAACCTGGCGAAGACCCGTTGGACATCTGTAAGGGCCAGCCAGAAGGTATGAATTGCCTCCGCATCGTAAGGCGCCTTTTCCACATCGTCAGGGAAAGGAAGAATTGGATCGGGAAGCTCCACCGGTTTCGCATAGATTTGGGTATCGATCTGGAGCTGCTTGAGCCCTTCCAATGTTTTATGGTAAAAATCCGCTACTGACATGGCTTCTAATGGAAAGCTTCTATGGGCTCCAGTCACCTTCCGGATATGCAGCTGATGCTCCAAGAAGTCAAACTCCATTTCAAATCCGCCGTTCGAATGGGGAATGAGGTTGGTGCTCAATCCACGGGCTGACACGTAGAGGGTGCTGTGCCAATAATGATTAACCGATGGCATATGCGCCAGCCGGATCTTTCCGATGATCTGTGACCAGAGATGGATGGCGTTTAGAGAGGATTGCCATTCAGCTAAGGGAGATAAGGAGGGCCAGGTGGATGGATTGGAGTGTTTCATAATTTTTGAACAATATCATTCTCTTCTTTTTGAAATAAATCCGATTGGTTTTCGCTCGACTTCTTGTTCTTTGACAAACTGCTTCAAATAATTGAAGATAAGTTCTATCTTCTCATCCTGACCTGCGACCTTTTTCCGAATTTCTCCATTTGGAGTAGCAGCTCATTATTTGTCAAAAGCATTTCCCGCATCTTCACTTATACCTCAATAATGGTTATGCCCATGTGCACGGCCCTGTCGCTTCTCAAGACATTGGCAAGTTATAGTACGCCGTGCTCAGCAAATACATAGGGTAAGGTCCCGCCTAGAATGTTGTTTGGATGGTATCGTAAAATGCGATACCATCCACCCGGCTTCTTCTTCCGTGAGCTGAAACATAAAATTTTCAGGGAAGCGCATTATATTTCTTTTCACTTGCTCCCTAAGCCGAATAGGCTTTACACCGTATAATTCAGCCAGATCTCTATCCAGCATTACATTTCGTCCACGTAACACAAAGATTTTGCTCAAAATCACCTGTTGGGGCACTACGCTCTTGGCTCCCATCTTTTTTCCTTTTACTCCAGTTTATTCATCCCCAAATAATCCACCGCCAATTGACTCAGCGCCCGCACGCCCAAAACAAAGCCGCTTTCGTCCAAATAGAAGTCGGGCGTATGATGGGCTGCGGCCTCAGCCGGATCCTGGTCTTTGGGCATGCCGCCAAGGAAAATAAACAGACCGGGCTTCGCTATTTGAAAAAAACTAAAATCTTCCGCGCCTGTAAAGGGATCATGTAACCACAGGTTCCCATCCCCCGCCACTCTTTCCAAAGTAGGACGCATTAATTCCGTCAACTCAGGATCATTATGGGTCACAGGGTACATTTTTTTAATGGTTACCTCGGCCTTCGCCCCCGCACTTTCCGCAATATTTACCGCTATCTCGTTGATCCTTCGGTGGACGAGCGCTTGTTGCTCATCGCTATAGGTTCTGATCGTGCCGATCATATTCACCTCTTCGGGAATGATATTTTGCCGAACCCCTCCATTGATCGCACCTACGGTAACAATTGCGGGAATTTCAGTGATATTGACGCTTCGGCTGACGATGGTCTGCAAGCCCAATACAATCTGTGAAGAGGTCACAATCGGATCGATAGACGACCAGGGATAAGCGCCGTGCGCTTGTTTTCCCTTCACGGTAATGCCTAGATTGTCGACCGCCGCCATAGCCGGACCCGCTTTGTAGCGGATCACACCCGCAGGGGTTTGGGAATTGATATGCAAACCAAAAATGGCATCTACATCTTCCATCACGCCTTCCTCCACCATCTGCTTGGCTCCCCAAGTGGTGATCGTTTGATCTTCCAGGCTTTCTTCTGCCGGCTGAAAGATAAATTTAATGGTCCCGGGAATCTCTTCCTTTACCGAGGCCAAAATCTCCGCTACCCCCATCAAGATAGCCACATGGGAATCATGACCACAGGCATGCATCACGCCGATCTCCTGTCCGTTATAAACTGTCGTCACTTGAGACTTAAAAGGCACATCCACTCGTTCCGTTACGGGAAGTCCATCCATATCAGCTCTTAAGGCAACCGTAGGGCCCGGCTTGCCGCCCTTGAGCAGCCCAACGACGCCGGTCACGGCCACCCCTTCTTCCACCTCCATGCCTAGGGCTTTCAGGTGCTTGGCGACGATTCCGGCAGTCCGGACTTCCTCATTCCCCAATTCAGGATGCTGGTGGAAATCCCTGCGCCATTCAATGACTTTTGGTTCAATGGCAGCGGCTTTTTGATCCAGTTGATCCGAAAGTGAGGACTGTGCCAAAGTAGGAAATGAAACAAGCAGTAAGCAAAAGCCGATAAGGGATCTCATAGGAGTTCGTTTTAGGTTCCTGAAAGTAATAAATTTTGAAGAAAAAGCAAAGGTAAAGAAGGTCAACGCACCACAGTCCATAGTTCATAGGGACAGTCCATGGTCGACAGTTCATAGACCATAGTCGATAGTTCATGGACGATAACGTAGCCCCTCATCGGTCATCCGACATCCGGCCATTCCCTTCTTCCGTCTTCCGTCCTCCCTCTCCGGTCTTCCAACGCCCAACTTTTCCCCAACCGCCACATCTATCTAAAACAATTTTCCTTATCTTGTTCCGTCAATATTTTTAACCAGATAAACCCAAATGTTCGTATGAGAATGTTACTAACGGTAGCACTGTCGCTATCCTTGCTCAGCCTAAATGCACAAACGAAATCCGGGCAGAAAACACCGCCACTAAGTGAAGCCAATCCTACGACCGTTGGGATTTCCGCCGAAAGATTGACCTGGGTGGATAATATGTTGCAGGAGTCGGTAGGACATGGCGATATTCCCGGTGTAGTAGCTTTAATTGCCAGAAACGGCAAAATCGTCTACCATAAGGCTTTTGGTATGGCAGATACCGAAAACAACAGAGCACAAAAAACGGATGACATTTTCCGCATTGCCTCCCAGACCAAAGCCATCACTTCCACAGCGGTCATGATACTGTGGGAAGAAGGCAAATTCCAGTTGGATGATCCCATTTCCAACTATATCCCGGAGTTCAAAAACCCTCAGGTGTTGCAGAATTTCCGCTATGCCGACACTACCTACACCACAAGGCCTGCGAACAAGGAAATCACCATCCGTCACTTGCTCACCCACACCTCAGGACTTGGCTACGGCGTGATCGATGGGGATGAAAGGATCAAAATGATCTACCAAAAGGCTGGCACGACGGACCTCTTTACTACCGAGGCCGTAAAGATTGGCGATGTAATCAAAAAATTGGCGAAATTACCCCTCCACCACAACCCGGGAGAAAAATTCACCTACAGCATGGGAATCGATGTGCTGGGTTATTTGATTGAAGTCGTTTCAGGAATGCCTTTCGACCAATTCTTAAAACAGCGCCTTTTTGATCCGCTGGGCATGAACGATACGGGATTCTATCTACCGGATAACAAAGGCAGCCGTCTCGTCAAAATACAGCACAAACAGGAGGACGCATGGAAAAACTTCCCCAACACCTTCTATGAAACGGACTATCCTGTCAAAGGAGCCAAAACCTTCTTTTCCGGCGGCGCGGGCTTATCCAGCACCGCCAAGGATTATGCCACTTTCCTCCAAATGTACCTGAACGGCGGAGAGTACAACGGGGTGCGTATCCTGAGTAGAACCACTATCGAAACGATGATGGCCAACCATAGTGGCGACCTTTATGGAGGCGGCAATGAACATCACGGACTGGCGTTTGGCGTCTTGACCGAGCAGGGCCAAGGCCGGGGCGGCTCAGGAAGCGAAGGGACTTTCGTCTGGGGCGGCTATTTTAATACCCAATACTTTGCCGATCCCAAGGAAAAGATCGTCGGCATTATCATGAAGCAGACCCAAGGCCCTACCGGAGACCAGACAGCTTGGAAATTCAAGCAGATTGTGGGAGCGCTGCTGGATGATTAATGGGAAAACAAATCCCGCTTAGCGCTTATGTTCGCTAAGCGGGATCTATCGCGTATTTCGGCGCTCACCGTCAATTACTTCCACCTAAAATACAGAGAAGCAGTTAGCGAACCATTTCATCAATTATGGAAATCGTGATCAGAATAATAGTATTGTGGATCTTTAGTTACCCCACGACATTTTAATGTGGTTAATTCAACGGAAACGCAAAACCTTCAGGGAGGTCAGAGAGAGTAGCAGTCCATACATGCACGCTGTAATTAGTTGTTGTATTATCACTTCTATCGTCTTATTAATAAACCACCTCCTATCTTCATAAGAATGTGAATTAATTAAAATAAATCACTGTGCGTTCCTGTTCTAGTTAACGTAAATAAGTCTGATGCTATCATCCTGTTTCCAAACTAATAACCAGTCCGGTTGAATGTGACATTCCCAGAAACCTTTGTAGCTCCCTGTTAATTTATGAGGCTTGTTCTTTGGTGCGGCTGCACCTCTTTCAACCAAAATCAGTAACGACTTCATCAAGAAGCCGCATGTTCAAGCCACGCTTTTTGGCTAGTTTAATATCCTTTTTGAACTTGGTTGTCAGTTCAAGTTGATACATCAAGAGTAAAGTTTTTTTCGGAATTCCTCAAGGGTAGTTATAGTAGTCTCGCCGGATTTAGCCTCTTTTATCGCATCCTCAGTGTCCTTGTAATAACGCTGTTCTTCAATTTCTACAAAAGGAAGTGATTTTAGATATTCATAGAATGCCTTTGCCTGCTCACTACGCTCATCTATTTTTATAGTGATTTCCATATTCACATTCGGCAGAGATATTGACCAAAGTTACGAAAATGAAAGCATTTGGTTATATAGAAGATGATGGAAAGATCATGCCAGTTATACCTCCCTTATGGTGCTTGGTATCGTTTTAATAAACATAGAAGATATTCCTTTCACCCACTGCAATACACCATTATACCCTATCAAGAAAATTCCTGCTCTTTCTTACGGACTTGAGGATGCCCTCTTTTCAGCGAGCGTTTCTCCATTTCGCCTTAACAATTTTCTTCTGGCTCCGGCTGATCCCATAGACCACCTGCTTATCTTCCGGATCCACCGCTATCCCCTGCCCCTCAAAAGGCGCCGGCCAGGTGTCCACCCATTGTAAGGTGTAGCCCAGCTTGGGAAAGGCCAATTGGTAAAGTTCTTTGTGATCATGACCCGTGATGATAATGTCACCTCCATCGGTGATGTATCCACCGGAATTGCTCATATTCCCGAATTTTTCAAAAACTGCTTTGGGAAAAATCCATCCACCTACCCGCTGCCAGTCATCGGTAAATTTCACCAACTGCGTCCAGCGGTTGTCCTTGCCGGGCTCTTGTCCATTGGCGGAATAATGGGCAAAAGCAATGTACCAATGCCCCTCATATCGATCAATCCAAGTAGCTGAACCGATATCAATGCCCAAGCTGTAACTTTCTATGGGCTCCAATGTCGCTGGATCAAAGACCTCTATGGAACTTGCCATCGGTGTTTCGGGAAAATTGGAATGGGCGCAATACAGCTTATTATTCCAGACCAGCCCACTGTTCAGGTGCTTTAATAAGCCGCTGTCGTCTTTCCAAGTATGGCGCTTTTCTCCCGTAATTTTATCATACTGCTCAATGGTGGTATTGTCAATGGCAAAAAGAAAGTTGTCACTGACCGCTACCGCCTGTCGGGCCGCAGGGGCGTCAAAGGCCTTGATGCTATCGAGCTGTTGGGCAGATATTGGCCGTGCAAACAGGAAGCACAAGGCAATAAGGAAAATTTTATCCATAATTTTAAAACATAAGTCGTGATGTGCTACCTCAAAAATATCATTTGTTTCCCGGAACAGGCAGCAGAATGGCTTTTACTGCCATAACAACTTTAGAACTTCCAAAGCGGTTATCGTTTCTTCGGACTCCCCAGCTTCAATCAGCCAAAATTTCTCAATACATCAGGTACTTTTCCCTCACTTGTCGAAAATAGGCCAGTTCCTCCTCCCATGCGGTTATGATTTCCTTTGGGGCCATTCCAGCAAGAATCTTTTCCCTTATCAACTTGGTTTTCCAAAGGCCGTCCATTCTCCCTTCCCTCCATTCCAACTCCTCGGGATAAAGTGTATAAAGGGCGTGCAACATATACACCGCCGCCTTGGCTGATTGGAAATTGATCCGGTCAGACACCTGTAATTCCGCTCCATAACAAGTCTCTCCTAAATATTTTGGGGGATAAATTTTAATGCCATCCACCATTTCTCCCGGAACCAGCTCTCCTGTTTTTGCTTCCAAACCCACCAAGCCATAGCTGTTTAGTTGCGCTGACAACGCCTCCCCGTCTATCCAAGGGGCAACGATAAATTCAAAAGGTCTTAACGTGCCCCTGCCCTCCGACACATTTGTCCCTTCCAAAAGGCAGGTCATGGGATAAAGTGCCGCCGTAGTCAGGCTCAGCATATTCGGAGAGGGCTTTATCCAAGGTAGCCCCGTCTCGTCGTACCACATGTCCCTGCTATAGTTTTTCATCGGGACAACAGTCAATTCTGCTTTAGGCATTTGTTGCTTTCCGCGCTCCTCGTTAAACATATAGGCGAGCTCCCCTACCGTCATGCCATGAACAACCGGAATTTGATCCACTCCTATGACCGGCTCAAATGCATGATCACCTACCGGACCATCTACATATTCCCCGCCGATCGCATTGGGTCGGTCCAACACCAAATAGGGAATGCCCTGCTCCGCCGCAGCCTCCAATAGATGCCGCAACGTTGCGATATAGGTATAAAACCTCGCACCGATATCTTGGATGTCAAAGATCAGCACGTCGATATCCTGCAGCATTTCCGCGGTCGGCTTTCTCACCTTTCCATATAACGAAATCACCGGCAGTCCTGTTTTCAGGTCTTTTCCATCTGCCACATGCGTATCCGCATCTCCCCGGATGCCATGTTCTGGCCCAAACAAGGCCGTTAACTCAACCTTTTCATGTTCAAACAACACATCCACCAGATGGCTTCCATCAGGGAGCATACCGGTATGATTGGTGACGAGCCCAATTCTTTTCCCTTCGATTAGGGGGAAATATTCCGCAGAAAACAACCGCTCCGCCCCAATGATTACTCTGGTGTTATCCTCAGCCTTCACCCAAGTTCCCGAAAGGACAAGCATGATCCCGATCAACAAATACCTAATCCCCTGCATATAACCTTGTTTTAATCGTTCATCAAATACAAATCCTAGCGTCACTTCCATCGCTCAATATCTCCCCTACCACCAGGCCTCTCCAAGTAGCTTTTATCAATTTCATTGATAAAAACAGTCCGCTTATAAAAGCTTTGTCCCTTCATATATTTCTTTCAATGGCAGCATAAAACCAACAGTTGGCATCGCCCAAATATCCTCAATCGATCTATGCTCCTCCAATTCCCAATTCCCCTGCGGATTGATCCTGAAAATCTCCACATTGATGGATTCTGAATCAATCAGCACATATTCCTTTAGAGACGGAATATCCCTGTACAGCCGGAATTTCCCCCCACGGTCATAGTCCCTGGTCGCGGGGGATAGAATTTCTATTAGAACCGTCGGGAGAAGCGCCGTATCTGCATCTAATTCCGAAGGGATAATGTCTCCGCAGATCACGGAGATGTCCGGATAGGTAAACAGGGCGTTTTCTGGAATGTGGATGCGAAAGTCACTTCCGAAAGGTTTGCAAGGGTGACCTTTTAGATGGTATGCCAGCTCCCGAAAGACATTTGAAAAGATGATATTATGCCTGGGACCAGCCCCAGCCATGGCAACAATCTCTCCGTTGAAGTACTCATGCTTTTGCACAGCATCCTTTTCAAACTTAAGGTATTCCTCAACGGTGAATTTTGATTTGTTGTAAAGGACTATCGGCTCCCTAACTTCCATTCCGTTAAAATTAAATAAAACCCTTAGATGGAAAAAGGGTGCCTCTGCTAGTGCCTCATCTCTTTCATCCCTCCGTCTCTTCCCTGCCTACGGCAGGCAGGCATCTCTTTGGCCGTAAATATCGAAGCCCCTAAGTCTTTTCTCTCAGTCTTTCTTCATCGCCTGATACACCAACTCCAAAACATCCGTGCGGGTGTTCATCTGGTACAGCTTTCTGTTTTCACGGGTGGGATTGACGCGGTTGGACAGGAAAACATATACCAGCTTATTCTCCGGGTCAATCCAAGTATAAGTACCGGTAAAGCCTGAATGCCCAAAACTTGAAGGCGGCACACTGGCAGCCGCATTTCCGTTGGGATCCCCAGGCTTGGAGGCTCGATCAAAACCCAAAGCCCTAAAGTTGTCCGGACAAAACTGACAGCGGCTGTACTGGCTGACCGTGTTGCTGGCAATATATTCCCGACCCGCATATTCGCCGTCATTCAAGTACATCTGCATCAGCTTAGCTAGGTCATTGGCATTGCCAAAAAGCCCAGCATGGCCGCTGATCCCGCCCAGCATGGCCGCTCCTTCATCATGCACCGTCCCGTAGAGGAGTTGTCGGCGGAAAAGACTGTCATATTCCGTAGGAACGACCCTCTCCCGATCAAAGCGCTGATAAGGATTAAAAGTCAGGGTGCTTGCCCCCAATGGCTGATAGAAGTTTTCGTTCAGATACGCTACAAAATCCTCCCCGGTAATCTCCTCCACCACCTTCGGGGCCAGAATGAACGAGAGGTCACTGTACACATAACCCGGCTCAGGATTTAGCGGAGAATCTATGATCTGATCATAAATCTTTTCGGCAAAATTGCGGTGGATGTACAAATCTTCCGCCACTTTAATGGGAAATCTTCTGGAAGAATCGCTCTTCATGGTAAACCACCTGAAGGAACCGTTTTTCCGTTGGGTGGCCTGCCAAAAGGATATCCAGGACTTTAACCTTGCCTGATGCGTAAAGATGTCTTTGTACACCAAGTTTTCTTTATTCGATCCCCTGGCCATGGGCAGATAAGTCCCCAAGGTCTGGTTTTCATCAAACTTTCCTTCCCCTTTCAACTTCATCAAAGCGGCCAAACCCGTACTGATCTTGGTGATGGATGCCATGTCGTAGAGATCCGTATTTTTCACCGGATGGGTGTTGTCATAGGTGTGGTAGCCAAAGGATTTTTGATAAAAAACCTTTCCATCCCTGGCAATCAGCACTTGGGCACCAGGTATGGCATGCTCTTCGATAGCCCGGTAGACAAGATCAGCTATGCCCTCCAGTTTTTTGGCATCCATACCGACGCCCTCGGGCTCGGTATAGCCCAATCTGAGGCCCCCCTCCGTCTGCAAACCATCCCCAATTTTAAACTCCGAAGAAAGGGTCACTGGAAGTTTTCCCTTCGCCCCCACAGCGCCAAAAATGATCTGCGCGGCCACATCTTGCGTAAGCGCCGATTCTTGATAAGCCGCCAAGACCGCATGTGCCTCCCCAATGGCATCAAATTTGGCAAGGCTGTAAACATTCCCAAAAACACTGACCACAGTAGGCACTGACCCTATCAGTTCCTTTACAAAAAGGTTCATCTCAGGACTGATCCCGAAATTCGTTACGCTCGCCTTCAGCCCCAAATTATGGACACCAGCAATGACCTGGTCGTACCCTTTCAATTCCTCTAAAAGCCGCACCATCTCGGCCAGATCCATTTCTGCAGAAAGAAAAAACTGATCCGCCTCCACGTAGCGTGACAAGGCTTTTTGGAAATCTGTTTCTGATTCCGTCCCTATAGCCAGAAAAGCAATTTTCCCTGGGGGCAAATCCTGTATAGGCAAGATGTTCTCTTGGTTACGCAACAGCGTCATGGAGGCCTCCACCAATCTTCGGTTAAGGTATTGGGCTTGGGAATTGTTCAAATCCTCCACCAAACCTTTGATATTGATAGGCTTTATTTGATCCAGACCCATCCAGGCTTTGGCAGCCAGCACTTTTTTGACCCGCCTGTCGATTTCTTCCTGGGTAATTTCACCGTTTTGGATGGCCTTCTTCACCTCCTCGATGGTGGTCTTGACATCCATGGTGTTGAGCAGCATGTCGTTTCCAGCCAACAAAGCCTTGACATCCACAATTCCAGGGGCATATTGTGCCGCCACCGCCTGCATATTCAGGGCATCAGTAAAGACCAATCCTTCAAAACCCATCTCCTCCTTCAGCAGGTCTGTGACAATGGATTTTGACAAGGTGGACGCTTGATTCTCTGTACTGTCTAAAGCGGGAATGCTCATGTGGGCCACCATGACACTTCCCAACCCCTCGTTCATCAGCTGTTTAAAAGGATAGAGTTCCATTGTTTCCAACCGGTGACGGGAAAAGTTGATCACCGGCAAGCCATAATGGGAATCGACTTCGGTGTCGCCATGACCTGGAAAGTGCTTGGCACTCGCCAGTACGTTTTGCTCCTGCATGCCTTTCATATAGGCCAATGCTTTGGAGCTGACGTTGAGTTTATCTTCCCCAAAAGAGCGGAAGCCAATCACGGGATTGTTCGGGTTGTTATTGATGTCTACAACTGGGGCGAAATTGACTTGAATGCCCAAGCGCTTGCTTTGCCGGGCGATTTCCTTGCCCATTTCGTAAATCAAAGACTCATCCTCAATGCCGCCGAGCGCCATTTGGTAGGGATATTTGATCGTGCTGTCCAGCCGCATACCCAGGCCCCACTCGGCATCTATGGACACCATCAATGGCACTTTGGCCTCCCGTTGAAACCGGTTGGTCATATGGGCTTGCCGAACCGGCCCACCCTGAAAATAAATCAATCCCCCTACTTTGTACTCCCTGACCAGGCGGCTGATGGAATCTTCATGAACACGGTCTTTATTGGAGTACACCGGGATCATGATCAGTTGGGCGATCCTTTCTTCCTCGCTCATGGTCTGGAAGACCGAATCAGCCCATGCACTTTGTTGTTGAAGGAAAGGGACCGGAGAATCGGCTCCTGTCACATCGTCTATCTTCTGCCCAAAGGTTACATTGAATAGCCCTAGCAGAAGAACCCATAACCCATATCGTATACCATGTATCCTCGATGCGCTCATAAAAATCGATTACTTAAGTTCATAATTCAATACCCAAAATAATTAAAATGGGCTTTTAATTGTTCAACCCCTACAGGGTTGGGGGAATCAGATAACCATTTTAATCCCCCGGGTTGCGTTCGTTCCTCACCCAGGGTTATTCCTATTTTACCCCACTGGGGTAACGTTCCAACACGATTTCCATCATGCCATCACTTCATCCCGAGCCCGGCGACATCGGATTCTGTCTCCCATCTTAATTAACTCCACCGTCAGGTGCCCAAGGGCACGGCTCCATTCTTGCTTTGCGTTAACTAATTCCTGCTTCGGTCTTCCGTCACCCGTCTCCCGTCTTCCTACCTCCTCACTTCCCACCAAAATGCGTCATCATCAAAATCGCCCCTGCCGTTCCGTCCATGGTAGGTTCATTGGTGCTATAGTCCCCTACATCATCGTGGTAGATCACATGATCATTTTGCAGGTGTCCAAACTCATCAGGCTGCAGCAAATGCAACCCCAAGAGGTTGTTGTAAATGGAGGTATAAACCGGACCATCCACCAAGCCGCCCGGCACCTCCAGGCCCAAAAGAACATAAAGCGAAGTATGGACTTCTACTGGAAACTCCCCTCCCTCTGGCATACCCGTGAACATGGAAGTGCCCCAGGGGTTTCGTCCAAATAACCAATCTCTTTGTGCCTGCATATAGCCGCTGAACTGATGGTCTCCTGTCATTTTTTCATACAAAATGATCTGGGTAATCAGCCCCGTCATCAGGTTATTGGAACACCAGATGAAAGGCACGCCTACGTGAAAAGCGTTTCTCTTGGCACGTTCTAAGGTATAAAGAATTCCCTCTTTATAATAATCTGCAAGCTTTTCTTTAAAATCATCCTCCACCAGATCATGGAGCACATAATGGCCCATATTGATAAAGGGATAGAGCCGGTAGTGGTCAGCCGAATCCACCACGGTCCAAGAATCCGCGGTGTTGCTTTTCAAAGCATATTCCTTCGCCTGTGCCAGATAGGGTTGTTCGCCCGTAAGCTTAAACAATTCCGCAGCACCCCATTCCATATCGTCCGCCCAGGTAGATTCATTGTAACGGTAAGGAGCGCCATAGGAATTGCCTTGCTGGTACCCTTCTTTCTCCCTCCCCAGTTGATAGAGGCTGAGTGCCGCCTGTCTGCATTTTTCGGCAAAGGCTTTGTCGTCTAAATGCTCCTCCCAGATTCTGGCCGCCAAAGCCATGGCTGCCGCACTTCTTCCCGCTAGATTGGCCAGTCCGGTAGACTCGCTCTTGAATTCCCTCAAGCCCTGAGGCTCCCCGGTAGCAAAATAGCCCACACGGTAACTGTTTTCCCCCCAGCCATAATCGGAATTGTCTTTATTGGGAATCTTGAATCCCTTATGGTCACGGTCATCCGCCACTTGATGAAAAAGTTGATCAGGTGCCGGATGCATTCTATGGATCCAATCCAAGCCCCACTTGGCCTCGTCAAGCACATCGGGAATACCGTTGGCGCCCGGCTGTCCCAAGGCGTTGTATTGATCCTGAAAACGCTCGGGATACATTTCATAAGCCATCAACATATGCGCGGTAGCATAGCTGGAAGTGATCAGGTATTTGAGCTGGTCACCGGCATCATGCCAGCCCCCACTCAGGTCCACATAGGTGCTGTCCGGCATGGGACCAAAAAAGCTCCTGCCGTCCTTCTGGTGGCATACCATATCTAAAGTGGGATTAAAGCCACACCTTTGTTGCCGCATAAATTCCAGCAGAACCTCCTGCGAACCCCTATAGGACTGCTGGCCTATCGGAAACACGGATGATTTAATTTTGCTTTTTTCAGCCTGTAAATAATACCTCCCCTCTTGAGCAATATCAGTGAAATCAAGGGAATAATAGTATTCAAAATTCCCCCAGGTTTTTATATCCAACGGTTTGGGTCGGGACTCCCACACGACCTCCCGGGATTCTTCGTGCACCAATTGGATTTTTTCCCTTATCCTCTGATGGGAAAAAGCAATGGCCACCTTTTGATCATCGATCAGGTAACCCATCTGATTGACCCTCAGGTATAGGTCCTGAACCCCTTCTTGTGAAAAACAAAAACCGGACAATAGCCACAGGGCAATTAGCAGGTTGAGGTATCGCATAAGCTATTGTTTAAGTGTGCTGTCCAAAAGTTTATCAATGCCTACAAATTCATAGCCTCTTCCTTCCAGTATCTCCAGCAAATCCGGAAGCCTGTCGGAAAATTTATCTGGCCTCTTCGGCCCAACCCCGATGTGGAGTAAGAGGATAAAGCCGTTGAGCCCATTCGGATCCTGGCCCTCATAGGCGAGTATCTGTCGGAAGATGCTTTCACTATCCAGGTAATTGGGCATAGCCGGTGTGGTATAGTCGGCATTCGAACGGGTACCGGGGGTGAAATTCACCAAATGCAAACCCATTTCCCGTGTCCATCGGCTGATGCTGTCATTGTACCATTCGTACGGGGGAAGGTAATAAATTGCTTCATCTTCACCAATACCGAAACGCTTCATTTCCCGGTAATTAGCCTCCAAATCCTGCCTAAACAAAGCCTTGGTCACCAATAGACTGTCCCTATTGTTCCAGTCACAATAGAGCAGATGCCGATTAGAATGCGCTCCAAGGTAATGCCCCTGATCTTTCATCGCTTGGATAAGGGCTTGATGCAAGGGGTTTCTGTAAAAATCTCCCGTGAAAAAGAAAGAAGCTTTAGCAGAACGTCTTTGAAGGGCATCCAAAATTACTTCCCCGCCTTCTGCATACTCATGTCCCGTAAACACCAAAGCGATTTTTGGCTGCTGTAAGCCTCCCCTATTGATGCCTCCATGGGAGTAAGCAACTTTCTGAGCCTGCGCAAAAGCAGGTATATGGAGGAACACCCATACAGCCGCTGTAAAATATATCCACGATAAATATTTGACCATGACCTGAGCACTGCAGGGGGGTGAAGAAGTAAATCCAGCTAGTGGCTTCTGTTACCAGCGGACTCCCACAAGCAAATGGGGAGGGGAGAAGCGAACTTCGACCAGTCCACCTTTCCTCCTCCCTCATCCCAATTAATCCCCAAATTTATTGTCTATTGCCAACCTGGGTTTTGCGCCAGGTCCACGCCGTTTTCTTTATATAAGGCAATTTGATCCAGGGGAATCGGCTCCAAATAAACTTTAGGATCCGTAAACCTTCTCATAGAAGCCGCTGAAGTAGAAGGAATAATATAGCCTTCTTCTCCCTCGGTTAAAGTAACACTGCTTTGCAGCTCAGGATAATCGGATCTTTTGATCCAAGCGCCCCTATTGATGTCGGTATTTTCCTCCGTATCGGTATATTCCAGCTTTTTCCACCTTTTGAGGTCATCCAAGCGGAAGCCTTCCATCATCAATTCAATTCTCCTTTCCCTTCTGACCTCCCAAAGCAGGGCTGGCACAGACTCATCCCTCGCGGGATCCACATAAGCTTGCCCATTGACAGCCGGCTGATCACCTATCATCTGCAGATCAGGCATATCAATACCCGGCCTGGAGCGAAGGACATTGATGGATTTGTCCAGATCTTCCTGAGTCATGGCCGGACCTCCCACGGTCGCCAGTTCCGCCACGGCTTCGGCGTAATTGATCAGCACTTCGCCGTAACGCATCACCGGGGCATCGGTAGGATTCAAGCTGGAACTGCCCTCCGGCAAATCTTTGATTTCCTCATTGAGAAATTTGTGGGTAGCATATCCGCTGGTGGAGAAGTTGACCGCAATGCCGTTTAACCTCAATTCGTCAGACACCACTGTCTCATATAGTCGTGGATCCCTATTGGCCATCACTTCTTCTATGCTCCGATCTCCTTCGTAAGCGGGAGAAAGGGAAATAGGCAAACCATCACTGGCCAGATAAGCCTCTATGGCATCTTTGGAGACACCGGTCTGCGGCTCCATATTGTTGTAGCTATTTAAGGCATGGGTCAATAGACCCACCTCATACTGTCTAAACAAAATGACTTCTGGATTCCCGGCCAAATTGAGGGAGTTGAACACCTCCCGGTAGTTGCCGAGCGAATAGGCGCCTGACTCGATGATTTTGTTGGCAGCCCATTTGGCAGCCTCCAGATAGGATCTGGCCTTTTCATTGTTGCCTTCATGGTATTTTTGCCAAGTGCCTTCATACAACATGGCTCGGGACATAAAGGCCAGTACCGTAGCTTTATCCACCGTCAAGCCTTTGGTCCCATCAATGGTGCGGACATTTTCAGCAGCAAACTGGAAATCCTCCAACACCCTGTCCATTACAAAATCCCGCGGATTCCTTTCTCGGTAAAGCTGTTCCATATCCGTATCACTCAGTTCTTCCCCATACCAGGGCACATCTCCAAACTGCTTGACCAGGTCATAATACTCGAGGGCACGGAAAAAGCGCGCCACCCCTGACCAGTGGGCGATGGCTTCCTCTTCCATGGGAACCGTCTGTATCCTTTGCAGGAAGATATTGGCTTTCCTCACCCAAGTAAAGGTCCAATAAGAACTGGTAGCCGCGGAAGGAATGTTGATCCTAAACTGGGTGGGATTGCTGGGCGCAAAGTCATCATTGAGGCTTTCTCCGGTAAAAAACTTACCCCAAGCAAATCCAGAACCATATCCACTGAAATAGGCGGGATAAAATCCCCAGGCAAAAGTCCTCACATTGGATTCATTGGTCCAATAGGTCTCGTCAGTAAGTCTGTCCAACGGAGGTCTTTCAAGAAAATCTTCCTGACAACCCACCAAATAGACCATGCATACACTTACAAAGGCAAATATTTTTAGTTTCATTTTTCCGATCGTTTAAAAGGTTAACTGCAATCCAAAAGAAACGGATCTGCTATAAGGATAGACCCTGCCAAAGGTGTTCGGGTCGTTGAGCCCAGCCGAGGTATAATCCACCTCAGGGTCAATGGGCAGGTCCAGGTTATCGATTTCAAAAAGATTTTCCCCACTGGCATAAACCCTCACCCGGTCGATTTTCCACCTGTTGATCAGAGAAGCCGGAAGCGAATAGCCGATCGTAATGTTTTTCATCCTCATGTAGGACAAGTCCAATAAGTAGCGGGTCTGTGGACGGAAATTGGTCGGGCTGACCTGCTGTCCAGCATCGGTAGGGCGGGGATAGAATGCATCGGTATTCTCCGGTGTCCAATAGTCCAACTGATGGGCAAACCAAGCCTCCCCGGGACGATATCCCGGCACGAAGATGGGGCCGTTGGCCCAGAAATCCCTTTTCCCCACTCCCTGGATAAAGAAGTTGAAATCAAAACCCTTGTAATCTCCCCCTAACCGCAGGCCATATTGATAGCGGGGGGTAGAATTTCCGATCACCTTCTGGTCCCCATAATCATCTATGGTGTTGGCGCCAAAATCGACTACGCCATCCCCGTTAAGGTCTTTGTATTTCACATCTCCGGGACCGTAGAAGAACCAGCCGCTTTCAAACACCGACTGGGCGGGAATCCCTTCTTTCATGACGTATTTTCCATCATTTAAGACAAATTCTCCATTGGCATCTTTGACAAAATCATCTTCTGTAAACAACCTGTCCGTCTCATAGCCCCAGATCTCGCCCAACACCCGTCCGGGACGGTTGGCATTAATGCCGCGGTTATCCGCAAATTCCGTGATTTTCTCCTGAAAGTCCGATAAGGTCGCTGTCACACTTAAATTCAATCCATTGGAAAAAGCCTGGTTGTAATCCAGGGACAGTTCCCAACCTGTGGTCTGCAATTCCCCCAAGTTCTGCTTGGTGGCCCCAGTGCCATAAGAGCTTGGCAATACCAGACCGGCGCTGTGCATATCGCTGGTCGTTCTGCGGTACCAGTCAAAGGTTGCCCCTAACCTGTCTTGAAAGAACCGGACATCAGCCCCGATATCCAGGGTGGTTACTGTCTCCCAAGTCAACGAAGTGGGCAATGCACCCGGTGTACCTACAGTCGGCTGGTTGATGCCTCCAACAAGCCAGTTGGAATTGGAAGTCGCCATAATCCTGTAGATATCGCCCATAAAGGCATTTTGGTTGCCTATCGCTCCCCAAGATGCCCTCAGCTTAAGGAATGACATCACATCAGTGACCGGCTCCATGAAGGGTTCCTCAGTAACCACATATCCCGCCGACATGGAAGGGAAGAAGGCCCAACGCGAAGTGGGCGACAATCTTGACGCCCCGTCGTACCGACCGTTCAACTCCAGAAAATACTTGCTGTTATAGGAGTAATTCACCCTACCGAAAACCCCCAAGGTAGACCATTCGTCCCGTGCTCCGTCCACAAACTGATCTCCGGTAGCCAGATCCAATTCTCCCCGGTCAGGATCCATCAAATTTCTTCTTTCTGACATTTGCATCCAGTACTCATAAACTTCGGCATCCCCGCCGGCAATTACTTTTAAGGCGTGCTCCCCGAAGCTCTTGTCATAAGTGGCAAATACTTTCCCGACATTCCGGTTGCTCCAAGAGGAATTGTAGCGCACCCTGTTATAAGTGGCACTGCTGTAGGGTTCATAAATAAGATTGGCACCGGTGGACCAGAAATTATAAGCCGACAATACCCCGCCGGTCTGGTGCTCATGAAAATTATCGGAATCATAAGTATAATCCGCATCAATGGTCAATCCCTCCACAGGACGAAGTGTAGCGCCCAGGTTGATCCTCGCCAAGGAATTATTTTCCTCGTTCATTTTGGCCTGCTGTACTTCTTGAATGGCGCTTCTGAAGGGATATCCCTCATAGGTGCCATAAGGATAAACCTTAGGCCAGCGGTAGAGGTAATACCAGGGGTCATAGGTTTCTGAGGAAAAATAAAATGGCCTGGTAAAATTGGTTTTGGAGTACAATACTTTTCCCCGAGCTTCTATCCAGTCCGTTACTTGGGTGCTCACATTTAAATTGAGCGAGTACCGGTCAAAGTTGTCCGGATTTACCTTTAGGACACCTTCTTGTCCGAGATAGCCGATGCCCAACCTATAATTGGTGCGCTCTGTACCTCCGGCGACCGAAAGATCATGCTTTTGCTGGGGTGTCCACTGTCTCATAAACATCTCTCCTGCATCCCATGATCTGTAGAAAAAGAGCCTTCCGTCACGCACTTCAAAATCACGGCCCATGACCATCTCATTGCCGAGATCTTGACCGCCATAAGCAGCGTCCCATTCCCTCATCTTTTGGATGGAGGTCTGGTCGATATACATGCCCACCACACCGAACACGTTGGTGGAAGGATTGGTCCTTTGCAAAGCACGGAAAGCCATTTCAGCCCCCTCCGCCGCGGGAGCAATTTCCGGAGTAGTGGTAGGGGTGGCCCAAGAAAAGTTGTTGGAATAGTTGACTTTAGGCAGATCGCCTCTTTTGCCCGACTTGGTGGTGATCAAGATCACCCCCCATGCTCCCCTAGCGCCGTAGATGGAGGCGGAAGCTGCATCTTTTAATACAGAGATCGACTCGATATCCTCGGGGTTGATCATCTGTAGATTGGGTATCTCCACGTTGTCCACCAAGATAAGCGGCTGCGCACCGCCGGAGTTGCTCAAGGTTCCGGTCATTCCCCTCAGTCGGATATTGGGGTTTTGCCCGATTTGGCCAGTGGGCGTGGTGATGGTGAGACCCGGAGTCGTACCCTGTAAGCCTCTCGCGGCGTCGGTAATGGGCCGCGACTCCAACACCTTCGTGTCCACCGTCGACACAGCCCCCGTGAGATCACTTCTCCTCTGCGTACCGTAGCCAACGACAACCACCTCGTCCAAGGATTGTGCCTCGGCCTGAAGAACTACGTCAATGACCGATTCCGCACCGATCGCCCGTTCCTGTGGCACCATACCGATAAAGCTAAACACCAACACACTGCCTCTTTCGGCACTGATGCTATATCGGCCATCTATATCTGTGGAAACACCCGTTGTTGAGCCTTTAACCAATATGCTGACTCCAGGAAGGCTAGTCCCATCATCGGCATTGGTCACGGTTCCGGAGACATTGACCACCTGGGCAGCAGCCTGATGATAAAGCAGGAGCAAACACATGCAAAAGAACCCTGGTACAAGTTTTTTCATGTTTAACATTTTTTTTTAGATAAGAATTGTCAAATGCTTTTTTGAGGAATGCCTCCTATCGGAAAGATGGAATGTGTGGCTTTTATTCCTTCTTCCAAATTTTCCGATAAAAACAACGGCGTCCATCCCTGAAAACAGTGATTTGGCAATATCCCTGTAAGGGGAGGTGGGGACTACTACCATAGCGTTCAAAAAGAAATACAGCGCAACCTAGGGGTTTTACCAAGTGTTCAAACTGCAGGGCCATCCATAAAAATTAACCCAAAAAGAACAGTGCTTGGATACCTGAAACTATACCTGGTGAGGCTTTCCCCTCTTTCGATTATAGACTTCCTTGCCCACCCTATTGATATGGTCAAGGAAGTCAGGGTTGGTAATTCTGTTGTATATGGAAATATCGAACTTGTAGGGCAACATCAAATCATCCAGATCAAACTCAATTTCCGTCAGCAAACTCAAATCAATGTTTTCCCCTTTCAACGTAAGGTCAATGTCTGAAGCAGGTTTAAAATTACCCATTGCTCTTGAACCATAGATCACTACTTCTTCTATGGGTTTAAACTTTGAGAACACTGCCCTCATCGACTCGATCTCTTCCTTGGCCAATCCTGAGTGGTTCATTTTAGAAAATCTTGCCTTGTTCGCCGCTTCTTTTCATCTCCATATTCTTTTGGAACTCCAAGAGAGCGGGATAGTAGTCATTCAATATTTTGGAATATATTTCATCGGCAATTTCCTCGTTATAAGTGTGGGAAGTTTTGTTGCGGCTCCCGATCATATCCATCCATACCTTCCCATCAGAAATTAATTTTAGCTGAAAGGCTTCCTTTGTTGCATCCCGACTACCTCCCACATTGGTATTGCCTTGATAGGTGGCATAATCCTTCATGACATTCCAAGCCAATTCGTGGACACACTTAAACCGCTGTATCAAACCCTCTTTGATCATCTCATCCAAAACAAACCCCAAGCCACCATCGTCCATTGGCTCGTCTTCATCTTTAAAATTATACCGAATGTACCCAACCGCTTGGGAAAGCTTGTGTAGGGCCTTTCCAAAGTTGGAGAATCTTTGTTCCCATCTAAGGTCTTGTTCCATGACGAGTAATATCGTGACTAAATCTAAGAAAGCCACGCGCTGCTAGAAGATTGGGGCGGCCTCACCCATTAGAAATATGGGCTTCCTAACCGGTTGGTTTCATCAACCTTCCAAGAATTACTGCTTTCATTTTGTTAATCTCTTATCCACCGACCAATAGCCGCCGCCTTTGATTAAAAGAAAAACACTTCCCAACAACATGGACCAATCTGTTCTGATTCCGTGCATCATTTCCCAAAAGCCTTTGTCGGCCAAAACTTCTGTTTTGGTGGTGGTTATGGCCACCAGCATGATGATGATCAGCGGGATACTCGCCAGGCGGGTGAGCAAACCAATTAAAATCAGTGTCCCGCAAAGGATTTCAAATGTGCCGACAAAGCCTCCCAAAAAATCGGGCGATGGCAAGCCGATCTTCTCAAATCGTCCAGCTCCACGAAGGACAGGAAATAGAAATTTCTGTATTCCTTCTGATAAAAAGACGACTCCAACCATCAAGCGGATAAGAATGGTTGTTTTTGAATGGTCTGTGCCCAGTATCTTGTTGATCATCTTTTATTCAATCGAGGATTGTTTGTGATCCTTCCCTTGCAATTTAAACCTAAAGTCACATTTTTCCGCGCCGCGGGCGATGGTGTCCGTTCTTATCAGTTGAAGCCCGGCAAGCCCGGAAGTGATTTCATCCACCTCGCAAAGGATCGTGGCGTACTTTGCGTAGTGATGTTTCTGGAACAATTTACAGATCCCGCATTCCAGGATGTCAAATCCGTAGCCCAGGCCGAAGGTTCTTGTCTGTCTGTGAGGATATGTGCTACAAATCCATCGGGGTGAGAATTTACACTTACTCTTTTGTGAAATGATTTGATTAAAACCTGCCCGATACCAGTGGTTATCAATCTTGGTAGGAGCCGCTTGAAAAACGCCTGGATCCCATTTTTGGGCTGGACATAGGCGGTGGTTATCTGAAGGCAGATCTCCCTGATTTTCGAGAAGGCCTCTCCTCTTTCATCCAAGGTTTTAATCAGGGCCAGGAAGTAAGCGCTAAAGTCGAGCCGTCTGTCAATGGGGTTTTTGGATGTTTTGGCAAATAACACATCTTTGGAGATGATGCGATAGTACTGGTCTGTGCGGGCAATCAGGCGCTCTCCCTCCTCCGGATAGTGACTCCTGATAAACGAGGTAAAATATTTTCGGTAGTCGTTCATAGGTTGTTTACTTCCTATTTGAATAGAGTTGTTGAAGTCGTGGCGACTAGCTCCCAATCGACCACAGCTATAAGGTATTTACTTGCTCTTGTGGCGTTTCTACCTTCACACCCGGACATCTGTGCTGCAAATTTCGGCTTCCGAACCCCAATGCTGAGATAAAAAGCCGCAAGCGTCGAGCTCGGAACTTCAAAGCGCGGCTACTGAACGGCAAGCTTGGATAAAATAACCGCAACTGTCTGCCAAAAAGGCCGAATTGCCGAGCCATTATTCCCCTTACCCTACATCCGATCCCGAAATTTCGAGATCAGAACCTGACAGGCCGAGATCCGAAGTGGGAGGGGGTACTTCGGATACACCCCTTTGGGTTGGAACAGTGCGCACAGCCTGCTCGTGTCACAAGCTGCCGTCCCTTTCCCTGTTCCGTCCCCTAACTTAATCACAAATTTCTCTTGTTGCTTTCAATTTCTATGAACTCCGGCAAATAATCAGGAGTACATCCTTTGGACACCATTTGTCCTTTATAAAGACCTGTTTTATTGCCCACTTCGACACACCGTTTTCGGTAATTTTTGTCAAATACCCCGATCCAACCGGCGGTGAAATTCATGGCCCATTGCACTTCGGGCGCTTCGTCCGCTATGCGTTGTTCAATGGCGGCTACCAGTTCTTCGGTATTGGGGGAAGGCGTCTGCCCCATCCACCGCAAGCGGGCCTGGTAATACCAGAAGAGCCTTCGTTGCAGCGGAGAGGGGCTGTTTTCCCAGGACTCCATCAGCGCTATGGAGTTCTTGTCTTTGGAAAGTTGGTTGGCCATCAACCAATCTATGAGCTGTGTCCGTTCTTTAAGCGGGTGTTGCTGCATGTCCTTATCGAGCCGGTTAATGGCTTCTTCGGAAAGAAGTTTCTTGTCCATTATCAAAATGGCCAGTTGCCTAGGCAAAAACTCACCAGCCGACCAGAGTTCCATGGCCAGTTGGTGATCCTTTTTGATTTCCTTTGCGATTTTGCGTAGGTCGCCCAGCTTGGTTTGAGGATTGATTTGGGCGAGGATGTTTTGGGCTTGTGGAGAGGGTTTCATATTAATTTTCGGCTATGACATTTTATCTCACTTCTAAAATCCCGAAATCAGGATCCGGAATAAATGCTTTGATTTCCGATTCTTTTCCTTGAGCTTATTTAAAACTACTGAAGCTCGCTGATCGATTATCCGGAGCCGAATAAATTAAGGGAAAAGTTTTCACGCTTCGGATATTAGCATCAAACTTACCCACCTCTCTGCAACCGGAATGGTTACTACACCATGCCGGGTCCCCAGTGCCTAGGCCCATCTGGCTTTATGCCCTGTTCGGTAATTTTTTTACAATTTATAAATTCGGCCTCTTGTGCCGGCCTTTTCACCAGAATATTTCGGGCGGCAACACCGATCTTTGCCTCTTTTCCAATACCTTCCCTGGGATTGCATTAGCATGAGTGCCGGCGCCGGTCAGGGGAAGGCTTCCAGCCCATGGGCCTTTATTTCCATGGAAGCAATGACAAGCTTTGCTATTCTATTTGATTTATATTTCTTACTGTTACATTCGGCATATTCTCGAATATATCTTGCATATATTTTCTATGATTGGCTCCTACGAACACCACTACTTTTTCGGCTTTCAGATTTGTGGCTCGATTTACTACATTTTCACACATGGCATTATTCCTCATAACCCACCAATGTATTTGTGAAAGCATTTCTTCTTTTGGGAAGTTACGTATGTCATATAATTCTTGAAAATAGAAATCCCCTGACGACAAAATTGCAGATGCTTCATCTGTATTTAGCCATTCGGTGAAGTTTCTTGAGTTTCTCTCCATACTTAAATATTTTTCGAAGCCTTTATCCCTTTTTGTTAAAATTTGCTTCACTTGGCCGGTATCAATTGAAGTAGTGTCTTCTTTGAAAGCTTCGAATTTATTATAGAATGCCAATGCCGATGCTGACCAATTCAAATCGTAATCTTGACAATCCATGGGGTGTAATTCTGGGATTGTCATTTCTTGCATCAATGGAAAAGCAATCAGGGCATATTCCGAAGATTTAAGTCTAGTCATACTTCGTCCATTAATGTCTAATTGGGGACTAAGTACCTTATTTACATAATTTTCAAGTTCGGTATCTGGTGTCTGCTGTAGACGGCTAAAAATCTTCCAAAATTGGAAATGCCCATTTGAAACATCCTGATTAAGATAGTATGCGTGTGCCAAATCAGTTTTTGAGTAATAATCGTTCGGATTTTGCAAGGATAAATTTTTTAAACTGTCTAGAACACTGGGAAGGTTCTCCGATGGTATATATCTATTCCCTCTGAGCGTTTCAAGACGTTTAATATTTTCTTGTTTACACCAATAGTCCATAATATTTTGCTCATCTTCTTTACTTAAGAACTCTCCGAAAAAGGCGTCGGGTTTAAATTTGTTGATTTTACTTTTAATATTTGAAATGTCTTGTTTAGGTGAGTTGGCATAGTTATGCGATACGCCCACCAACAGCACATCTACCTGTTGGGCATATATCTTAGATGTTAAAAAAAAGAATAGAAGAAAAGAATATTTCATTTTTAGTCAGCTTTTTTATACCTATTATCGGTTTATGCATTGCGGTCAACGTTTTCGGGCTTTGCGTTCGGGCGGGTTTCGTAGCACAAAGTTTAAATTTATTACTAAAGTTTAATAGATGCAAAAAGCTTCAAATTTGCACTTCAGCCCGCCTGGCGCAAAACGGTACGGCGGATTGCGGCCGGGCCTAAGTTTGTCGTGTCCCCTGTGGCCTTGCCTTATCCGCCTTTATGCGCTGTCCGGGAATATTTTTTACAAATTTTAAAATAGGCCTCTCGGCCTGCCCATTCCACCGGACCTAGTTCGGGCGGCAACACCGTTCTTCCCCAGGCTTTTTCCGCACCTTCCCGTGATGGCACCAGCATGGGTGCTGGTGCCATCACGGGAAGGTTACCATCCAAGACCTTTCACTCATGGGCAGGCTTTATTTTGTTTTAAAATCGGAACGCCTAAAATTCCCCGGATGTTTGCCGCCGCTTGACTTTGTCAGCTAAATCCCTGCATGCTGTTGGACGCACCATCCCGAAAGCGAGCTTTCTCACCGGCACCGCCGAACAGACTTTGGGTCTTTTTGACCGTTCCTCCCTTTTTTCAAAGCCCCTGATTGCCTCCGGGACAGTTTCCGGGAAAAGCCTTTTAACCGGTTGCCCGCCCGAATGGCGCATCAACGTTTTGCAGCTACCCGAAGGTGGCGATTTCGAAGCACTTCACTGTCAGCCAAGCACTAACTTTGATAGAAGCAGAAAGCTTGATTTAACCAATGAACCGCCACTTTTGGGTAGGTGCTGTTATGTGGCGTTATTTGTCTTTTCTTTCAATTTTTTCAACTTTTGAAGTAAGTTTTCATATTGATAAACTGCTTTAAGTATTTCTTTAGCAAACTCTAAGGAAACCTCAATTTCGTCTTTACCAATTTCTGAAAATGTTTGAGCCTCGATATGTGCTGCATCGTTTCCTAGTAGTCGTAATTCATTCATACCACTTAACAGCTCTTGAGGTATTAAAATTTTACTTCCTAAATCTTCAAGTTTCCTGAATAAATTTTTTCCTGTTGCACCTCTGTCTATACAAATTTCCTCAAGTGTCTTTCTTATCATTATAGCAGAAGCGATGAAGCAAGAACTAGAATGGCATTTGATTGCTTCTTCAAAAGCATTCAATACTTTGTTAGGTATATTTTCTTTGTCGAATGGAATGGTTTCACTCGGTGAAGTCAGTAAAATATTTTTTTGATTGTCTGAAATGAAAAATAGATGTCCTTTGCACTTGTCATTTGGACATTTTCTAATTCCAAGAAAATTAACAGGAATATTAGTTCCTCTGTTTGTGTCACGAGTCCAGGTATATACATCCTGAATACCCACTTGTAAAAAAGTGCCATGGTGTCCACAATGAGGACAACGAGTAGCAACATTTGTCGCCTTGTCTGCACTAATTTTTTCTAATGTAATTTTCATTCAATTTGGTATTTATAATTCCGCATAACGTTTTGGGTATTGCCGAAGGCGGGGAAATCGAAGCGAGAAGTTTCGATTTTGCACCGAGGCTAGCCAAAACGAATTTATATGAGATAAATTTAAGAAACAAACGAATATAATTCGTTTTTGGCGGTGATATTTACCAACTTTGAATTTAGCACTTTAGCCCCGCTTTTGGCAATACCTTGTTGCACTAAACCTACGGTAGTTTCCAAAACTGCACGATAAGGCTTAACTTTTATAATCAATCATTTATTCCTTTCAATCATGAAAAAAAAGCAAACCTTATCGAG